>LXNI01000535.1_pt1 | contig 42776 bp, 38 predicted proteins | sample 809091 | NCBI WGS metagenome assembly LXNI01 (sample SAMN04870527, study PRJNA318959) | sponge metagenome | biome: 01000161; feature: marine sponge reef; material: water | host: Sarcotragus foetidus | place: Greece: Milos, Mediterranean Sea | collected 2013-05-29 | depth 5-7 m
GCACCACTGCCATTGTGCCAAGGTCAACGCCACCCGGGGAGCGGCGACCATCGCCGCCTCCCCGGGACTCCCACCCCAGTTACATGACAGCGGGGTGTTCAGAGCCCGAACATGAGGGTTTGGCCATATGTTCCGTTGAATACAGGCGCCCAATGCTCTGTCTTGTCGGCGAATTCGGTATCAAGGCTCGCCGAAAAGACCGGCTCCCGAAGATCGATGGGCCTCAGGGTTCTCATGTTGATGGTACCGCCCAACGCGCCTTCGATCATTTCCGGCGTTGGCGACTTGATCACTTCAACCGCCGAGAGGAAAGCTGCAGGCATATCGTCGAGGCTGATGCCGTTGCGGCTCTCGCCGAGCGTGGAGCGTCCGTTGATCTCGACGCGGTTATTCGGAAGGCCGCGTATGGAAACTTCAGTTCCCACGCCATATTCGCGGTTGATCGACACCCCGGTCACGCGCTGCAGCGCTTCGGCCACGTTGTTGTCCGGAAGCTTACCGATGTCTTCAGCGACAACCGCATCGACGATACGCGAGTCATTGCGTTTCAGGGTGGCGGCCGCTTCCAGGCTGGAGCGGATGCCGGTAACCACGATTTCTTCCAGCTCCTGACCGTCCTGAGCAAAAGCTGCCGGACCTGCAGCCAGGGAAAGCGCGAACATTGTCAGCGTTGAGGCAACGCCATGGATTGTCTTCATTCTATGAATCCCTCAATTTTGTATCGAAACGTCCGGAGAAGGCACAACACATAAATGCCAGGACGCAATCTGCACCTGCTGGTGCTCAGTGGTACGGAACACCGGTATCTCCAGCGGCGATGCCTACCGACAGGCCATCCGCCGCAAGGCCGAGGCTCTACCAGTGGCAGGCACGCAACTATACCTATTTTTATACCGATTGCAATACCCAATGATGAAATCACAAGCCCCAAATTGGTTATACCAAAATGGTTGACCGATGTTATGCCCAATGCTAGAGTCCATGGGCAGTCCTCCTATGGGGGGGCGCTCTTCAAACGGCTGGGATGGCGCAAGCGACAGTGGCCGCCGGTCATTTCGATTCCGGCGACCCGGACATGGTTCTTCAGGTGAGAGAACGGCTCTTGAAGTTTACTACTATCGAACTACAGCCAACTTTGCGGGAAGTGTTCCGTGGCGGGTAAGCGACTCTATCAATCGGTAGCCGATCGAATCCTCACCATGATCGATGACGGCACATTCCCGCCCAAGAGTCGATTGCCGGGTGAAAGGGAGTTTGCCGAGCAACTCGGCGTCAACCGGGTGACGGTCCGACAAGCGGAAATCTTCCTGCAGGCGCAGGGCATCATCCAGGTCAAGACGGGTTCCGGCGCGTATGTGCTGGACCCGTCGAAGCACAACGGCAGCCTGCCGAACGTCAGCGCGTTCGAGTTGACCGAGGCCCGCACGCTGTTCGAGTCCGAAGCTGCCGCGCTGGCGGCCCGTGACATCAGCGACGAGACGCTGAACCTTCTTGAGGGGTACCTCAAGAAGATGCGCGGCAACGACCGCGAAGCCGAATTGGCCGACCGGGAGTTCCATCGGACCATCGCGCTGGCTTCCGGTAACGGTGCAGTCCATTACGTCGTGGAGATGCTGTGGCGGATTCGCATGGAGTCCAGGCAGGTGCGACAGGTCCACGACTCGGTGTGTCATGACGACGGCGATGCGCGCGAGGCCGAGCACCGGGCAATTGTCGACGCATTGCGTGCGCGGGACCCGGCGGCGGCCCGCATCGCCATGCGCGAGCATTTTCGGCGCCTGATCGAGTCGATGCTCGATGTCACCGAAGAGCAGGCACTGGAAGAACTTCGCCGCAACGTGACCGAAAGTCGCGAACGATTCCTCACCAGTTTTGAGTTCTGACCCCGGGCTCAAGAGTTATCCGCACCAGGCAACCCACAATCAAGGATGGGGATTTGAAGATTCGAATCACTCTGGCTGTGCTGATGTTCATGCTGAGCCAGGCAGCGCTCGGCGAGACGCTGCTTGTCCATTCCCAGGACGAATTCGAGGACGCCGTCGACGACCTTGAGCCCGGCGATACCATCATGCTGGCCAACGGCGAGTGGCGTGATTTCGAGATCCTCTTCACCGGGTTCGGCACACCCGGCCAGCCGATCACGCTGACTGCCGAAACGAAGGGCGAGGTCATCATCGCCGGGCAGTCCAACCTGCGCATGGCCGGAGAATATCTCGTCGTATCCGGCCTGGTCTTCAGGGACGGCTACACGCCCACCAACACGGTGATCTCCTTCCGGCGCACCCGCGGCGACTACGCGTACCACTCGCGCGTGACCGAAACCGTCATCGACCGGTTCAACAATCCGGAACGCTACGAGTCCGACTTCTGGGTCATGATGTACGGCAAGCACAACCGCTTCGACCACAACCACCTGGAGGGCAAGAGCAACGCCGGCGTCACCATGGCCGTTCGCCTCGACAGCGAGGAAAGCCGGCAGAACCATCACCGTATCGACCACAACTACTTCGGTCCCCGGCCGGTGCTCGGCTCCAACGGCGGAGAAACCCTGCGCATCGGAACCAGCCAGTACTCACTGACGGACTCCCTGACAGTCGTGGAAAACAATTTCTTCGACCGGTGCAACGGCGAGGTCGAAATCATCTCGAACAAGTCCGGCGGCAATGTCTTCCGGGGCAACCTGTTCCTTGAATCGCGCGGCACGCTGACGCTGCGGCACGGCAACGGCAATGTCGTGGAGAACAACGTGTTCCTGGGTAACGGCGTGGACCACACCGGCGGTATCCGCGTCATCAACGCCGACCAGTCGGTTCGCAACAATTACCTGCACGGGCTGACCGGTCACCGCTTCGGCGGCGCGCTGGTGGTCATGAACGGCGTTCCGGACTCGCCGATCAACCGCTACCACCAGGTCGACAACGCCGTGATCGAGAACAACTCGATCATCGACAGCGACCACATCGAGCTTGCCGCGGGCAGCGACGAGGAGCGCTCGGCGACGCCCATCAACAGCGTCTTCAGATCGAACCTGATCCACAACTCGGGCGGGCGCAACGTCATTGCCGTACACGACGACGTCAGCGGCATCGACTTCCAGCGCAACGTACTGAACAACGTCGACGACCCTGCGCTGGAAGCGGGCTTCGTCAACACGGCGATGGAACTGATGCCAGCCGACAACGGACTCCTGTATCCGGTGGACGCGGAGCACGCCGAGATGGGCGCAAGCCGGAATATCCAGGTCCTTGACCGGTCCGCTACCGGCGTGTCGTGGTACCCGAAGCCCGGTACCGCGAACCGGTTCGATGCAGGCGGGACAGTCACGATCACCCCCGGCCAGGATTCGCTGTTCGACGCGGCAAGCACCGCCGGCGCCGGCGACGTCATCGCTCTTGAACCGGGTGAGTATCTCGAGACGAAAACCATCGTTCTCGACCGGCCGCTGACGTTTCGGGCCGTGCCCGGGACGGCGACGATCGCATTCGAACCAACGGCGCTGTTCGAAATTGCCGACGGCGGCAGTCTCAAGCTGAGCGGCGTGACGGTGTCGGGGCGAGCCGCGCCGGACGTGGCCGGCAACTCGGCGATCCGCACGAGCCGGAACCCGATGCTGGGCAACTATGCACTGATCGTGGAGAACTCCACCGTCCAGGATCTCGATACCAGCCATTCATTCAATTTCCTTTCCATCGCCAGACACACGTTTGCCGACCGGTTGGAAATCGCCGATTCCACTTTTCGAAACATCACCGGACACGTCCTCGCCCTTACCGTCGAAACCGACGACCGGGGCATCTATAACGGCGAATACATTTCGATCACCGGGACAACTTTCGAAAACATCGGCGGCGCCGTCGCAGATATCTATCGCGGGGGCACAGACGAGAGCACCTTCGGGCCGCACTTCGAGTTGCGCTCGTCCTCGCTGGCTTCCGTGGGCCACGGGTCGCGCAACAACTCGGCCGCCTCGGTTCGGCTGCTGGGCGTGCAGGCGACCGACATTTTCGACAACGTGTTTGCCGACAGCCAGCCGGTTCGGGTGGTTCACACCGTTGGCGAACCGGTGACCCGGTTGGGAAACAACCGGTTCGAGGAAACGCCGGAACCGATCATCCGGGAATTCGGCGGGCCCCTGCCGCGGGCGGCCGGCCTGCTGGCAGCCGTCGCGATGTCCGGCTGGGCCGAGATTGCCTCGGCCGAACACCCCAGGCTGCTGCTTACGCCCGCCGACGTCCAGTTCATCTCCGAATCCCTCGACGAGTCGCCGGGGTACGCACAGGTGCTGCGCACGAAGCAGGCCGAGATCGACCGATATTTCGAATCGCCCCCCGATGTACCCCGGCCCACGGACCCGGGCGGCGGTTACACCCACGAGCAGCACAAGAAAAACGGGATCGCGATCAACGACGCGGGCGTCCTTTACCTGTTGACGGGTGAGCGCGTGTACGCGGATCGGGCGAGGCAACTTCTTCTGGACTACGCCGAGATGTATCCGGGTCTGGGCGAGCACCCCGTACAGGCGTCACGGACCCCCGGCCGCCTCTTCTGGCAGAACCTCAACGAATCGGTCTGGCTGGTCTACGCCATCCAGGGTTATGACGCGATCCATGACACGTTATCCGACGAGGACCGAGCGCATATCGAAACCAACCTGCTGCGTCCGTTGGCCGATTTCCTGTCGGTCGGATCGCCGGGCACGTTCGACAGAATCCACAACCACGGCACGTGGGCCGTCGCCGCGGTGGGCATGACCGGGTACGTGCTCGATGACCGAACCTATGTCGAACGCGCTCTGTATGGGCTTGAGGGCGACGGCAGCGGCGGGTTCATGCGACAGCTCGATGAACTGTTCTCGCCCGACGGCTACTACACGGAAGGGCCCTACTACCAGCGCTACGCGCTGATGCCCTTCGTCGTGTTCGCGCGCAGCATCGAGACAAACGATCCGGAACTCGGCATATTCGATTACCGCGACGGGATCCTGCGCAAGGCGATCCATGCCTGTATCGATCTGTCCTACGCCGGGCTGTTCTTCCCGGTAAACGATGCCCTCAAGGACAAGGGACTCGGCACCGTTGAGTTGCGCTATGGCCTGTCCATTGCGTACGGGCTGACCGGCGATCCCACCCTGGTCTCGGTTGCGGACCTGCAAAATTCCTACGTCCTCACCGGCGACGGTTTCCGCCTTGCCCGCGCCCGCGACCTTGGCGAAGCCGAGCCTTACGTCTACCGCTCCAGGTTTTTCCGGGACGGGCCGCAAGGCGAACAGGGCGCGTTAGCGGTCCTTCGCAGCGGCGGCACGGCCGACTCCCAGGCACTGGTGCTCAAGGCCACGGCCCAGGGCATGAGCCACGGCCACTACGACAAGCTCGGCGTGCTGTTCTATGACAACGGTCGCGAGATCCTCACCGACTACGGCGCAGCGCGTTTCCTGAATGTCGAGCAGAAGGAAGGCGGCCGCTATCTGCCGGAAAACACCACCTGGGCCAAGCAGACCGTGGCCCACAACACGCTGGTGGTCGACGAAGGCAGTCACTTCGAAGGCAGGCTGTCCATAGCCGAACGGCTCCACCCGAGACCGCTCCTGTTCGCCAGCAACGACCACATCCAGATCACGGCCGCCGAGATGCTGGGCGCCTATGACGACGTCGCGTTCAATCGCACGACGGCGTTGCTGCCTGGTCTCGTCGGCGATCATTCAATCGTCGTGGATGTGCTCAATGCGTCCGGGTCGCGCCGACACCAATACGACTTGCCGGTGCACTTCAACGGGCAGATCGTGGACGTCAGTCACGCGGTTGACAGCTACACGACGAACCTGCGGCCCCTCGGCGATGCAAACGGCTATCAACACCTGTGGCTGCGTGCCCGGTCCCGTGTCGCGGCCGGCGAACACTTCCACGTGACCTGGCTCACCGACAACCGGTTCTACACCTACACCACGATCGCGCTGGACGACATGGAAGTGCTGTTCACCGAACTCGGCGCCAACGATCCCGATTTCAACCTGCGCCGGGAACAGGCGATGATCTTCCGCGTCCGTGGAGCGAACGACCACGCCTTCATTTCCGTCCTGGAACCCCACGGGGAATACGACGGCACCGAAGAATTTACCGTAAACAGCCGGGGAACGATCGCGCGAATCCGGCACCAACGCGCCGGACAGGCCGACGCATTGAGCTTTTGGTCCGCAAGCGGCGCGGTCCGTACATTGACGTTCTCCTACGACCCCGACAGGGACGCCGCTCATTCAATGGACGTCGGAGACAACACCTATAGCTGGAATGGCTACTTCGGGCTTTTCGCCGAATAGCAGGGACGCGAAGGGCAGGAGTAAGCAAACCATGTTCCGAGGTTACTTGAGATGGGTCGTCGTCAGCCTCGTGGCCATCGCCACGGTGATCAACTACGTCGACCGCAACGCGCTGGCCATCATGTGGGTCGAGATCGGCCCGGAACTGGGCATGGACGAATTCGACTATGCCCGGCTGATCATGGTCTTCATGGTCGGCTACGCCATCGGGCAGGCCCTGTTCGGCAAGATCTTCGACATGATCGGCACGCGGCTCGGATTCGTGCTCGCGATCGTCGTCTGGTCCGTTTCCATCATGCTGCACGCCGTCACGCGCAGCTTCGCCTCGCTCGCGGCGATGCGCTTCACCCTGGCCTTCGGCGAAGCCGGCAACTGGCCCGGCGCGACCAAGAGCAACGCCGAGTGGTTTCCCATCCGGGAACGCGCGCTCGCCCAGGGCATATTCAATTCCGGCGCGTCGCTCGGGGCGGTCATTTCCGCGCCCGCCATCGCGCTTCTGTACCTGCAGTTCGGCTGGAAAGCCACGTTCGTCATCATCGGCCTGTTCGGGTTCGTGTGGCTCGTGCCCTGGCTGCTCATCTTCAAGGCCCCGCCGGATCGCCACCCGTGGCTTTCCGCGGAGGAACGCGAATACATCCTCACGGGACAGCGGGACGAAAACGCGTCCGCCGAGGAGGAACAGGCCGCGCCAGGCTGGTTCGAAATGCTGCGCTATCGCCAGAGCTGGTCCGTGGTGGTATCGAGGTTCTTCCTGGATCCCGTCTGGTGGCTGTTCGTGAGTTGGCTGCCGATCTACCTCGCCGCGACGTTCGGTTTCGACATCAGGCAGATCGGGTTTTCCGCCTGGGTGCCCTATGTCGGCGCCGTGGCGGGCGCGCTTTTCGGCGGCTGGCTGGCCCGCTTCCTGCTTGAACGGGGCCGAACAGTCGACTATGCGCGCAAGCTGACGATCACGCTGGGCGGGGCCATCATGCTGCCGGCGCTGCTGCTGACCGCGACCGCCGCCACGCCGCTGTCTGCCATACTCCTTATCGCGGTCATCCTGTTCGGATTTCAGACCGCGATCGGCAACATACAGACGCTGCCGAGCGACTTCTTCTCCGGCAAGTCAGTGGGTTCGCTCGCAGGTGTCGGCGGGGCCGCGGCCGTCGCAGGCGTGCTGATCACCACCGAACTCATTCCGAGAATCGTCGAGGCATCGGGTTCGTTCGCCCCCGCCTTCATCTGGGGCGCGGCGCTGGTGCCGCTTGCGGTCATATCGGTGTGGGTATTCGGTGGCCGGATTCGACCGGTCACCACGGAAAACTGAGTCAGGGATGTCCTTTTGGAATTTGATATGAATATAGAAAACAAGGTCGCGATCGTCGCAGGCGGTTCGCGGGATATCGGCAGGGCCGTTTCGGAAACGTTGGCCGGCCTGGGTGCGAAGGTTGCATTCACATGGTGCAACAGTTCCGCGGATGGCAAGGCCACGGCCGCAGCCATTGAAGCGGCCGGCAGCCAGGCGATTTCGGTGCGTTGCGACATGACCAACGGTGCGGACGTGGAAAACCTGGTTCGCGAAACGCGCGAGGCCTTCGGCGTCTCGATCGACATTCTCGTTAACGTCACCGGCGGACTCGTGGCCCGCAAGACGCTTTCGGAAATGGACGAAGCCTTTTTTGAACACGTCATGAAACTCAATTTGACCAGCACATTTCTGACGTGCAGGTTCGTGGTTCCGCACATGCGCGAAGGCGGCTCGATCGTCAATTTTTCTTCGCAGGCCGCACGCGACGGCGGAGGGCCCGGAGCCATGGCCTATGCGACGTCGAAAGGCGCCATTATGACGATGACGCGCGCGCTCGCCAGGGAGCTGGGCCCGTCCGGGATCCGCGCCAACTGCATCTGTCCCGGAATGATCGCGACGACCTTCCACGATACCTTTACCAAGGATGCCGTCAGGGCCAACGTCGCGGCGGCGACGCCCCTGCGCCGCGAAGGCGCCTCCCAGGACGTGGCGGACCTGGTCGCGTACCTGGCGTCCCCGCAGTCGAGCTTCATCACCGGAGCAAGCGTGGACATCAACGGCGGAATGTATTTTTCCTGACAGCGAGCGACCCGTGACAAGCATTTCATTGCAAGGGGCGGAACACCGCCCGGCCGAAGGTGGCCGACCGTCCGACGACGCAGCCCGGCTGCATGCGTTGCTCCAACTCACGCCCGTCATACCCGTCGTGGTCATCGAAGACGCGTCCCTCGCCGTGCCGGTTGCCCGGGCCCTGGTCGCGGGCGGACTGCCGATCGTGGAGATCACGCTGCGCACGGCCGCGGCGATCGACGCCATCGGCGCCGTTGCCGCCGACGTGCCCGAAGCGCATGTGGGCGCCGGCACCGTACTGAGCGAAGAACAGGCAAGGACGGCCGTGGCGGCCGGCGCCCGGTTCATCGTGTCCCCCGGCCTGCACGATGGCGTCGTCTCCGCCGCCGGCGAATTGTCGGTCCCCATCATGCCCGGCGTGACCACGCCGAGCGAAGTGCAGCGGGCTTGGAATCTCGGTCTGCGGGTGCTGAAGTACTTCCCGGCAAGCCTGGCCGGCGGCATTCCCATGCTCAAGGCACTCGGCTCGGTATTCCGCGACGTGAGGTTCATACCGACCGGGGGAATTTCGGCGGGGAATCTGCGTGACTACCTTGATGTACCGTCGGTGATCGCCTGCGGCGGAAGCTGGCTCACGCCGTCCGGCGCCATCGCCAACGGCGACTACGCAGAGATCACGCGCCTGGCGGCTGAAGCGGTCGCCATCGCAGGGCGGGCAAAGAATCAACCCGCCTCCACCGCAAGCCAGGCAGGAGGATAGTCCTTGGCCGAATTCGTAACCTTTGGCGAGATCATGCTGCGTCTGAAGACGCCGCGTCACGAACGCTTTTTCCAGTCGCCGACACTCGAGGCCACCTTTGGCGGCGGCGAGGCCAACGTGGCAGTGGCTTTGGCCAATTTCGGGCTGAATGCCGCCTTCGTCAGCGCCCTGCCCGACAACGACATCGGCGAGTCCGCCCTCCGGGAATTGCGGCGATTCAGCGTCGATACTTCGCATATCAACCGCTCCGGCGATCGCGTCGGCATCTACTTTCTCGAGGTCGGCGCCAACCAGCGGCCCTCGAAGGTCGTCTATGACCGCGCCGGCTCATCCATCTGCAATGCACAGCCAGGCGACTTCGACTGGCCGGCGATTTTTGACGGCGCCCGATGGTTTCACATCACCGGCATCACCCCCGCACTCAGCGCATCCGCGGCCGAACTGAGCCTTGAAGCCGTTGTCGCGGCCAGGAAAGCCGGCGTCACCGTATCCTGCGATTTCAACTTCCGCGGCAAGCTGTGGAAGTACGGCAAGTCGGCGCCGGAAGTGATGACGGAACTGGTGAAACACGTCGATGTCGGCATTGCCAACGAAGAGGATTGCCAGAAATCGCTGGGCATTTCCGCCGGTGTCGATGTGAAGACCGGAAAGCTGGATCCGGCCCGCTACGAGGCCCTGAGCGCGAAGGTGCTGGCGCAATACCCCGACATGGCCATGATCGCGATCACGCTGCGCGAGTCCCACAGCGCCGACCGCAACGGCTGGTCCGCGTGCCTGCGCGACTCCGAATCGTTCAGGTTGTCTCGCCGGTATGAGATCACGGACATCATCGACCGCGTCGGCGGCGGCGACAGTTTCGCGTCCGGCCTGATCTACGGCCTGAACGCCTACGAAGACCCGCAGCAGGCCCTGGAGTTCGCGGTCGCCGCAAGCTGTCTCAAGCACTCGATCTCGGGCGATTTCAATCGGGTCTCGGTTGCCGAAGCGGTGCGCCTCATGGGGGGTGACGCGTCGGGGCGGGTGCAAAGGTAAGTGGACCGATCAAGCGCCGGCACAGGGCGGCCTGGCGAAGAAGACGAGTCCAGTGCTCCCTTGCCGACGCTGCCTTGCCGACGCTGCCTTGCCGCCGCAAAAGCTCTGACGGTGTACACCGCGCAAACAGCGGTCACTCCGAGCCTGTTCTGGAGAGGACCGTCTCGGAGAATGCACGCGTCACGGAAGGACTGATATGTCGAAACTGATCAAGGCCATTCTGGGTTTCGGCCCGGGCATTTTCGCCATCGGCTATACCATCGGTACCGGTAGCGTGACCTCCATGATCGTGGCGGGAAGCACGTTCGGGATGCAGCTCTTGTGGGTTCTGCTGCTGAGTTGCCTGTTTTCCGGAGCGCTGATCTACGCCTACGGAAATTTCGCGCTGGTCACCGGCGAGACCGCGTTACATGCCTTCAGGAAGTACCTGTCGTACGGAAGCTTGATCGGCATAGCCATCATAGTCGGCGTCACGTTCGGTCAATGGAATTCCCTGATCGGCATTCTCGGCATCTCCTCGAACATCATTTTCGAACTGCTGGCACTCTATTTTCCCGCGCTCGCTCAATATAAGTACGGCGTTGTCATCGCGATAGCCGCGGTGGTCATCAGTGTCATGTACTCGATTCTGCTGATCGGCAGATACTCCCTGTTCGAAAAGGTCCTGGTGTTCTTTGTGAGCATCATGGGGGTTTCGTTCATTGTCTCGCTGGTATTCGTGCACCCCCTGCCCGTTGAAGTGGCCAGGGGACTGATCCCGAGCATCCCCGAAGTGCCGGGAGGACGGATGATGGTCGCGGCCTTTGTAGGAACGACCATGGCGGCGGCCACGTTTCTTTCCAGGCCGTTGTTCATTCAGGGCAAGGGCTGGACCATGGAACACCAGGAGCGGCAGAAACACGACGCGATCGTGGCCGCACTGCTGGTGTTCATTGTCAGCGGATCCATCATGTCGGTTGCTCACGGCGCCCTCTTTCACGAACAAAGGCCGATCACCGACGTCCTGGGCATGGTGGACGCCCTTGAGCCCATCGCCGGCAGGCTGTCTCTCACGCTCTTTTTCTTCGGGACGCTCAGTGCAGGACTGTCTTCCGTATTCCCGTGTCTGCTGATCGCCCCGCTGTTGATCGAGGACTATCGTTCCGGAAAACTGGACACCCGGTCCAGGCAGTTTCGTATTATCACGGGCATCGCCTCCGTGCTGGCGCTGACCATTCCGGTGCTGGGGTTCAACCCGATCCGGGGCCAGCTTCTGACCCAGGTATTCAATGTTTTCGTGTTGCCGCTTGTCGTTGCCGGGATCATCGTCGTCATCAACAACCGCAAGCTGATGGGGGCTCACGCGGCCGGCGGTCTGCTGAATACGGTCCTGGGGCTCGCGTTCCTGTTTTCCGTAATGATCTCCTATAACGGTATTCTGGCCATCCGGACACAATTGGGGTGATCCAGCGTGATACTCGTCGTTTGCGGTGTTTCCGGCGTGGGCAAAACCACGATCGGCAGGCTGCTGGCCGAGGCGTTGGAACTTCCCTTCTACGATGCGGACGACTTTCACCCGGCATCGAATGTGGAAAAGATGTCGAACGGTATCCCCCTGGATGACGGGGACAGGCGACCCTGGCTCGACACGCTCGCGAGCCATTTGTCAGAGTGGGAAAAGGAGGGTGGCGCAGTGCTTGCCTGCTCGGCGCTCAAGGAGCGCTATCGAACAATTCTCGGATCGCGGTGCGGAGAACGCATACGGTGGATTGTTCTTCATGCCAACGAAGCGGTGCTCGCCGATCGCATGGCATCGCGCACAGGACACTTCTTCGATCGCCAACTGCTGCGCTCCCAACTCGACACGCTTGAATTCCCCGACTACGGGTGGCTGATCGACGTACAACCCTCACCACAGAAAATCGTGAACGAAATTCTCAGGAAGCTGCGAAACAAATGAATGCACTCAACAGAATGGCCTTATCGAGGCTGATACTCGGGCTGACCGTTGCACTGGCATCGCAAGCGGGCGCACACCCCAATCTGATCCTGACCGAAGCCGGTGTCGAGAGAATCAGGGCGGAGCTGGGCACCGTTCCCCTGTTCGACGCCACCGTGGAGCGCGCCAAGGCGGAAGTCGATGCCGAAATCGAACTCGGAATAGACACGCCGGTCCCACGAGATTTTTCCGGGGGCTACACGCACGAGCGGCACAAGCGCAATTTCCTGATACTTCAACAGGCGGGCGTGCTGTTCCAGATCCTTGAGGATGAAAAATACGCGATCTATGTCCGCGACATGCTCTTTCAGTATGAGGCGATGTACAAGGACCTGCCCCTTCATCCCCAGGAACGGTCCTATGCGAGAGGAAAACTGTTCTGGCAATGCCTGAACGACAGCAATTGGCTGGTCTACGTGAGCCAGGCCTACGACGCCATCCATGACTGGCTATCCGAAGAGGAACGGCAGACACTGGAACAGAATCTCTTTCGCCCGTTCGCCGATTTCCTGTCGATCGGGAATCCGCAGTTCTTCAACCGGGTGCACAACCACAGCACCTGGGGCAGCGCGGCCGTCGGAATGATCGGCCTGGTCATGGAAGACGACGAACTGGTGCAGCGGGCCTTGTACGGCATCCAGGACGACGGCCTCGGAGTGGGCGCCACCGACGATGACGGCGGGTTCATCAGGGTGGAGGGACAGAGGGCCGGTTTCCTGGCGAACCTCGAAGAACCCTTTTCACCGGACGGGTATTACACCGAAGGCCCCTACTACCAACGCTACGCCATGTATCCGTTCCTGGTTTTTGCCCAGAGCCTGCACAACGTCAGACCCGATCTGGGTATCTTCGAGTACAAGAACGGCGTGCTCCTGAAAGGCGTCGATGCGCTGCTGAGCCTGTCGGATGCAGATGGCGAGTTTTTCCCTCTGAACGATGCGCAGAAGGGCATGTCCTACCATTCCCGCGAGCTGGTTACGGCGGTTGACATTGCCTACCTCGTGGGCGGGCAGGACCCGCGGCTGCTGAGCGTTGCCGAAGAGCAGGGCCAGGTCCTACTGGATGACGCAGGATTCTCCGTCGCCGCTGCCATTCGTGACGGCCTTGCGCAACCGTTCGAGAAACCGTCCATCAACCTGACCGACGGACCCGATGGCCAGCAGGGTGGCGTCGCCGTACTGCGCCATGGAGACGAAGACCTGACGCTCGTCTTCAAGTACGCCGCCCAGGGCCTGAGCCATGGCCACTACGACAAGCTCTCGTTCTCCCTCTACGAACAGGGTGACGAAGTCCTTCAGGACTACGGGATGGCGCGTTTCGTCAACATCGAGCAAAAGGGCGGCGGCAACTACCTGACGGAAAACACCACCTGGGCCAAGCAGACGATCTCGCACAACACGCTGGTGCAGAATGAGACGTCGCATTTCGAGGGGAGGTATGAGATCGGCAGCGAACACCACTCGGAACTGCATTTCTTTGACGCCTCCGACAGCGATGTCCAGGTCGTGAGCGCCGTGGAAACCAATGCCTATCCCGGAACGGCAATGAAACGGACCATGGCGTTGATCAGGAACGAGCGCTTCGAAAAACCGTTCCTGCTGGACATTTTCAAGGTCGATTCGGGCACGGCGAATCAATACGACCTGCCCTTCTATTTCATGGGACAGGTCATGAAGGTCAATTTCGCGTACGACTCGCCGGCGGCATTGCGTGCTCTCGGGGAGAGCAACGGATACGAACACCTGTACCTGGAAGGGACAGGCAGCCCGGCCAGCAACAACACGGTGCTTTCGTGGATGGAGAATGGAAGATTCTACACAATGACATCGGCGACCGATGCCGCCGACGAGTTGCTGTTCACGAGAATCGGCGCCAACGACCCGGAGTTCAACCTGCGCAGGGATGCGGCATTCATCATTCGAAGAAACGGCGCTGGGAACACGATCTTCGCAACGACCGTGGAGCCGCACGGCAACTACAGCCCGGTATCCGAAATTGCAGTCAACTCAAACAGCAATATCGCAGAGCTGAATGTCGTCTACGACGATGACAACTACACGGCGGTGACTATCGAGGATGTCCAGGGGCATACCACCATCTTCATATTGTCGAATGTGGATCCATCCGCTTCGAGAGAGCATGAATTGGAAATAAACGGAAGAGCCTACGAGTGGTCAGGGCCATGGCACCACTCTGAAATCCAGTAGCCTGCGGGCACGGAGTGATTCGGCGTGACGCGTGCAGATATCGGGGTGATAGGGCTCGCCGTAATGGGCGAAAACCTCGTCCTCAACATGGCCGGCCACGGTTTCACGGTAGCCGTTTACAACCGCACGACCTCAAGGGTGGATGACTTCATTGCCGGACGGGCGAACGGCAAGACGATCGTCGGTACGCATTCGCTCGAAGAGCTGTGCGTGCGACTCGGAAAACCTCGCCGAATCATGCTGATGATCAAGGCAGGCACACCGGTCGACAGGATCATAGATTCGCTGCTGCCGCATCTTCAGCCGGGTGACATCATCATCGACGGCGGCAACAGCGAATACCGGGACAGCGACAGAAGAACCGCCGAACTCGCCAGCAAAAACATACTCTTTGTGGGCGCCGGAGTGTCGGGTGGGGAAGAAGGCGCGTTATGCGGCCCGAGCATCATGCCGGGCGGCCATCGAGACGCGTGGCCGACCATCAAACCCCTGTTTCAGGCAATTGCGGCGAAAACGAATGAGGGCGAGCCGTGCTGTGACTGGGTCGGGACCGGCGGTGCGGGCCATTTCGTCAAGATGGTCCACAACGGCATCGAATATGCCGACATGCAGATGATCTGCGAGGCCTACCAGGTGATGCGAGACGGCCTGCGCATGTCAAATGACGAAATGCATGCGGTCATGGCTCGCTGGAACGACGGTGCGCTGAACAGCTACCTGATCGAGATCACCCGGGACATTCTCGCGTTCAGGGATGAGCACGGCAATGCAACGCTCGATCTTGTCCTCGACAAGGCGGGTCAGAAGGGGACGGGAAAGTGGACCGCCGTAGCTGCGCTTGATTCCGGACAGCCATTGTCCCTGATCGGCGAAGCTGTCTTTGCCCGGTTCCTGTCCGCTCTCAAGGATGAGCGTGTCAGGGCGCACAAGGTGCTTTCGGGACCCGATGCGGGTTTTTCGGGCGACCGCGACGTACTGGTCAACGATCTGGAGCAGGCACTCTACGCTTCCAAAATCGTCTCCTATGCGCAGGGATTTCAGCTCATGCAGGCGGTTTCGCGCGACAGAAACTGGAATCTCGACCTTGGAGCCATTGCCCTGATGTGGCGCGGCGGCTGCATCATTCGATCCGCCTTTCTGGAGAATATTCGTGATGCGATTGAGCGGGATACGGACCTGCCCAATCTGCTGTTGGATCCGTTCTTCACCGCCGCCATCGCAAACGCTCAGGCGTCGTGGAGGCGCGTGGTCGCAACAGCGGCGACTCTCGGGATTCCAATGCCCTGCATCGGCGCTGCCCTCGCCTACTACGATGGCTACCGAACCGAGCGGTTGCCGGCAAACCTGCTGCAAGCCCAACGCGACTACTTTGGCGCTCATACGTATGAGCGAGTGGATGGGCCGCGCGGCGAAGCTTGCCACACGAACTGGACCGGAAAGAGCGGAACGTCGTCGTCGACAAACGGTGCCTGAGCTGTTCGCCAGCTCCTGAAAATTAACTCACGGGCGACTGAATTGACCCCGGGCTCTGACTCTTGGTAGAGGTCGTCTTGTTGGGCCGACGCTCTTGTTGACTCGTTCGAATGGCCTCATAAGAAAGTCTATTAAGTTCATAATACTTTTCTAAATACACTTTTACAACCAGTTTAATAGACATTAATCAGGATTATTGGTACCCTTTAAATGTCATTTTGCGTTCAGAGTCGTGAACGTAAACCCGCATTCCCGATCTCAAAAGGGGTCAATCCATGGCAATTCGAGGGTCGTTGCCAATTCCAGTAGAAACCAGGCTGCGCAAGCTTGGCTCCGACCTGCGCGATGCACGGCGACGTCGGCGTATCCCGACCCGGATCATGGCCGAACGGGCCGGAATCAGCCGTACCACCCTGAACAAACTGGAAAAGGGCGATCCCGGAGTCGGCATGGGCACATATGCAACTATCCTGTTCATCCTCGGCCTCCTGGACCGTCTGGCCGAGCTGGCCGATGTTCGCCACGACGAGTTGGGCCTGGACCTTGCCGATGAACTATTGCCGCAGCGTATCCGTCGCTCCCGCTCGTAGCTAGTGCTGCGTCAACCTAATAATCTCGCAGCACTAGGATGAACCGGGAGATCCACGTTCATGTCGAACTCCACGGGGAGACACTCCCCGTCGGGCAACTCTGGTCTCGATCGCGGCGCGGCCGGGAAAGCGCTTCGTTTCGCTATGACGAGCGCTGGCTCACGCACCCCGAGCGGTTCGCTCTGGAACCCGCGCTGATACTTGGTCCCGGACCGCATCACACGCCGACCGGCCGGGCGCTGTTCGGTGCGCTCGGAGACTCTGCGCCCGATCGCTGGGGACGGGCATTGATGGCGCGTGCGGAACGGCGCGTGGCGCGTGCGGAAAAACGCCCTCCCACCTCTTTGACCGAGCTCGATTACCTGCTGCGTGTCAACGACTTCGCTCGCCAGGGCGCACTTCGGTTCTCGGCTGAGCCCGAAGGTCCATTCCTGAGCGAGACCAGCGGCGATCCCGTGCCGCCGCTGATCGAACTCCCGCGCCTGCTTGCCGCGGCCGATCGACTGGACACGGACGACGAGGAAGCGCTCGCACTCCTGCTGGCACCCGGCTCGTCACTGGGTGGCGCCCGGCCCAAGGCTTCCGTACTCGACACCCACGGCGGACTCGCAATCGCAAAATTCCCCAAGCAGGATGACCCATTCGACATGGTCCGCTGGGAAGCGCTCGCGCTGACGCTGGCCGCGGATACCGGCATCGAAGTCCCCAAATGGCGGCTTGTTCCGCAAAATGGATCGGCAGTCCTGCTGCTGAATCGCTTCGACCGCAGGGGCAAGCGGCGCATACCCTTCCTTTCCGCGATGAGCATGCTCGGCGCCGACGATCGCGAAACCCGCACGTACCTGGAGATCGCCGATAACATTCGAAGGCATGGCGCACACCCGGCGAATGATCTGACCGCGCTTTGGCGCCGCATTGCGTTCAACGTATTGATATCCAACACGGACGACCACCTGCGAAACCACGGTTTTCTTTATGCGGGAAATGAAGGTTGGGTGCTCTCGCCCGCGTACGACCTGAACCCCATGCCGGCTGACCTCAAGCCCCGTTTTCTCTCAACGGCAATCGATCTGGACGACACTCAGGCCTCGATCGAACTCGCCGTGGAAACGGCGCCTTACTACGATCTTTCGACAAGTGACGCCCGCCGTATTGCCAGAGAGGCGGCGGAACGTATCGGACGCTGGCGCGACGTTGCCAAGCGGCTGGGACTAGCCCGGCCGGCAATCGAGAGAATGGCCTCGGCGTTCGAACATGCCGATCAGGCTATTGCCATGACGTTTTGATTCGATGGGCCCGGTAGGATTCGAACCTATATGACTTCAAGAGCCGGCAGTATTGGGTCACGACTCATGTCAGGCGCAAGGCGATCGGCAAGACATCACTCGACAATGACAGTTGGGGGTCGTTGCCGGATCCCGAGCGTTTTTCGGGAACGACGACAGCCTGCTGTCCGGCCATCGGGCGCGCTGGCTACGCGTTTTCGTACATTTCCTTGCCTTCGGTCAAGCGTAACCATCCCTTGGCGACGCGGTAGATGACCCAGATTAGATTCGCAAAGAGGACGACAAATCCGACGACAGCAAAGATGAAAATCGCCCCGACGATTAACCAGAGCAGGCCGAACCAGAATGTTCGAATTTGCCAGCGGAAATGCGATTCAAGCCAAGTTCCTTGAACATCAGACGCTTTCACGTAGTTCACGACAACTGCCACGATGAATGTGATACCTATCAGGATTGACGCAGCTTGAAGGGCATACACCACTATCGTGACTGTCTTGAGCGATTTTTCCGTTGTCTCATCTGTCACCATTGATCCTGACGAGGCTCGTGCAGTTTCGTTGCTCATTTGCTATTCCATGATTGCGCTGACGCAGGAATGATACCGGCGTATCACTGCTGAAGAAATACTACGGAATTTCAAGCAGCGTCGAGCGGGGCGTGTTTAGCGCCCGGCGCGCCGGCTGCGCTGTCGGAGCCGAACGAGAGCCTTCGCCGGATGACGGCCCGCGAAGCGTGCGTTCGGCGAGGTTGTTGAGCCAAGACGAACCAGGCTTGTGGGGCCTGTTCAATGGGCCTTGAAGGTCGTTTACGCTCACCCTTCACTCTCTGAAAAAATCTCCGAGATAGCCTTGACAGGCAAAAACAGTCGATCGTGTTGATTGGAAAAATGCTGGAAGCCGAATTTCTTGTAGAAGTGCGCCGCTCCCTCATCCTTCGCATCGACAACGACAAAGGCGGAACCTGTTTGCCTGGACAAGTATAGACAGCGCTTCAATGCGTCCATTAACAGAATCTCCCCCCATCCGTCTCCCCGGTGCTCCTCATCCACCGCCAGCCGGCCGATCAGGGTCGCGCCGATTTGCGGGTATTTGGGAAGTCGTTTCGCGACTTTGTCCGGAAGTCCCTTCAGCACAACGCCCAGATTCGAAAGCGTGTAGTAGCCGATAATCGGAGACGGTTCTTCATGGGTATCACGTTGCCCGTCGTCGCCGGTGGCAGGGAGTACCCAGCATACCGAGGCATGGGCTTTCATGTCCTGGGCCGCTCGCGTCTTCAGGTAGGCATCGAGTTCGGGTACACCGCAGGAAAAGGAATTCCGGTCGTGGGCACCCTTGTCGAGTACCGTCGTGGAGGTCACGAACTCTCAGGCTTGGTAGCGCTCGGCAGCCTCGCGGAGTCGCGTGTTCGGCTGGGGCGGGCTGAGCAACGCTTCGGCCAAAACTGCGCTGTCCCGGGCAGTTAGCTGCATGACCTCAAAGTCCTTGATCGTTTCCACGGCGGCTTGTTGAACGGCATCAAGCACAAAGTCCGTCATTTTTCTGCCGGACAACGCCACCGCGCGGTCAATCAGCGCACGCTGTTCCTTGCTGCACCGTACATCAATTCTTGCTGTCGCCGTAGCCATCGTCTGGTACTCCATTGTTGGACACAACTGTACGGCAAACCTACGTACACATCAATGTGGATATCGCTCGTTCATCCGCTCTACGGGGCACGATGTAGCGCTGCTCCGCGATTCAGAATAACCCCGGATTGGGGTGTGGGCCCGGTAGGACTCGAACCTACGACCAAGGGATTATGAGTCCCCTGCTCTAACCAACTGAGCTACAGGCCCGCCAGAGGCGAAGATTACCACCACCACGAACGTTGGTGTCTGCTTTCCCAATTTGAACTTTGGGCGGTACGATCATCTCCAAGGTAAGGAGGCCAAGCGATGATCGACACCACACTTCAAGTCATTTCGGTCCTGGTCTATACATTCGTTCTGGTTTTCGGAGTGGGCGTGCTGGTGCTGGCGGTCCTGTTCGTCAAGGACGTATCCCAGACCAAGAATGCGATCCGCAGGAATTTTCCCGTCATCGGCCGATTCCGCTCGCTGTTCGAGCACCTCGGCGAGTTCTTCCGTCAGTACTTCTTCGCCATGGACCGAGAGGAACTGCCCTTCAACCGGGCGGAACGGTCCTGGGTCGACCGCGCCTCCCTGGGGACGGACAACACCATCGCTTTCGGCTCGACCCGGGACCTGCGGCCCGTCGGTACGGTCATCTTCGTCAACTGCGCCTATCCCGTGCTGGAGCAGGATGTCGACGAACCCGAGCCCGTGACACTGGGTCCGTACTGCGCCCATCCCTATACCACGTCATCGCTTTTCAATATCTCCGGCATGAGCTACGGCGCCATTTCACGACCGGCTGCAATGGCGCTCTCCAACGGCGCTCGCATGGCCGGATGCTGGCTCAATACCGGCGAGGGAGGGCTGTCCCCCCATCACCTTGCCGGCGGAGCGGACATCGTATTCCAGATGGGGACGGCCAAGTACGGAGTCTGCGATGAACCGGGGAAGCTCTCGGAAGAAAAACTGCGCCAGGTAGCCGCGCACGATCAAGTGAAAATGTTCGAAATCAAGTTGAGCCAGGGTGCGAAACCCGGCAAGGGAGGCATTCTTCCCGGGGCCAAGGTCACGGAAGAGATCGCCGCCATACGGGGAATTCCGGTAGGTCAGGACTCGATAAGCCCGAATCGCCACCTCGAGGTGGACTGCGCATCGGACCTGCTGGACCTGGTCGACCGCGTGCGCTCGACCACCGGCAAACCCACCGGATTCAAGTCGGTCATCGGCGCCTACGGCTGGCTGGACGATCTGTTCGAGGAGATCCGAAAGCGAGGGATCGAGAGCGCACCGGACTTCATCACCGTGGACAGCGGAGATGGCGGCACCGGCGCCGCGCCCATGCCGCTCATGGACAATGTCGGCCTGCCCATTCGCGAAAGCCTGCCGCTGATGGTCGACCGGCTCGACGCATTCGGCCTCCGCGATCGAATCAGGGTCATCGCCAGCGGCAAGCTCATTACCCCGGCAGAGGCAGCCTGGGCGTACTGCGCCGGGGCCGACTTCGTGGTGTCAGCCCGGGGATTCATGTTCGCCCTGGGCTGCATCCAGGCCCTGCAGTGCAACCGGAACACCTGCCCAACCGGCATCACGACTCACAAGAGGCGCCTGCAGAAGGGACTCAACCCGGAAAACAAGGCCATCCGCGTCAATCAGTACGCCCGCCAGATGAGCAAGGAGATCGAAATCATCGCGCACTCATGCGGAGTACGCGAACCGCGCAGGCTGCGCCGCTACCACTGCCGGATCGTCACCGAAACCGGCCGCTCCGTCCCCCTGGACGAACTCTACCCGGACATCGCTCCAACCGAGCCCCACACCGCGGCAGGCTCAAGGCTACCGGGATGACTCGCCTGGTCCATATGGATGGTTCGCACAACATCCATGTACCCGTCCGCCCGGCACCGACGGCTTTCGCCGAAGATGTTGGCCCAGCGAGCTTACTCCGCTGCGTCCTCCCACTCGTGGGTGCAGTTGAACTCCTCGAATACGCGCCCTGGCGACCATCGACGCGGTCGCTCGAAAACGATCGGCTCAGCGTACATGACCGGATCGGTGGCCGTTAGCGAGTAGTTCAGCAGAACTTCGTCATCGGATTCGGAGAGCTGGAAGCGCTCGAGATACTCGGTCTGATCGGACTGCGGCGTGCCATAGGGATCAAGATACGGGAAGTCGATGCGAGTTGTATGCACCGTGAGCACGTCGTCTTCCCAGCGACCCACCGAGAAACCGTACGGCCCCGGCGTGGGCTCTACTCCGGAAGCCTCTGGATCCAGCCAGATCGTGCGGCGTACGTTGTACTCCGACTGGTGCACCACGATGCGATCGCCTTCGTCGATGATCTCAAGTGGCATGGGATCCATCATGCTCGCGCCCACGCCAGTGCGGCACTCGAGCTCGGGATTGTCGCGCGGGGCGTAGAATTGCGCCGCAGCCTCACGGCCACGATCGGTCAGGAGATGATGATACTCGTCGGGTTGAGGTCGGGGCCCGACTCGGCGTCCCCACGTCCTGAAAATACCGGTTGCCGTGCGCCGCTCTTCTGCAGCTCTTTCCGGATCGATCGCGAACTGTGTGCTCGCGACCCTGTCGCCCGCCCAGAGCAGCTCACGGTTACCTTGCGCGTATTCGCGACCGTCGGGCAGCAAGACGTGTAACGCGCCGAGCGATTCAGGATCGCGTCGCGAGATGTAACCCGCCGCTCGCGCTGGGCCGAAAAGGTCCTCTTCATTGATGCCGAGCCGTTCCAATGCGCGCGGTCCGGGCGAAACCTCGACCTCCCAGAGCTGCTCTTCGCCGTCATCGCCGACCACGAGCATGCGCGCGCGGGTATGGGGATTACGCCAGAACACGTCGACGATCTCGCCGTGGAGTTCAACGAAGTCGTCGGTCAAATAGAGTGATGCTTGCATGACGGGTCCGTGGTGCGCGAGCGTGAGTGATGACGCCGCGAGACTTGCAAGCGCGGATAAAATTGCTGCTTTCAGCATTCGCGTAATGGGCATGGGAGTTTCCTGAGTAGCATCGGGCCGATAGCGCCCCTTCCAGCCAGTACGTCGAGCAGTGTAGCAACGTCAGCAGTTCACTTCAGACAAGAAATCATGACTGTCATGTTTTTTGTGAAGCACCAAAACGCGCCCTCGGAAGCGGGACGCGCAGGCTGCGCTCAGTCTTCCAGCAGAAAACTCCGCAACCGGTCGGAACGCGAGGGATGCCGCAGCTTCCGCAGCGCCTTCGCCTCGATCTGGCGAATCCGCTCCCGCGTCACATCGAACTGCTTGCCCACTTCCTCAAGCGTGTGGTCGGTATTCATGTCGATACCGAACCTCATCCGCAGCACCTTCGCCTCCCGCGGCGTCAGCCCCGCCAGCACCGAATGGGTCGTCTCCTTCAGACCTTCCGAGGTCGCTGAATCCACCGGTGAATGAACCGCGGTATCCTCGATGAAGTCCCCCAGGTGGGAATCCTCGTCGTCCCCGATGGGCGTCTCCATGGAAATCGGTTCCTTGGCGATCTTCAGCACCTTCCTGACCTTGTCCTCCGGCATTTCCATGCGCTCGGCCAGTTCGTCGGGCGTGGGCTCTCGCCCCATCTCCTGGAGCATCTGCCTGGAGATACGATTCAGCTTGTTGATGGTCTCGATCATGTGGACCGGAATCCGGATGGTCCGCGCCTGATCGGCGATGGAGCGGGTGATGGCCTGGCGGATCCACCAGGTCGCATAGGTGGAGAACTTGTAGCCGCGCCGATACTCGAACTTGTCCACTGCCTTCATCAGGCCGATGTTGCCTTCCTGGATCAGGTCGAGGAACTGAAGCCCGCGGTTGGTGTATTTCTTGGCGATGGAAATCACCAGGCGCAGGTTGGCCTCCACCATCTCCTTCTTCGCCCGGCGCGCCTGGGCCTCGCCCATGGAAATCTCGCGATTGATTTCCTTGATCTCCTTGATGGTCAACAGGCTGCCCTGCTCGACCTTGGAGAGGCGCTTCTGGCAGCGCACGATCTCGTCCTTGAGTCGCGACAACTGCGAGGAATGCTTGCGCTTGGCGCGAATATGCTTGTTGATCCAATCGAGATTGGTCTCGTTGTTCCTGAAGCTGGCGATAAAGTCCTTGCGAACCATCTTCGCGTCGCGAACGCAGTACATCATGATCTGACGTTCCTGGTTGCGAACGTTGTTCACGGTCTCCCTCAGTTGCGCCACCAGGGCTTCGAACAACTTGGGCGCGAGCTTCAACTCCATGAACTCGGGCGTCAGCGCCTCGATGGCCTTCTGCGCCGATGCATGCCTGATGTCGTGCGCCCCCAGCGCCTTCGTATAACGGCCGAAGTGCCGGCGGACCTTCTTCATCCGCCTGGCCACTTCCTTCGGGTCCGGCCCGACATTGGCGGGTTTCTTTTTTTCTTCTTCGGTTTTCGGCGCGTTCGGATCGGCGATCCCGGCATTGGGATCGATGAAACCGACGATGACATCCTGCATGCGCCCGGTGCCCTGCTCCACGCGCTCGTACAGTCCGATCAGGAGAACCAGGGTCGGGGGAAACTGCAACAGCGCCGCGCGCACCTGGTCCAGCCCCTCCTCGATCCGCTTGGCGATGCGGATCTCGCCCTCGCGGTTGAGCAGCTCGACCGTGCCCATTTCCCGCATGTACATGCGCACCGGGTCCGTGGTGCGGCCGAACTCGGCGTCCACCGTAGCCAGGGCGGCGGCGGCCTCGTCGGTCACGTCGTCGTCGCTTGAGACGGCGGAATCGGAAAGCAGCAGCGATTCGGCGTCCGGCGCCTTTTCGTACACCGTAATGCCCATGTCGTTGATCATGTTGACGATGTCTTCGATCTGCTCCGGATCGACGATATCGCTGGGAAGATGATCGTTGACTTCGCTGTAGGTGAGGTATCCCTGTTCCTTACCCTTGGCGATGAGAATCTTCAGTTGGGACTGACGATCATTGGGGTGTTGGGGCTGTACTGCTGTTGCTGTATTCATCCTGCCTACAATCGAATCGACTCAACCGAGCAATTTTACCTGAATCTGAGGTTATTTCCAGAACAAATAATTGACCGGTCAGTGACCGCCGAAGTTCCCCGGTGACGCTCTCAGGCGTTTCTGAATCTCCCTGATTTCCGCGTGCTCGTCGGCCGATAGTGATGACTTCGCCAGCAGCGCCGCAAGCCGTCGTTTCAAATGTTCGGTGACGATCCGTTGCAGCATGTCCTGAAGCACCGCGGATGCGGCCTCTTCCGTATCGAGCGGTGCCGTATCCAGCAAGCGCCCCAGGTGACGACCCTCCGGGTCATCGCGAAATCGTTCGAGCAACTGGGCAGGCGTCATCTCCGGTTGCTCGGCAACCGCGTCGAGCAATTGCCGCAACAACCGCGCGCCTGGCTGATCGACCATGGTCAGGTCCGGTATCTCCACCAGCTTCGGGACGATGGACGGATAGTTCAGGATCAGGCCGATCGCCTGGCGAATGAGCGTGCCGCGAGGACTCACCGTCGCCGCCGGCGCCTCCTCCCGGCGGAAGTTCGGCGGCGCCGTCTCGCTCGTCTCAAGCTCCCTCTCCAGGCCCTCCGTGCTCAGCCCGACGACTTCGGCCACCTCCCTGATGAGTAACTCCCGATAGACTCCCGCAGGCATCCGGGAAAACAAGGGTTTGGCCAGGGCCACCAGCCTCGATTGACCGTCGGCATTGGAGAGATCGACCTGGCCTTTCAATTCCCCGAGCAGGAATTCCGACAGCGGCACCGCGGATTGCACCTTTTCCAGAAAGGCTTCCGCTCCCCTTGCGCGAACCAGGGAATCCGGGTCCTCCCCTTCGGGCAACAGCAGGAACTTCAGTTCCACGCGACCGCCCGCGTGGGGCAAGGCCGTCTCCATAGCCCTCCAGGCCGCCGTCCGGCCGGCACGATCGCCGTCGAAGCAGAAGATGACGCGCTGGGTCATTCGGGTCAGTCGGCGAATGTGGTCCACGGTGGTGGCGGTCCCCAGGGTCGCCACGGATGGACCGATGCCGTGCTGCGCGAGACTGGCCACATCCAGGTAGCCCTCCACCACCAGGATTTCGTCCGGCCGGCCGATCGTGCGCCCACGGCCGTGCTGCGCCTCGTAGATTCCGTAGAGTTCCCGGCCCTTGTGAAAAACCGGCGTTTCCGGAGAGTTCATGTACTTCGGCTCGCCCGAGTCAAGCACGCGCCCTCCGAAGCCGATCACCCGCCCCCGGGGGTCCCGGATCGGAAACATGATCCGGTCGCGAAACTTGTCGTACTCGCGGCCCTTGTCATTCCGGGTCACCAGGCCGGCGTCGATCAGTTGCCGGCGGCGCGTCTCGTCCGTGCCAAGTGTGCGGAGCACGGTATCCCAGGAATCGGGCGCATAACCCATGGCAAACCGCGCCGCGGTCACGCCCTCGATACCCCTGTTCTTCAGATAGTCGATCGCCCTGGAACTACCCTTCAGCGCTGCACGGTAGATTCGATCGGCTTCGGCCAGGAGTTTGTAGAGGTCAGCACCGGCTTCGACCCGGCGGGCGGCCCGAGCCTCTCTCGGCACCTCCACGCCCAGCATCTCGGCCAATGCCTCCACGGCATCGACAAAACCGAGATTCTCGTAGTTCATGAGAAAACCGATGGCCGTGCCGTGCGCACCGCAGCCAAAGCAGTGATAGAAGCCCTTTTGCGCGCTCACGGTAAATGAAGGCGTCTTTTCGTCGTGAAACGGGCACGGCGCCTTGTAGTCGCGGCCGGCCTTGGTCAGGTTGACGCGCTTGCCGACCACCTCGACGATGTCGGCACGCGCGACCAGATCATCGATAAAGGAATGGGGAATACGCCCGTTCATGGGTCTGCCTAGGATAACCCGAAGCAGACCCGGCAGGTGGGGCGATCAATAGAGGGGGCGGCGCCTTGAAAGCTGTCTTGTCTGGCGCTTGACGTGCCGCTTGATGGCAGCCGCCTTCTTTCGCTTGCGCTCCTGGGTGGGTTTTTCGTAATACTCCCGCCGCCGCAGTTCCGTCAGGACTCCGGCTTTCTCACACGCGCGCTTGAAGCGCCGCAGTGCTGCGTCGAAGTGTTCGCTCTCCTTGATTCGCACGCCTGGCATCGAGTATTCCCATTCGCAGGTTAAGCGCCCTCGGCCGTTGTGCGGCCGCAGCGCCGGATTGACAAGACAAACACGCCGGCAAATGCCGGCACGTAGTCCGTAATGATAGCCGCCCGCGTCGAGTACTGTAAAGCAATCCGGCAGCCCGAGCCTGTGACCTGTGCGGACTATTCCCCAGGCCGCTGTTTGCGATTCGCGAACAGCGCGTCAAGCTTGCGCTCGTAGCTTCGGTAATCGAGCACGTCGTAGAGCTCGTCGCGCGTCTGCATGTTGCCCAGCGCATCCGCCTGGGTACCGCGCCGGCGCAGGGTTTCGAACGTCTGCAGCGCCGCAGCGCTCATCGCGCGGAACCCGGTCAACGGGTACAGTGCGACGGCCACCCCGGCTTCACGCAATTCGTCGACGGTGAACATCGGCGTGCGGCCGAACTCGGTCAGGTTGGCAAGCACCGGTGCGTCAATGCTTGAAGTGAACTGGCGATACTCGTCCAGGGTCGTCAGAGCTTCCGCAAAAATCATGTCGGCGCCGGCTTCGACGTAGCGAACCGCTCGATCCAGCGCCGACTGCTGTCCCTCCACGGCGTGCGCATCGGTACGCGCCATGAGAACGAAATTATCGTCGCTGCGGGCATCCACGGCCGACTTGATGCGGTCGACCATTTCCCCGGTACCCACCAGCGCCTTCCCCGGCCGATGCCCGCAACGCTTGGCGCCCGCCTGGTCCTCCAGATGACAGCCTGCCGCACCGGCCCTGGCGAGATCGCGAACCGTGCGGCCGATCATGAAGGCATCGCCCCACCCGGTATCGGCGTCGACCAGCAACGGCAGGTCGCAGGCACCGGTGATTCGCCGCACATCCTCGCAGACGTCCGCGAGCGTGGTCATCGCCAGGTCGGGAAAACCGAAGGAGGCGTTGGCGACGCCCGCTCCCGACAGATAGATGGCCCGGAATCCCGCCTGCCGGGCCAGCAACGCCGTGTACGCGTTGACGGTGCCTACCACCTGCAGCGGGCACTCGGCCTGCAGAGCCTGCCTGAATTTCAATCCCGGGGTTAACGATGGCTCGATGCTCACCGCATCAGACTCCTGTCATCGCCAGTGGGCGCATCAGTATACGCGTGGCCCGCCAAAATACTCGCGGCGCACGGCATACTTTCGGCCGAAGCGCATGCTCTGGGCCGGGCTGCCGGTTGATCGGCCGGGCGCCGCTGACGAACCACGACCGCGTTCAGTCCTTGCGCCCCACCATGAGCGTATTCGGCGGATCGCGCCAGGCGCATTCGGCGTGGAACCCAGCCTCGCGCATGGCCGCAAGTTCCTCGTCCAGCGGATAGTAGGTGTCTTCCAGGGCCCATTCATCGAAGTGCCGGTAGGCGCGTTCCTCGTCGATACCGCACGAAACCAGGTGCGCCGCCCAGAGCCGATAGGTCCGGTCACGTGTCCGGGGATGCCCGCTCACCGTCACGTCCGCGTTCACGAAGATGCCCCCGGGGCGCAACGCCCGGTAGATGCGCTCGAAGAGCGCGACCTTGTCGGCCATTTTCGGGATGTGATGCAGCGCCAGCGATGCTGCGACCGCATCGCACTCGGGCAGTGCCTCGTCGAACGATCGCTCGCAGAATTGCACGCGCGACCCGAAGCGCTTCAGCCGTATGCGTGCCTGCCCCAGCATTTCCGGGTCGACATCGACGGCGTCCACGCGGCCCACGCGATCGTGCTTCAGGATGGCTTCGGTAAGGGCGCCGGTACCCGCGCCCAGATCCACTACCAGCGCCGGGCGGATATCGGCGATTTCGTCTGCCGCCCGGCTCAAGACCTCTTCATAGCCCGGTATGAATTTTCGGATCGATTCGTCGTAGGCGTCGATTTCAAGGCGGAGGTGGCTTCGCACGGAATGGCTCATCGGCTGATCGTAGCCAAAAGGAGTCGCATTGCTCAACACGACTCGGCAGCGCGCCGCCCTGTTCGGGGTTAGAATTGCGGCGCGACAATCAGCGACGCGCAGGGATCCAGGTGAAGATACTCGGCATTGAAACCAGTTGCGACGAAACCGGAGTTGCGGTCTACGACCCGCTTGGGGGCATCCTGGCAGAGGGCCTGTACAGCCAGTTGGATCTGCACGCGCGTTTCGGCGGCGTGGTTCCGGAACTGGCGTCGCGTGATCACGTTGCCAGGCTCACACCGATGATCCGGGACGTTCTGGCCGATGCCGGCATGGCGCTGAACGACCTGGACGGCATTGCCTACACCGCGGGTCCGGGGCTGGTCGGTGCGCTCATGGTCGGCGGTTCGCTGGCGACCGGCCTGGCCATGGGCCTTGGCAAGCGCGTCATCCCCGTGCACCACATGGAGGGGCATCTGCTGGCGGCCATGCTCGAGGAGGATCCGCCGTCGTTTCCCTTCGTCGCGCTCCTGGTATCGGGCGGGCACTCGCTGCTGGTCGAAACCCGCGGCCTGGGAGAGTACGCGATTCTGGGCGAAACCCTCGACGATGCCGCCGGCGAAGCATTCGACAAGGTCGCGCGGATGCTGTCGCTGCCCTACCCCGGCGGTCCGGCGCTGGCGGCACTGGCGGAGGACGGCGATCCGGACGCGTTCCGGTTTCCCCGGCCGATGCTCGGAAAGGGCCTGAACTTCAGCTTCAGCGGCCTCAAGACTGCCGTACGGATTGCGCTGGAACAGAGCTTGCGCAACGGCGACGTTCTCTCCGAACAGTTGCGCGCCGACGTGGCGGCCTCGTTTCAGGCCGCCGCGGTGGAAACACTGGTGGAGAAATGCCTGCGAGCGTGCGACGAAACTGGACTTGACCGGCTGGTCATTGCCGGCGGCGTGGGCGCAAACGTCCAGTTGCGTCAACAACTCAGGGCCCGCGGCCGCGATCGGGGGATCACCGTGTACTACCCGAGACAGGCGCTGTGTACCGATAACGGCGCGATGATCGCACTGACGGGTTGGCACCGGCGTCACGAAGCCACCGAATCCCCCGCCATTATCGCCAGACCCCGCTGGCCGCTGGATGAATTGCGGCCGCCGCCAGCCTCTGCTGCCAGGCTTAACTGAGCGAATCAACATGGACAGGATTTTCCTTCGCGAACTCAGGGTCGAAGCCTTTATCGGCATCTGGGAGTGGGAACAGCGCATCCGCCAGACGGTCAGCATCGACCTGGAAATGGCCGCCGACGCTCGCGCCGCGGCGACCTCGGACTCGGTGGAGTCCACCTTGAACTACCGGGATGTTGCGAAGCGCGTGCAGGACTTTGTCGCCGACTCGCGGTTTCATCTCGTGGAAACGCTGGCGGAGTCGGTGGCACGCGTCGTTGTCGAGGAGTTCAACGTGCGCTGGGTGAAGGTCTCCGTGGCCAAACCGGGTGCCATCCGGGGCGCCCGGGAAGTGGGTATCGTCATCGAGCGGACCGCCGGGGACTATGCCGACTGATGTCTACGCCGGGCTCGGGAGCAACATCGACCCCGCCCGTCACCTGAACGACGCCATTGGGAAACTTCGCCGCCGTTACGGGCAAGTCGATCTTTCCCCGATCTATCGAAACCCGGCCGTGGGCTTCGCGGGCGATGACTTTCTGAACCTGGTGATCCGTTTCCGGACCGAATGCTCCGTAGAGGAACTGGAACGATCGTTCTCGACGATGGAACACGCCGCCGGCCGGCGACAATCGGGCGCGGAAGGGGCGCGGGAATCAGGTCCGCGAACGCTGGATCTGGATCTTCTGCTCTACGGATCGATGATCGATCCGGGCACGCGACTGCCACGATGCGATATCCTCCGTTACGCCTTTGTGCTTCGCCCCCTGGCCGAACTGGCGCCGGACCTGGTGCATCCGCTGACGGGTCGGAACATGGCGAGCCATTGGGGTGATGTCGAAGCCCACGGCCCACCATTGATTTTTTGCGCGTTTCCGGAAGCCGGACTGCGAGGTAAATGACATGCGGGATTTGAGAAGGGAAAACTGGGTCTACGGCGGCGCCTTTATCGCAGGCCTCGCTGTCATTGCAATCATTCAGAGCATTCTCTGGAGCCGGGCGCCCGGCGACTGCTCCCTGGAAACGTTCGGCGCGGATGCCGCGGCAGCCTGGAACAATCGCGAACATCTCGCAAATTCTGCCTGCTACCAGAAGCTGTTCCGCGACCTGTCCGATCTCGATGTCTCCCAGCAGGCGGCCCGCGACATGGAGGAGAATCTGGCAAGAGACCATCCGAGGCGCGGCTACAAGATCGGCGGACATGACCCATCCATGTGGGACGTGATCGGCCTGCCCGGTCCCATGTTCGGGGTGATCTATGGCGAAGACGCGTTCTTTGAAGACGGCGCCACGGTTCCCATCGACGGGCAGGTGATGAACTATGAACCGGACCTCTTGTTCCGAATCGGAGACGAGCGGATCAATGAAGCGACTACGGTGGAAGAGGCGATGCGCTACGTGGACCGAATCTACGCGTTCATCGAATTGCCGTTGCTTCTGGGCGACCCGGAGGAACTCAAGGATGGTTTCATTTACCCCTTCCTGATGCAGGCGACGAACCTGGGCGCAAGACATGGCGTCATCGGGGAATTCCTCGACACTGCCGATGATCCGGACATTTTCGAGAACCTCCGCAACATGACGGTGATATCCGCAAACCCGGACGGCACGCAAAGAAGCATCTACCAGGTTGCCGAGCGCGACTCTGTGCACCCGGTCATCGTCACTCTGCAGGTGGCTGAATCACTCCGCGAGCGGGGTGAATCACTGAATGCAGGCGACCTCATCAGTGTCGGGGCAATGATGGAAGCCTTCATAGACGTCGTAGTTCCCATCGAGGGGAAACGCCACGCGCACTACTACATCGGCGACCGCGTCATCTCGGTCTCCGCGGGCTTCGGGGAGTAGAACCATGGGCAAACTACTCGTGCACACCACATTGCCCCGTATGGCGAACAACCATCTCCTGTTCGTGCTGACGGTGCCGATGACAATCATCTTCCTCATGGCTGCGAGCATGAAAGTCGGCGCCAACTGGATGATGATCATGGGCTTCGACGGCTACGGATACCCGATCGCATTCATGTTCTTCCTCGGCTATGCGGAATTTTTCGGCGCGATTTCGCTCTGGATCAAACGCTGGGCACTGCTGGGCGCGATGGGCCTGTCAGTCATCCTGCTCGGCGCGTCATTGACGCACATCATCAACAATGACCCCATTGCCCTGGCCGGCATGGCCTACGCGATGACGCCGGTGATGCTGCTGATCACCTTCTACCACTGGCGCGCCGCCAGGCAGGAAGCCGGCGCCGCGCCCGGCTAATCGACAGAGGCGAATTCGCCTGCCGCCGAGTGTGCTACCAACCGACGCTTCGTCCGCCGTCAACGGCCAGGATCTGGCCATTGACATACGGCGCATCCCGCACCAGAAACAGCACGGCGGATGCGATGTCCCGGGGTTCGCCGGGCCGCTTCAGCGGAATCTGCCGGATGATGCTCTCCTGAATCCGCTCCGGCATACCGGCCTCCGGCCACAGGATCGCGCCGGGGGATACGCCGTTGACGCGGATGTCGGGACCCAGGTCCTTGGCCAGCGATCGGGTCAGCATGGCCAGGCCGGCCTTTGCGGCCCCGTATACGGCGTGATTTCTGAGCGGCCGTTGCCAGTGAACGTCGACGATGTTGACGATCGTCCCCCGGGTCTTGCGCAAGTGCGGCAACGCCGCCTGCGAAAGGAACAGCGGCGCCTTCAGGTTGGTGCCGATCAGATCATGCCACTGCTCGGCCGTGATCGAGCCCGGCGGCGTCGGGTAGAAGCTCGACGCGTTGTTGACCAGGACATCCAGCCGGCCGCTGCGTTCGGTGACTTCCGTCATCATCCGATCGAGTCCCGACGTGTCACGCAAGTCGCACTGCAGTGTGAACGCGGAACCGGCCCGTTCGCCGTTGAGTCGCTCCGCAAGCGCTTCGGCGTCGTCGGCGCTGTTGAAACAGTGAATGATCACGCCGGCACCGGCCTGGTGCAGCGCTTCGGCGATCACCGCACCGATCCGCCTGGCCGCGCCGGTCACCAGCGCCCAGCGGCCTTCAAGCGACTCTCCGTTGTCAGGCGTCACCCATCGTACTCCGAAAAAAACAAAGCGTAAGGTTACACTACAGCGCTGTTCCCACCAGCCGATTTCTCCGGACGAGAATCCTGTTTTGGCCACAAGTCTCTCCCAGCACGACCCAGCCGGATCCGAAGTCAGTCGCCGCCTGATACGGCGGATCCGAAGCGAGATCGACGAGCGCGGCTTGATCGGTTTCGATCGCTACATGGAGCGAGCGCTATACGAACCGGAGTTGGGCTACTACCGTAATGGCAGCACCAAGTTCGGCCCACGGGGCGATTTCGTAACCGCTCCCGAACTTTCCCCGGTGCTCGCCGGGGCACTTGCAGACCAGCTCCGCAAAGTGCTGCGCCACCTCGAGAGCCCGGTACTCCTGGAAGTGGGCGCCGGAACCGGCAGGCTGGCGGTCGACCTGACACGTGCGCTGGGTGAACTCGGTATCCGGACCCGATACTGGATACTTGAAACCAGCCCGGAACTGCGGGACCGCCAGCGAGCGCGCTGCGCCGCCGCGGGTGTCGAGGCCCTTTGGCTCGATGATTTCCCGGATGAACCCTTTGAAGGCGCGATCATCGCCAATGAAGTGCTGGACGCCTTCCCGGCGACCTGCTTCGTCAAGCGCACCGGTGAGGTGCGTCCGCTGGGCGTCGGTTGGCTGGAGAACGGGTTCGCCTGGACGGAATGCCCGGTCGACGCATCACTGTCCCGACAGATCGCTTCACTGGAAGGCCGACTCGGGCGTCGCCTGCCGGACGGCTACCGATCGGAAGTCTCTCGCCTGATGCCGTCGTGGATGCGTCGCGTCGCCACCGCCCTCGATCGCGGAGCCGTTTTCATCCTGGACTATGGATTGACCGAAGCCGAGTACTATCATCCCCAGCGCGACCAGGGCACGCTGATATGCCACTTCCGCCACCGCGCTCACGACGACCCCTTTCTCTATCCCGGATTGCAGGACATCAGCGCCTGGGTCGACTTCAGCGCCTGTGCAAGGGCAGCGCGCCAGGCTGGCCTGACAGTCGCGGGATTCACCACCCAGGGCCAGTTCCTGGTCGAAGCCGGCACCTGGCGCCAGGCCGGTACGCGACAGGAATCCGCGGAGTTGGCCGCCGCAGAGCTGGCTGCAGCACAGGCACTCAAGACGCTCGTGCTCCCCGGAGAAATGGGCGAGCGCTTCAAACTCCTGGTGTTGAGCCGCGGCATGCCGGTGGAACCGCCGCCCGGACGAGATTTCCGTGCCCGCCTCTGACGCGGCTGTTGCATCGGTGAGCCGGTAGCGGACAGGATACTGCCGTGGAAACCGTACAGACCATCTTTCTGGCGCTTCTTCAGGGCATTGTCGAGTTCCTGCCGATCTCCAGTTCCGGACACCTGATCCTTGTGCCCGCCGTATTGGGTTGGCAATACCAGGGTCTGGCTTTCGACATCGCGGTGCACCTGGGCACACTCACGGCCGTGATCGCATACTTCCGCCGCGACCTGAAGGCAATCATCACTGCCATGGCGGGCACCGGGGGCCCACAGGCCCGATTGGGTTGGTCCATCATCGTCGCATCGATCCCGGTCGCCATCGCCGGCCTGCTGTTCTCCGACCTGATCGAAAACAGCCTGCGCCTTGCCGGCTTGATCGCTGCCGCCACCGGCGGCTTCGGCCTGCTGCTCTGGCTCGCCGACCGCTACAAGCGCGAACGATTCGACGAAACGCAATTGCGGCTGTTGCCTGTCCTCCTGATCGGCCTCTGCCAGGTCCTGGCGCTGATTCCGGGAACCTCCCGTTCGGGCATCACCATGACCGCGGGACTGGCGCTTGGCCTCACCCGCACCGCCGCAAGCCGGTTCTCGTTTCTTCTGGCCATCCCGGCACTGTGTATGGCTTCCGCGTGGCAGCTATGGCAGTTCTCGACAAGCAACGATCCCGTGCCCTGGGCCAGCCTGGGCCTTGCCACGGCAGTATCGGCGCTGACCGCCTTCGCGGTGATTGCGGTCTTCCTGCGGGTGATCGAACGGATCGGCTTCTGGGCGTTCGCCCTCTATCGCGTGGCGCTGGCGGTACTGATCGTCTACCTGCTGCCGCTCGACCACGTCATCTCAGGATAGCGGCCCTGGGTTCGCCACCGTCTGCCCTGAACTCGAGTTCCGCCTGCGCCGATGTTGACGCCGGGTTGAGGAGCACAATCTCCGTCGCCAGACCCTCACCGTCGACAATCCCGGAAAACTCGACGGGGACTCCCGCCAATTCTGCGGGCACCACGTAGCCCACTTCGTTCTCCACCGATTCACCGCGCAGGTTCCTGGTGACTCGTTTCGCACTGACCCCGATGGGCACGTCACTCCACAGGCGGATGGACCCACGGTACCGCCGTGTGTTGAAAACATCCCCCAGCGAGTACGCGCGTTGCGCAAACGCCGGAAGGATCTGCTCCCAACGCCCCGATTCGCGACCGCGGGCATCGAACAGCGTCAGGCGTACGGTCGCCGGAGTCCTGTCCGGGTTCGCAAATGTCACGTCCATTCGAGGATCCCCGTGACGCAGGATCGACGGCAGCGTATCCACGGGCATCCAGGCATCCTGGGTCCGTGTACGAGCGGGAATTTCGGTCTCGCTCACCAGCCGTTCACCTTGCCACAGACTCAGTCGCGCCAGTGCAGCGGGCGTGCTACCCGCCGTTGGCGTCAATACTGCGTATGCACCTACCGCCAGGGTGTGGGATGACTCCAAAGTCGTAACGAAGGATTCACCCGTACCCGCCTGGTAAGCCACGGGCGCCGCAATCCCGTTTCCAAGATCGAGTTGCCCGCCATCCCGGTCAAAGAACGCGATTTCTCCCATGACCTCGGCCTCGTCCGGGTTGAGCACGGCAATTTCCACGCGATAGCCGCCACCGACCAGCAGCGCCGGGATCACGACGTCGCCGGTTCCGGGCTCCCATCCATTCGAACCCACGGACGCCAGTACAAGGGACTCACCGTCCCCACCAGGCGTCCGGGTCATCAGCATCGATGCGATCGGTCGTGAAGCCTCCAGGGTCAAGGCTCCCGCAGCGCCGTCGGGAAACCGGCCGTCCAGTTCCGAAAGCGCCACCCGGGCGCTGCCCCGCCCCGGTACGGCAGTTGTCGCCACATGGGTGCGGGCGCCGCTGCGAAGCGTGAGGCCCACCTCGACGCGCTCAGCGCCGGGATTGCTCAGCAGCAAGGTGTCGCGGGCGCCGTCGCGACCGTTGACATACAGTACCGTCCGCATGCGGGGTTGCGGCGCCCTCACGGTGGTTTCGGCGGTGAGCATGCGGCTGCGCCGTTTCGCCAGGGGATCCAGAGCCTGCCGCGTGCTGATAATCGTTTGCAACGCACCGAGCGGAGCACCGGTGAGTTGCCCTCGCCAGGAGTCGAGGTCATCGAGTCCCGCCATGTCGTCGCGCCCGTTCCAGGCATCCAGAGTCCCGTAACCGACCGCCGTGTGCGCCGGAATCCGCACCGTTCGGCCGGACCTTGGAAAATCGAAGACCATGAGCCGGCCCCAGAACGAGTCGGTGACATAGAGGCGCTGATGCTCGGGGTCGAACGTCATCTCACGCGGGTCGAGCAACTGCTCCTGCTCACCGTTGCCCGGGTCCCGGCTGACAAAGTCCTGCTGGCCGATCACGCCGATCGCCGCCATACCCGTCTCCAGAGCCTCCGGGCGGGCGTCGAAGATCAGTACCCGGTCGTTGCCCTTGTCGTTGACCAGCAGGCGATCGTTGACGCTGTCGTAAGCGATTCCGCTGGCCATGCGAAAACGCGTCCTGCCCGCCTGCTCGCCGGCCTGCACCGTGTCCAGCCTGTATTCGTCGGCTGCCGCCGCGTCGGGCTGGCCGAGGATAACGCTCGCCGGCATGCCGTTCTCCCACTGCTCGGGAGACGCGTCGAAACCCATCACCCTGGAGTTGTTGCCGTCGACGACAAACAGTCGATCGTGATTGGGGTCGTAGACCAGCCCGCTCGGCGTATCGAAGCCTCGGTTGTTGGCAGGCGGGCGCCCGCTCACCACGCGATCGCCTATAGTCAGGAGGTTTGTCGTAGCCCGCGCGCTCGCGCCGGGCGTAGGCTCGTTGGATTCGAAATCTTCCTGACCCAGCACGCCAATGGCGGACGCGCCCGTACGCAGTTCACCGGGGCGTATGTCGAAAGCCAGAACACGATGGTTGATGCCGTCGGAAACAAACAGGCGCTGGTTGGCGCTATCCACCTCCAATGCGAGGGGTGTAGGCGCCGTCGACTGGATGCCCCGACCCCACGCCACACCAAAATTCATCCGGTCCGCACCTACGTCGGGTTCACTGGACGTAAAGTCGGGCTGGCCGAGCACCGCGATGGCCTCGGCAAACGTTGTCAGGCGTTCAGGGTGCGCATCGAAGACCAGTACCCGATTGTTCCAGCCATCGCCCACGAAAAGGCTCTTGCTGTTGACGTCGTAGGCCAGGGCCAGGGGAATCTGCATGGTGTTTGCGGCGATGTCCCGCAATTGGCCCGAATGTTCGTCGGGCTGACCGAGTATCACCCTGGCGGTGCGCTCGATGATGCGGTTTTCGTGATCGAGTTCGTACATGACCACGCGGTTGTTGTACTGGTCATTGACAAACAGGCGGTGATGGATCGGGTCAAGGGCCACTGCCCTGGGATACACGTAGCGCCCGTTGATCCGCCCGTAAGCCGCTCTCGCATCGAAGTCCGGCTCGCCGTTTGGGCCATAGTGACCGAGGACATCGAAGGCCGGCATGCCCGTGTGGACGTTGTCCGGCGAGAAATCATAGAAGAGCACACGGTTTCCTCCGGGATAGCCCGAGGCGACGTAGAGCGTGTTGGTTGCTTCGTCGAGAAATGGGCGCGGGGAATTCTCGACAACGGCGCTCGTGCCGCGCACCGACGGTCCGAAGTCTTCCTGGAACAGCACGGCGGCGGCGTCCGGATTGTTCTCCAGGCGATCCGGATGCACATCGAATACCAGCATACGGTTGAGCACGCTGCCTTCGTTGACCAGCAGCCGCTGCCCGCTCACATCGAGAATCATTGCGCCGGGCGTCAGCTTTCTTGAGTCTGTGCGGGCTTCGCTGGAGAAAAAATCATTCTGACCAAGCACGTGGACCGCGCTGTGGTATGTCTGCAGCTCATCCGTACCGGCTGAAAAAACGAGCACTCGATGGTTACCCACATCGGCGACGAACAGCCGCTCGTTGACATGGTCATAGCGCAGGCTGCCGGGTCGATTGAACCGATCGGGCCCTAGTCCGGGGTCGCCGCCGTCGAAGTCCGCCTGTCCGAGCACGGTCGTGGCCGCCATACCCGTTTCCAGGCTCTCCGGAGACACGTCGAACACGAGGATACGGTGATTGCCGCTGTCGGTGACAAAGAGCCGATCCGTGGAGACGTCATAATGGAGGCTGGCTGGATTGGCGAGCCCGGACTCTCCGCTGCGCCGCTCTCGGCTCATGAAGTCGTCCTGACCGATCACCGCCATGGCGTCGGGCGTCTCGCGCAACCGTTCGGGATGCACGTCCCAGACCATGATTCTGCTGTTGAATGGGTCGGCGACGAACAATCGCTGGTGCCGTTCGTCAAGTACGGTTGCGCCCCGCGAGCCCAGGCGATTGGGGCCAATGGCTCCCAGTTCCCGCGTAGTGAAGTCCGGCTGACCCAGTACGGCAAGTGCGTCGGGACCGTTGACCATGCGCTCGGGGTGTACGTCGAAAATCAGGATTCGCGGATTGGCGCCCCACGCGATGACCGCCCCGTCGGCGGAGAACACACGGTGGTAAACGCTGTCGTAGGCAACTGCGCCGATGAGCGAACCCTCCGAACGTGTAGCCACGCCGGGCGAGTTGCGACGCCCGTACATTGACGGCTCGCCTATGACGTAGTCGGCTGTCCGGCTGGCAAGCGTGCCGTCTTCATTCAAGGGATAGACAGTCAGGCGACTCCCGTGGGAGCTGACAAAGAGTCGATTATTGGCGCTGTCCAGCGCCGAAACGCTGTTTCACCATTCACTGTGCGCGGTCGGGCCACCGTTTACCACACCGCCGACAAATGTCGGGTTTTGCCAGATATCCTCGGCGCTGAGCGAATCGCTGGCCGGGATTCCACGGATCTCGTCCACGGCCTGTGCAAGGACAGTTTGCGTACCAATAAACATCAGTCCCATGAAGTGACATGCGACAGTAATCTGCTTCATGACTATTCCCCTGTAAATTTTGGCTTTCGCTTCTCGAAAAAGGCCTTCACACCCTCCGCATGATCTGCGCTGGCACGCAGGGCAAGCTGTTCCTGCGCTTCAAGGTCGAATGTGCTGCCCCAGTCGCTCGCCGCCGCGAAGCGCATCGCCTTCTTGGTGGCTGCGACCGAGAGCGGTGCGCGCTGCGCCAGATTCCCGGCCCACTCCAACGCCTCTTCCATGAGCGAGGCGGCTGGAACCACCCTGTTCGCCAATCCCAGCTCGACGCAACGGGACGCACCGATGCGCTCGGATTCGACACTGAGTTGAAACGCCCGGCGATAGCCGAGCAGGTGAACCAGGAGCCAGTTCAGACCGCCGTCCGGAACCAGAGAGATCGTGGTAAACGGAGCCAGAAGAAATGCGTCGTCCGCCATGATCAGCAAGTCGCAGGACAGTGCGAAGGACATGCCGATACCGGCCGCGGCGCCGTTCACGGCACCGATGACGGGCTGCTGCATGGTGGCGATACACTCCAGGATCGGCCGATATTCGGTCTGTAGCCCTTCCTCAGTGTTCTGGTCCGGCGAAAGGTCCTTCAAGTCTGCGCCTGCGCTGAAGGCGCGCCCTTCGCCGGTCAGAATGACGACCCTGATCGACCGGTCCGCCGCCGCCTGCTCGAACGCCGCAAGCATATCCAGCCTCAGGCGCCGGTTGAACGAATTCATCGCCTCCGCACGGCAGATGGTGATGACAGCGACCGCGCCCCGGCGGTCAGTCTTGAGTACGGGTGCGCTCATGGATGCATGGTTTGCCCGTCATGAAGGAGTGGGGCGTTTTCGAGTGACGAGCGGCACTGGTCTTGCCGACGCGGGCTTTGGTCCACCCGGAATCGGCAGCGGAGCGCTGTCAACTGTCGACAGCGGCGAGAGCCTCGTCCCGGGAGGAATGGGTCGATATGATCTGGTCGAATCCGCTGATCTGAAAGATCTCCGCAATGGGTTCCGACAGGGAGCAAAGCGCGAACTTCACCTTGCGTTTTCCCAGCGTTTTTGCGATCAACAGAATCGCGCGCAGACCTGCGCTGCTGATGTAGGAGAGATTCTCGCAGTCGATTATGACCGCGCCCTCGCAATCGCGGACAGCGGTCTGTACGGCACTCTCGAAGTCGCGCGCGTTGGCGCCATCGATGCGGCCCTCGGCCTTGGCGATCAGGGCTCCATTCCTGGTTTCGGTGCTTATTTCCATCGGCCCCGTCTTCCTTCTTTTTCTACAGAATTATCAAATTGAATGATGGACTTGAGCGAGGGGGATTTTAGCATGGAATCCTTGATTCCCCGGCTGGCTGTCGCGCCCCTTGCTTGCCTGCTCTCTCCATCTCCGAAGCGTTCACTATTCATTCGAGGCACCAGCGCGGTCACTCATCCAACGAATCCAGCGCTTCGCGCCTGGTGCCGTGGATCTTGACCATCCGATCGAATCCGCTCGACTTGAAAACCGTGTTGAGCTGATCCGACAGCGAGCAAAGCGCAAAAGTGGTGCCCTGCTTCCAAAGGCTCTTGGCAGTGATGAGGACCGCGCGAAGGCCCGCGCTGCTGATGTACAGGAGTTGTTCGAAGTCCATGATGACCGCGCGGTCACTCTCCTCGATAGCGGTTCGAATCATTTCCTCAAACCTGGCCGCGTTGGAACCGTCGATGCGACCCCCGACCTGAGCGGACAATACATCGTCTTCACGTTCGGTTCTTAAATTCAGTGTTTGCGGTTCCAAGAGCCTCTCCACCGATATTGAACTTGACGGCTATGCCGCAAAGCCATCGGAGAACTACACATTGATCGCGAAAAATTCCGGTCAGATGTCCGCTTCCTCAGGCATGAGCACGAATTCGGGATAGGCCTCGATACCCAGTTCCGCCGTGTCCTGTCCCAATTCCTCCACCACCGGCGCAACGCGAGCGCCCATGGTCCTGTCGATGATCAGCCAGGTGACCATCGCAGCACCAAATACGAAGATTCCAACCGCGACGATTCCGGTCAACTGCACCAGCAGGTTACCGCCCGCCACGATACAGACTGCCAGCGTGCCCCACACGCCGGCGAACAGGTGCGCGGGAATCGCTCCCACCACATCGTCCACCTTGATGCGCTCCATGACGGCAATACCGCAAACGCAAATCACACCGCCGACTGCGCCGATGATGATGGCCCAGTAGTGAGCAACGATATCCGGACCCGCGGTGATGGCAACCAGACCCGCGATGGCCCCGTTAAGGCCGGCGAGCAGATCGATCCGTCCCAAAATGGGACGCGACACGCTGATCGCCGCCAGTACGCCTGCGGCGGCAGCGAGATTCGTATTGGCGAGGATATTGCTGACGGCGACCGCGTCCATCGCGCCGCTCAATGCAAGCTGGGACCCGCCATTGAAACCGAACCAGCCGAGCCACAGGATGAATACGCCCAGCGTCACAGCGGGGACGTTGGAAGGCGGCGTGGACTTGACCGTCCCGTCCTCCCGGAACTTGCCCTTTCTCGGACCAATGATGATGGCGCCGGCCAGCGCCGCCCAACCGCCGGTTGAGTGCACGATGGTGGAACCGGCGAAATCCTGGAAGCCCATCGCCGACAGCCATCCGCCGCCCCAGGTCCAGGACCCGACAATCGGGTAGATGACCGCCGTCAGCACGGCTATAAAGGCAAAGAAAGACCAGAGCTTCACCCTCTCGGCCAGGGCTCCGGAAACAATCGAGGCCGTCGTTGCAACGAACACCATCTGGAAGAACCAGTCCGACATGGTCGAATAGCCATTGGCCACTACGGCTTCGACGACTTCTTCCTGACCCTGCAGGAGCGCGATCTCGTCCGGGGTCGTACCGTAGAAGAGTCTCAACGACCCGATCCAGCCGCCTTCCGCCACACCGACATACATGAGGTTGTAGCCGACGATATAGAAGGCCAGTCCTGCGATGGAATACAGGCCGATATTCTTGAGACAGATGACAGAGGCGTTCTTCGTGCGTACCGAACCGGACTCCAGCATCGTGAAGCCCGCGCACATCCACATGACAAGTGCGCCCCATATGAGGAAGGAAAAGCTGTTGAGTACGAATTGCGTTTCGCTTTCGACCGCTGCGCTCGCAACCGAAGGAAGAACGCAAGCCGACAGGAACGCGATGCTCCCCCCAATCCCGGCCACGATGCGTTGGTGACGCCTGGAAGCGGCAATGCCGCGCTGACTTTTGTTCATTGTTGGTTCTCTGGTCTTCAACTTCCTGTTTTCTTTGTCAGCGTGACAATGTTTCGTCCCTCGTCACGCCTGTAATCGAAGCTATCCATCATCTGGCGCGTGAGAAATATGCCCAGACCGCCGATAGGCCGATCTTCGATGGAGGCCTCAGTGTCCGGATCCTTGGCACTGTCCGGTGCAAATTCGATCCCGTCGTCGGATATCTCGATGGCGAGAACGCCGGCGTCCAGCCGAATCGTCAGATGGATGCGGTGCTCCTCGCTGTCCTCGTAGCCGTAGCTGATGGTGTTGGTCAGGAGTTCATCCACCGAAAGGTTTACGGCATAGGCGGTGGACGGAGGTAACCCATGCATCGAGCAAAACTCATCGATCCTGTCGGCCGCAACGGCGATTTCCCGCAGGTCATTCATCACGGAAAACTGCAAGAGCTTATTGTTGCCCGTATCGTCAGACTCGCTCATACCGATACACCGTCCACGCGACTAAAGCGTTTTCCGGGGTAAATTCAGAGTTGCGCGTGTGTCCGAAGGACCATACGGGCTATTGGCTCCAGAACGCACACAGCCCTCCCTGATTCATAATGCCCCGACGCCGATCCGTCGCGACGTTGGTCTCCCTTATGGTTGACCATCATAGGCAGGAGGCCATGCGAATTCAACAAGGAAACCGGTGCGATTACTCGTTTATCGGCGTGCCGGTCAAAGTCGGAACTCGCGGTGCAAATCCCCCGATTTGGTCGATTTCCAGAGCGAGGCTCTCCTCGCTGAACTGCAAGCTGATAGTGGCGACCCTCGGGGTCTCGGTATATGCAATGCGAAATGTGAACTCATCCG
>LXNI01000536.1_pt1 | contig 42760 bp, 48 predicted proteins | sample 809091 | NCBI WGS metagenome assembly LXNI01 (sample SAMN04870527, study PRJNA318959) | sponge metagenome | biome: 01000161; feature: marine sponge reef; material: water | host: Sarcotragus foetidus | place: Greece: Milos, Mediterranean Sea | collected 2013-05-29 | depth 5-7 m
TACGGCACGACCATCAGTCAGGAACTCTGGATCGACCAGAACGATCCTACCTTCCAGGGGAAGCAGCGCCCCGCCTGACGCGGTGAACATCTTCCCGGCGCCTCCTCCGCATACGTGCGGGGGAGGCGCCGGAGTATCTCGGAGCGAGGTTCCTCCTCCATGACCGAGTACGTCATCCGCCGCTTCCTCCTCGCGCTGGTCACGATTTGGATTGTCCTGACCTTCGTGTTCTTTGTTCTGCGCGTCCTTCCCGGCGACTACGCCGAACAGCAGCTCGCCAACCAGTTCTTTGCCCAGGCGGCCCGTTCCGAGGAGCAGCGCGAACAGCAGCTCGCCGACCTCCGCGCCAAGCTGGGCACGGACAAGCCGCTCTACGAGCAGTACGCCCGCTTCTGGTGGGACATCCTGCGCGGCCGCTCCCAGGAGTCCTTCCAGTACAACGAGCCTTCCTACAGCGTCGCCGGCGATGCCCTCCCCTACACGCTCCAGCTGGGCATCATGTCGCTCATCATCGCGGTGCTCCTCGCCTTACCTGTGGGCGTGCTCTCCGCCATCCGCCCAGACGGCGTCCTTGACGCGTCCTTGCGCGTCTTCGCGATCTTCTTCCTGGCTGCGCCCGCCTTCCTCACGGCGGCAATCGCCTCCGCCTACGCCGTCAAGTACGACGTGCTCACCATCGGCGTCACCTCCCAGCAACTCATCTGGGACGATCCCTGGGCCAGTTTCCAGCTCTTCCTCGTTCCCGCCTTGGCCGGAGGGCTCGCGGTCGGCGCCATTCTCATGCGCTTCCTGCGCTCCGGAATGATGGAGGTGCTGCGCCAGGACTACGTCCGTACGGCTCGCGCCAAGGGCCTCGCCGGCAGCATCATCATTGCTCGCCACGTCCTGCGGAACGCGCTCATCCCCGTGGTCACCATCTTCGGATTCCTCGTCGCAGCCCTCGTGGCCGGCAACGTCGTCCTCGAGTCGATGTTCGCAATCCCCGGCATGGGCAATGAGATTCTTGAGGCCATCCGTATCCGCGACATTCCCGTGACGCAGACCTTCACGTTGCTACTCGTGGGCGCCGTCGTCTTCGTCAACCTCGCGGTGGACCTCAGCTACTTCCTGATCGATCCGCGAGTCACCGTTGCGGGAGCTGATGCATGAGCGAAGCAGCAACCCAAGTTGCCGACGATCGCCTGGGCGGCTTCACGCCCCCCGACGACCCCTCACCCCCGATGAGGGCGCTCATTGCGCTGGGACGGTTCTTCGCGAACAAGACGGTGGGCGCCGTTGCCCTGGTTATCGCGACCATCATCCTGGTTCTTGGCATCATCGGGCCGTGGGTCGCTCCCTACGACAAGGATGAGGTGTTCCGCGTCGACAACCCCGACTATGACCTCTCCTCGGACAACCCGGATCACTGGGAGGCCTACACCTTCCTCACCCTGGAGAACCCGTCCTGGGATCACCTCCTCGGCACCGATCACCTCAATCGCGACCTCTTTACCCGCGTCCTCCACGGGGCGCGCCGCTCGATGCTGCTCGGATTCGGCGCCGCTGCCATCGCCACAATCTTCGGCGCCGCCCTCGGCGTCGTTTCCGGCTACTTCGGGGGTGTAGTCGACCTCGTCACCCAGCGCCTGGTCGACGCGTTTATCGCCTTCCCGCCCTTGCTCTTCCTGCTGCTGCTCTTGCAGACGGGGGAAGCCACCTTACCCAGGACGATCATCGCCTTATCCTTCCTCAACATCTTCGGTGTCTCGCGCGTGGTGAGATCCGCCACACTCGCCGTCCGCAACGATGTCTACGTCGAGGCGGCGCGCGTAATGGGCGCGCGCCCGCCCCGCATCATCTTCCGGCACGTCTTCCCGAACGTGTTCGCGCCCATCATCATCATTTTCTCGACGACGATCGGCGGGGCCATCCTTGCCGAGGCGACGTTGGCCTTCCTCGGACTCGCGCCTCCAGGCCCGAGCTGGGGCGCCATGGTGAACAACGGTCGCCAGTTCTTCGGCTCCGAGCCCATCCTCGTGGCCATGGGCGGTGGCGCGCTCACGCTCACGGTGCTCGCCTTCAACATCTTTGGCGATGCCCTTCGTGACGTGCTCGACCCGCGCCTCCGCGGTGCATAGGACGCCGAGTTGACCGAGAAGGCGGCCCACCAGCACGGGCATGGGCACGGCGACACCGGCCAGCACTGGCGCGAGCCCGCCCGCGTGCTCGACTTCGTCGCCCGCATGGATGCGCGTGCCCAGGAGCGCGCCCCCCAGTTCGAGCTGATGACCCAGCTCCTCGGTCGCGATGGCGAGGAACCCCTCCGCATCCTCGACCTTGGCGCCGGCTACGGAGCGGAGGCGCAGGTGTTCCTGACCGCCTTCCCGAACGCCTCCGCCGTCCTTGTCGATGCCTCCGAAGAGATGATGAGGGTCGGGAGCGAGCGGCTCTCCCGCTTCGATGGTCGCTACCGCTACGTCGCCTGGGACTTTGGCGAGGGCGCCCTGCCGGGTGACCTCGACGGCCCTTTCGATGCGGTCATCTCATCGGCCGCCATCCACCACCTCCCGGAGGCGGGGCTCAAGCGCCTCTACGGCGAGGTGCTCGCCTGCCTGGCGCCCGGTGGCGCCTTCCTCAATCTCGACCTCGTCCATGCCCCCGACGATGTCCTCGAGGCGCGCTACCGCGAAATCCAGCAGGGCGAGCAGGAGACTCGCGACGAGCCTCCGCAACCTGCCGAGTTGCCCCGCCACCACTCCCACCTGGAGCCGCTCGATAGCCACCTCGGCTGGCTGCATGAGGCCGGCTTCGAGCACGTCGACTGCTTCTGGAAGCGCCTCGGCGGCGCCCTCTTCGGCGGCTATCGCCCCGACAGCGCCTGACAAACCGGGCGACAGCGCCCATCTGCCCCCGTCGCGGCGCAGGTTGGTCGTCAGCTACTGCCGGTGCCGGCCCTAAAGATCGTGGGTGAGGCCCTGGATGGGCTCCTGTACGTCGCTCTGCTTGAAGACCTGGATGATCTCCCCGTTCTTCATCAGCCGGATGATCCGGTTCCCGTCTTCGTCCACCGTATCGACGCGTGAATCCGCTTCCACAACCACTTCGCTCCCGTCCACGAGCGTCACTTTCATCGCGAGCAGCGCCATGTTGCTATGTCCCCCTTGGGTCGGGCACGTTGACGACGATCGCTTCCATCGTCGTCCGCGCCAGCAGGAATACCGCTTCGTTTTCGCTGTCGAGGTTCTCCTCGGCGTGGATCTCGTGCGGCGGCACGAAGATGAAGTCGCCCGGACCGGCGTCGGCCACGTGTTCGAGCGCGTCGCCCCAGCGGAAGCGCATGCGCCCCTCGATCACGAAGATGCCCGACTCACTCTCGCCGTGGTGGTGCACGTCCGAGCAGCCGCCGGGGTCGTTCCGTCCCACGCCCATCCACAGCCCCTCTGAGCCCGTGAGGGCGCCCGAGATGCCCGCCTCGCGACGCATACCCGTCGTCTGCGCCGTGCCTGCGTCGCGTTCGCCCGGACGGATGATGCTGACCATGGACCGGATTCTACGGGGAACCTCCCAGCGGGCGAGTCGGAGACCCCTCCCGCGGGGGATGCGCTAGGATCGCCCCGCAACTCGCAAGCGCGACACCGCCCCAGGAGGACGCCCGTGACCATCCCCGAAGGCGCAACCGAGGTCATCCTCAGCTACGTCCGCAGGAAGGCGGCCGAGTGGACGCCCGAGCAGATGGCGCAGCGCGTCGAGGCCGCCGTCGCCGAGCTTGAAGCCGCCGCCCGAGCCGTGCCTGCCGACCTCCTTGAGGTGCGCCAGGAAGGCCAGGAGTGGAGCCCCCTTGAGTGCATCCGCCACGTCGCCGAAGTGAACCACGGCACGGCCACCCGCGTCCGCGGCGTGGTCTCCGAGGGTGTCGTCCCCGACGAGATCCCGGCCGTCCCGCAGTCCCGCGAGGATGTCCTCGCTACCCATGCAGGGGTCATCGCCGGCGCCATCAAGGCCGTGCGCGAGGGCAACGCCGACCCCGAGGCCTCGATCGTGTGGCTTCACCCCTTCCTCGGTGACCTCAACTGGCGCGAGTGGCTCCTCACCCTCCGCGTCCACTCCCTCGACCACGCCAGCCAGCTGGAAGCCCTCCAGGGCCCCGCGTAGCCGCCATGCCGCTCGGCGAAGCCGAGGACGCCGTCCGCTTCCTCGATATCCTCACGACTGCGTCGAGCGTCGCCCATGCGCGCGGCGCCGAAGCGGTTGTCGCCGCGCACCTGATCGAGGCCATCGACGTGCTCACGGGCGAGGCGGAGGTGGAGGAGGCCGGTGGCCCTGCCGCTCTGCTTGGGCACCGGCGCGCGGAACTCTCGGCCGAGCCTGCGGTTCGGGAGCTGAGCCAGCGCTGGTTCGCGCGCCTTGGCGGCGCGCCCGAGGCCACGCTGGGGCCCGGAGACCTTGTGCAGTTGCGCGCGGACCTCGAAGCGCTGGTCAGGTCGTAATCGGGCGCGCCTGCAGCAGGAACATCGTGCCGAAGTCGTCGTAGGCGAACTCGATGTCGATCGGGCTTCCGTACTCGTTCTGGACGGCGTGCGCCGTCTCGACGACCTCCTGGACCTCCGCGTCGCTGATCGAAGGCGCCGCCATTCGCTCGGCAGGTACGGCCGTCCGCTCCGTGCCGTGGCCTGTCAGCACGACCTGCTCGTGCTTCTCGCTGATGGCGCGCTCCCGCATCTCGCCGCCGGGCCCCACGATGAACGAATCGGGCGTGACATAACCAGAAACAACAGCCTCCCCCAGCCCCCACGACGCGTTGATGAGCACCTCGTCCGTCGCGCCCGTCATCGGATTCTTGGTGAAAGCCACGCCGCTCGAGCGCGCGCGCACGACCTGCATCACCACCACCGCCATCGCCTCCCCGGCGTGCTCGATGCCGCGGAAGGTGCGGTACTGCACCGCCCGTTCCTGCCAGAGGCAGCGGTAGCAGTCGAGCACGGCCCCCAGTATCTCGTCGTCCGTGTGCAGGTTCAGGTAGCTCTCGTAGAGCCCCGCGAACGAGCTGCCGGCGCTGTCCTCGTTCAGGCTGCTCGATCGCACGGCGAAGGTCGCGTGCGGCCCCGAACGCGTCCGCAGCTCCGTCACCGCCTCCACGATGGCGCTACGCGCGCCCTCGTCCAGGCTCGCGGCATCGAGCCGCTCCGCCACCGGCGCCAGCGTCGCGCGGATAGCCGCCATCGGCGTCCGTGCCTCCAGGCCGGCGAGCGGGGCGGTCACGGCCGCCAGGTCGTGAGCCGCGGCGAAGGCCTCGTACCCCTCTGCTGCCACGACGAAGCCCGGCGGAACCGGGAACCCCAGGCCCGACAGCCTCGCCAGGCTGCCGCCCTTCCCCCCGACACGCCGCTCCGGCGCCCCGGACTCGTCCAGCCACACGATTGCATCAGTCATGGCGCAGGAGTCTATCGAGGGCGCTCCCCGGGGGGTAGCGCCCCCAAGCGACGCTGCCCGGGGTCCGCCGTAAGATCCCCCCGTGGACGCCCTTTCCCTGCCCGAGATGGTCACCCTCGACGGTGGCGTGCTGCTGATGGGCAATGACAGCGGCCGCCCCGACGAGCAGCCCGTCCATCCCGTCGAGATCGCCCCCTTCCGCGTCGCCATCTCGCCCGTGACGAACGCGCAGTTCGCGCCGTTCCTCGCGACCGGCCACGAGCCGCCCCGCTTCTGGGACGACGAGCGTTTCAACGCACCGGACCAGCCAGTGGTCGGCGTGAACTGGTTCGATGCGGTCGCGTTCTGCGAGTGGCTGGCAGCTGAGACAGGCGTCCCCTACCGCCTCCCCGGGGAAGCCGAACGCGAGTACGCCTCGCTCGGCGGCCTTGATGGCGCCGGCTGGCCCTGGCCCGGCGAACGCTGGCAGGGCCACCCCGCCGCCGACCGCATCGCCGCCGCCGACCGTCCCCATCCTCCCGCCCCCGAGTGTGCCAACGGCTACGGCCTGCGCTGCATGGCCGAGAACGTGCACGAGTGGTGCCTCGACTGGTACCACGCCGATGCCTACGCCAATCCCGGTGCCGGCGATCGCGAACCCGCCGAGCGGACACGCAAGGTCAGCCGTGGCGGAAGCTGGCGCCACTCCGTCAAGTTCACGCGCCTGACGGCGCGCGCCAGTCTCTCGCCCGAGCGCCGCTACAACGACTTCGGATTCAGGCTCTACGCCGGCGCCTGAGCGCTGGCACCGCTAGCTCGAGGACGCGCCCAGCAGCTGCGCCGTGTGCTCGGCGAGGTGCTGGACGTTCATCTCGAAGATCGCCGCGACGTTCCCGAAGTGCTCGTGCGGCTTCTCCAGATCCTCAGCAGTCACGTACTGCAGCTTGGCGTCGCAGCGGCTCACGACCGCGTCGAACTCGTCCACCGCTTCGATCGATGAGGCGCAGTCCGGCTCGCCGACCTCGATGCCTGGATAACCGCAGGCCTCGCACACCATGGTGGTGATGCGCGCCTCGATCTGGATGACGTGCTCGGCCACTTCCTGCGCGGTCCACTCACCGTCGCCCGGCCCCCGCCGCCACCCCATCTCGGCCTCCTCGATGGCCTCGCGAAACGTCGTGCGGGCCTCGGCGAGCGTCGCTCGCAGCTCGTCCGGTGTTGCCATGTCACGTCCTCCCCGGCGTCGGTTCTCCCCAGTGTGTACGCCGATCGCTCGCAACCGTCGAGAGCCCCGTACTCGCTCCCCGACCGGACCCGTAGAATGCCGCCGATGGAACTCAGGAACCTCGGTCGCACCGGCGTGCAGGTCTCGAGCCTGTGCCTCGGCTGCATGATGTTCGGACGGCGCACCGAGCCCGAGGAGTCCTACGCCATCATCGACCGCGCCCTCGACGCCGGCATCAACTTCCTCGACACCGCCAACGTCTACGCGCTCGGACGCAGCGAGGAGATCACCGGCGAGGCGCTCAAGCGCAACGGTCGCCGACACCAGGTCGTGCTCGCCACGAAGGTGCACGGCGCCATGGACGCCGAGGACCCGAACGCGCGGGGCAACAGCCGCCGCCACATCATCGAGCAGTGCGAGGCCAGCCTCCGCCGCCTCCAGACCGACTATATCGACCTCTATCAGCTCCACCGACCCCAGCCCGATATTCCCATCGACGAGACCTTGCGCGCCCTCGACGACCTCGTCCGAGCCGGCAAGGTGCGCTACATCGGCACCAGCACCTTCGCCTCCTGGGAAATCGTCGAGTCCCTCTGGACGGCGAAGGAGTTCGGCCTCAACCGCGTGGTTTGCGAGCAGCCTCCCTACAACCTCCTCGACCGCCGCGCCGAACGCGAGCTCCTGCCCATGACCCAGACCTTCGGCATCGGCGTCATCCCCTGGGGACCGCTCGGAGGCGGGCTCCTCGCCGGGCGCTACCGCCGCGGCGAGCCCTTGCCCGAGGACGGTCGCTACGCCATGAACGCGCAGCAGCGCCGCCGCCTCACCGACGGCGTCTACGACGTCATCGAGGGGCTCGAAAAGATCGCCGCCGACAAGGGCTGCACGCTCTCGCAACTCGCCCTCGCCTGGTGCGAACAGCAGCCGGGCGTGACCAGCCCCATCATTGGCCCGCGCACGCTTGAGCAGCTCGAGGACAACCTCGGCGCCGGCGAGGTCGTCATCACCGACGAGGACCGCGAACGCATCGACGCCGTCATCGCTCCCGGCGCCACCGTCTCCCCGTACTACGAGGCGGGCTGGCGCGCCCACGACTACCGCATCCTCTAGGGAGAATCGAAGACGTGACGACCGATGCCGCCGCGCCAGCCGCCCTCGACGGCATCACCGTCCTCGACCTGACCGGCCACATCGCCGGCCCCTACTCGACGAAGTTGCTGGCCGACCTCGGCGCCCGCGTCATCAAGGTCGAGCGCCCCGGCGGCGATCCCATCCGCGCCTTCGGACCATGGCTCAACGACGAACCCGGCCTCGAGCGCAGCGGCACCTACCAGTTCCTCAACACCAATAAGGAGTCGATCGTCCTCGACCTCAAGTCGGACGGCGGTCGAGAGGCGCTCGAACGCCTCCTTCCCCTCGCCGATGTCGCAGTAACCAGCTACCCGCCCGTTGTCGCCGAACGCCTGGGCCTGACACCCGACGCCATCCGCGGCATGGCAGACGTGAACGTCCTTTCCCTCACGAACTTCGGCTGGGACGGCCCCTACCGCGACTACGCCCTCTCCGAGACGGTGCTTTACGCGATGGGCGGCGAGATGTATTCGCACGGCTCCGTCGGCCGCGAACCGCTCAAGATGGGCGGTACCGCCTCGCTTATCCAGTGCGGCGCGATGGCCGCCATCGGCGCGCTCGGCGCCGTTTACGCGACCGAGGTCCACGGCATCACCCAGCGTGTCGATGTCTCCCTCTTCGACGTGCAGCTCAACAGCGTCGACCGGCGCAGCTCGGCCATCATGGCCTACCGCTTCTCCGGCCGGATAAACGACCGCCCCGAGGTCGCCGGCCCCTCGACCGGAGCGGGCGTGGTCGGCGTCTTCCCCTGCGCCGATGGCTACGTCGAGATGACCGCGTCGGCCGGCCCGTACTGGCACCGCTTCGCCGAGATGATCGACCGTCCCGACTTCAAGGACCCGAAGTGGAACGACCGCGAGTGGATGAACTCCCCGCAGGCCCGCGAGGAGGTCGACGTCGCCCTCTACCCCTGGCTGGCTGAGCGAACCCGGGCCGAGATCTGGGAGGCTGCCCGCAACGCGCACGCCATCCTCGCCCCCCTCTTCACCGCCGCCGACTTGTACGAAGACCCCGTCTTTCGTGAGCGCGGCCTCTGGACCGAGGTGGAGCACGCAACCCTCGGGAAGTTCCCCATACTCGGCCGGCCCTACATGCTCAGCGAGACGCCCTGGGCCATCCGCCGCGCCGCCCCCACGCTGGGACAGGACACCGACGCGCTCCTCGAAGAGGCCGGCTACAACGCAGCCGCCGTCACGGAACTCCGGCGATCGGGGGCCCTCGCATGAGCGCCTACCTGCCCCTCGAAGGTATCCGGGTCTGCGATTTCGCCTGCGTCTGGGCCGGCCAGACCGCCACCATGTACCTCGCCGACCTCGGCGCCGACTGCATCAAGGTCGAGAACCCGTACGTCTGGAACCCCGCCACCCGCGCCGCCGCCCCCGTCCTCCCCGCCCCCGTGGCCCAGATGCTTCCCGCCTGGATGGCCGGCCACCCCGGCAACGACCCCGGCCCCCGCCCCTGGAACAACAGCCCCGCTTTCATCCACGTCATCCGCAACAAGCGCTCCTTCACCATCGATAGCCGCCGCCCCGAGGGCCTCGCCATCGTCAAGAGCCTTATCGCTATCAGCGACGTGCTCGCCGAGAACCTCGCCCGCGGCACACTGGAGAAGCTCGGCCTCGACGACGACGCCATCCGCGCCGCCCGCCCCGACATCGTCATCCTCCACCTCCCCGCCTACGGCCGCACCGGCGCCTACGTCGAGGGCCGCGGCTACGGCGCCCACATCGATGGCGTTGCCGGCTCGACCATCCTGCGGGGTTACCGCGACTCCGCCCCCGAGACCAACGTCCAGACCTTCGCCGGCGACTTCTTCGTGGGCATGCACGGCGGCCTAGCGATGCTCGCCGCTCTCCGCCACCGCCGCCGCACCGGCCAGGGCCAGACGATCGAGCTCGCACAGGCCGAGTGCTCCGCCTCGATGTTCCCCCAGGCCGCCCTCGACGCTGCCTGGAACGGCCGCGCCACCGGCTCCATCGGGAACCGCAGCACCGAGGGCTTCGTCCCCAACGGCGTCTTCGCCGCCCGCGGCGAGGAGCAGTGGCTCGCTCTCAGCTGTCGCAGCGACGCCGAGTGGGGCGCCCTCGTCGACTACCTCGGGAGGCCTGCCTGGGCCACGGCGCCTGAGTTCGCCACCGTCGAGGGCCGGCGCGCCGCGGAGGACGCCATCGAGTCCGAGCTCGCCGCCTGGATCGCCGCACGCGACCGCGTGGAGCTCTTCCGTGACCTCCAGGAAGCCGGCGTCACCGCCGGCCCCGTGCTCAGCGCGAAGGACGTCACCGAGGATCCGCACGCCAGCCAGTCCCCCGCCTATCACCGCCTCGAAGCGACCGAGGACTACCCCTCCACCGACTTCCCCGCCCCGTCGTTCACCTTCTCCCGCTCGGACGTGACCCTGCGCACGCCGCCCGCCCTCCTCGGCGAGCACAACGACTACGTCTACCGCGAGCTCCTCGGCGTCAGCGACGAGGAGTACGCGAAGCTTGAGGCCGAGGGCCACATCTCGACGACCTACGCCGACGAGATCATGGGCCGCTAGGCCGGCAGCCAGTCCGTTAGCGCCAACGCCAGCAGCACCCCGAAGACGAGGTGCAGGCGCGCCGTCTGCACGAGCGTTGCGTTCAGCGCCCGCCCCGCCGTCCCGTCCGCCACCGCCCGCAGCGGCGCGAACGCGAACGGCAGGCTCGCCAGCACCAGCAGCGCCCACGGCTCGACTTGCGTCGCCGGCCAGAGGGCAATCGCGACCCCATAGGCGGCCACCATCAGCAGCAGGTACCACGCGCGCGTTCCCCGCTCCCCCAGCACCACCGCCAGCGTCGTCTTGCCCGCGGCTCGATCGGTCGCGATGTCGCGCAGGTTGTTGGCCACGAGGATCGCCGTCACCGTGCACCCGACCGGCACCGCCGCCAGCCACACCACCCCCGGGGCCGCCTCCGCCTGCACGAAATACGTCCCCACGACCGCCACCATCCCGAAGAACCCGAACGTGAACACGTCGCCCAGCGCGCGGTACCCGATCGGCCACGGCCCCCCCGTGTAGATCAGACCAGCCACGATGCTCGCCAATCCGATCACGACCACGATCCACCCCGCCACCACCACCAGGTAGATGCCCGCCAGGAATGCCAGGAGGAAGGCGGCCCACATGCCGGCCTTCATCTGCGTGGGTGTGAGCAACCCCATCTGCGTGGCGCGCGGCGGACCGAGCCGGTCGCCCGTGTCGGCTCCCCGCAGGAAGTCGAACACGTCGTTCGCGAAGTTCGCGCCGATTTGCAGGCAGAGCGCCCCGAAGAGCGCCGCCACGAACGGCCCCGCCGCGAACACGTCGTTGCCGATAGCTGCGCCCGTCCCCACCAGCACCGGCGCGATCGCCGCCGTCAGCGTTGGCGGTCGCGCGGCTGCCTGCCAGGCGCCGAGGCTGCCCGGCGCCGGCAGCGCCCGCTCGGCGCTCACGCCCGCACCGCCGTGATCGACTGCGCCGCCCCGCCAAGGTGGCTGCGCTTCTCGATGCCCGTGAATCCGGCCTCCTCAAGCATGTCGCGCAGCCCCTCCCCGTCGGGCAGATACGCCGCCGAGGCCGGCAGGTAGCGATAGGCGCGCCCGTCGCTCAGCAGCGCCCCCAGCGCCGGCACGACCCGTTGGAAGTAGATCCCGTGCCCCACTCGCAGGACGCTCGAACGGGGCTCGTCCACCTCCAGCAGCCCCACCCGGCCCCCCGGGCGCAACACCCGCGCCAGCTCCGCCAGCACGGGCGGGATCGCGACAAAGTTCCGCAGCGCGAACCCCGAGACCGCCACCGACACGCTCCCGTCCGCAAGCGGCAGCCGCAGCGCGTCCCCGCGCACAAGCGCGATCGAATCGGGGCAGCGATCGCGCGCCGAGGCCAGCATCGCCCCCGCGAAGTCGAGCCCTACCACCTCTGCCCCCCGTTCCCGCGCCATCAGGGCGAAGTCGCCCGTGCCGCAGGCAAGGTCGAGCACCGTGTCGCCGCTGCTGACCGCGACCGCGTCGATGAGCGCACGCCGCCAGCGCTGGTCGAACCCCAGCGTGATGATCCGGTTCATGCGGTCGTAGGAAGGGGCGATGCGGTCGAACATCGTCCGCACGACCGCGGCCTTTTCGTCTTCCCGAGGCAGCACGTCCATGCCGTGATCCTACGGGGAGGTCAGGACTCGGGCTCCTTGTTGTGGTCCCAGAGCTCCGTACCCCGCCACTCACGATCGCGCCACTTCAGCGCCTCGCGCAGGCCGTCCGCCTCGACGCGCTCCCGGAATCCGGGGCGCCCGTCGATGAAGGCCGTATACACGTCGAACTCCGCCGCCGAGTGGATCGCGGGCTGCAGTCCCTGGATCTCCATCCAGCGGTTCACCGAGTGCTTGTGCAGGATGTTTACCTCGAGCGGGATGCGCATGATCTTGCGCGCGAAGTGCAGGGTCGCCTCCTCCAATTCCTCCTCGGGCACGGCCTTGTTCACCAGCCCCCACTCATCCGCCGTCTTTCCGTCGATCAACTCGCCCGTCATGAACAGCTCTTTTGCGCGCCGGTACCCGACCGTCCACGGCCACAGCGAGAGCGTCCGCAGCGTGCCCATGTGCCGCCCCGCGATGTGCCCGAACTTGGCCGTCTCCGTGCAGATCACGAAGTCGAACATCGAGATCAGCTCCGTGCCGCCGGAGATACAGTGCCCGTGTACCTGTGCGATCGTCGGCTTGCGCGTGTTGAACAGCCGCAGGTAGCGGTCGACCGAGTCGATCATCGTCCGCCGCGATCGGCCCACGCTCTGCTCCCGCAGGATGTCGCCCGGTGAGCCCGGCTCCACCGTGCGGCTCGAAGCGAGGTCGTAGCCGGCGCAGAAAGAGCGTCCCGAGCCCCGCAGCAGCAGCACGTACGCCTGCGGGTCGTCCTCGAAGTGGTCGAGGAAGTCGAAGAATTCGTCCAGCAGGTCGGCCGAGAGCGCGTTCAGCGCTTGCGGCCGGTTCAGGGTTACCCGCACGACGCCCTCAGCCTCGGCCAGGGGCTCCACGATGATGTTCTCGTACTCGGGGTAGGTCATGGCTCTCCTCCTCGGGTTGGGTTCGCTTGCTCGCCCTCAGCCGGGCGTCACTTCGATGAGTGTGCCGTCGCGGTCGGTCTGCCGCGCGATGTAGCCCAGTATCTCCCGCCAGAGCTCCTCGGCGGCGGCGTCCCGGTTCGCCGGGAAGGCCTCCACGATCGTGTCGACCACCGTCCGCAGGCGCGCGTTCTCGTCCGTCAGATCCTCGGGCGCGGGCCACTCGCGTGCCTCGCCGGGGGCCAGATCGATTCCGTCGAGAGCGCCCGACAGCGTCGCACTCCCGCTCCGTGCCGAGGCGGCGCTCGCGAGCACCGCCCGCAGGTCCGCGTTCTCCTCGACCGCGAGGGCGTGCTCCTCGGTCAGTCGCTGCTTCAGGTGCTCCAGCGCCCAGAGCATGTTCCCCGCGATGCGCTTCGCCCACGGCGATTCCAGCTCGGGCATCAGGTCGGCCCGCAGGTTGTACTCAAGCCCCTCGACGATCTCCGCTGGTGTTGGTCGCATGGCTAGGCCGCGTCCTCGCGCACGATGCGCTCCATCCGTCGCAGGAACGAGCGCGGCGCCGCCATCCCCAGCACGAGCGTCTGCGTCTTCCGCATCTCCCCTGTGGCGAAGCGGTTCACCGCCGCCAGGCACGCCGAGACGGCCCAGTAGGACTGGAAGACCGTGTAGAAGCGCATGTTGTCCCGCCGGATGGGCAGGCCGCTCAGCTCTCCATAACGTGTGATCAGCCCTTCCATCGCCTCGTCCCCGATCATCGGGCGCACCATGAAATCCAGGTACGCCAGGTCCGACATCGGGTCGCCGATGAACCCCGACTCCCAGTCCAGCGAGGCCACCACCCGGTCGTCGCGGAAGAGGATCTGCCCCGGCCCCACCTGCCCCTGCCCCAGCACGATGCGGTCCACCTCCGTCGGCAGATTCCGCTTCAGCCAGGCCATCGTGGCGGTCATCACCGGCTGCGGTTCGAGCAGTTCCCGCTTCGTCGCGCGCTCCCAGCGCTCGATGACCATTCGCGCGCACGCAGGGCCGTCCTGCGGCGCACCCAGGAACCCCAGCCCCATCGCCTCCCAGTCGAGGCCGTGCTGGATCGCCAGCAGCTCGACGAAGTGGTCGAGGATCGCCCGCTGGCTCTCGGCGGAGAGGTCGCGGAAGTTTGTGTCGCCCTCCACCCGCTCGCGGATGACGAAATCCTCGCCCGCCCATGCGGGGTCGCGCTCGTACCAGTAGTTGGCCGGTACGGGCATGGGCGTTTCCTGGAGGGCGCGAAAGATGCGGTATTCCTTCTCCAGGCTCGCCTCCTCGTCGCGGAAGCAGGTGCTCTCGTTCGCCCGGAACATGAGCTGCCTGGAGACCGGCGCCTCGCCCTCCCAATCCGCGTCGAAGAACCACATCGAGCGCGAATTGCCACCCGGCGAGCGGGAGACATTGTGGATCGAGACGTTGCGAACCTCGGGCATTCGCTCGGAGAGATACGCGCGCAGGATCTCGGGGAGCCGCTCAATCGTTTCTGGTTCCACGCCGCCCTCCTCTGGGCTGCGCGGAGTATAGGCGCTGAGCGCACCCCGAGGGCGCGCGCAGCCAATGGGCGGCTACGCGCTCAGGGGAAGGAACCGGGGAAGGGTCAGTGGCTTACCAGTTGCGGTCGCGGCCGCCGCCGCCACCACCACCGCCACCACCGCGCTGCGGTCCGCGCGAGCGGAAGCAGTCGCTGCAGTAGACCGGGCGGTCGCCACGCGGCTGGAAGGGAACACGCGCCTCGCGGCCACACTCGGCACACACGGCGCTGAACATCTCACGGTTGCTGTCGTAGCTGCGGTAGCCACCGCCACCGCCGCCTCCGCCACCCTCGCCGCGCGCGGCCTTGCGGGCCTGGCGGCACTCGGGGCAGCGCCGCGGCTCATTGGTGAATCCGCGGGACTGGTAGAACTCCTGCTCGCCCACCGTAAAGGTGAACTGAGCGCTACAGTCGGAGCAGGTCAGGGTTCGATCGACGAACGACGTCATACATTTGCCTCCGGGGCATTGGCTGGGTACCGGCGGCAATCGAGCGTGAGTTTGGAATCTCTCATGGGAACGATCTGAACCGAGAACCTCTGCCGGAGCATAGCACGGGCTTTCCATGCAGTCCGTCAACCGACCGCCAGCCTCCCCCTTCCTGCTTGCGCCAGCGGGGCCAAACTGCCAGTGTTAGCCGGCTCGCCCGCCGGGTGCCTCGAGTATGCGAACGGGCGAAAGCCTGTGCGATCGGAGGGCAACTATGCCCGGTGTTGACGACCACGAAACCGTCTCTATCTACCCGCTGGATAACAAGCAGCTTGAGGATCTCCTGAACGGAGTCGGCGAGTGCACCTTCAACTGGGGCACCAAGGATGGCTGGCCCGTTGGCGTCATCATGTCGTTCCTCTGGAAGGACGGGCGCTTCTGGATTACCGCCGGCGCCCACCGGCACCGCATCTCCGCCGTTCGCCGTGACCCGCGCGTCTCCGTCGTCGTGAGCGGCGCCGCTGGCCCTCCCGGCTACGCCGGGCCTTTCGGCGCCGCCACCGCCAAGGGGCGCTGCATCATCCACGAGGACCGGGAGACCAAGGACTGGTTCTACCCGGAGTTCGCCGCCAAGCTGAACCCCACCAACCCCGAGGCCGCCGCCGCGTTCGTCGCGACGCTCGACTCGCCCCTGCGAGTCGTCCTCGAAGTCGTGCCCGAGCAGTGGATCCTGTTCGACGCCGCCAAGTTCGGCGCGGATGCCGCCGGCACGCTCTCCGACGACCAGAAGGGTCCGATGCTCAGCGCCGACGCCGAGCGGATGCCTCGGGAACTCGAGCGCCGCGGAGTCTCCTAGCGCTTCATGCGCGCCGGAATCCACGTCGCCAATTTCACCTGGCAGGGCGGCCCCACGGAGATGGGGCCGCGCCTTGCCGAACTCGGCGCCGTCTCCGAGCAGGTCGGCCTTAGGCGCCTCTCCTTCATGGACCACCTCTTCCAGATCGGGTGGATCGGCGCGCCCGAGCTCGACATGCTTGAGGGCTACACCGCTCTCGGCTTCGTCGCCGGCCACACCTCGACGATCCGCCTCGGCCTGCTTGTCACTGGCGTCACCTACCGCCATCCCGGCATGCTCGCCAAGCAGATCAGCACGCTCGACGTGCTCTCCGGCGGGCGCGCCTGGCTCGGCATCGGGGCGGCCTGGAACGAGCAGGAGCACCTCGGCCTCGGCGTTCCCTTCCCGCCCCTCGGCGAACGCTTCGAGCGGCTTGAGGAGGCCGTCCAGATCTGCCTCCAGATGTGGAGCGACGACAACGGCCCCTTCGACGGGAAGCACTACCAGCTCGCGGAAACGCTGAACGTACCCCGGGCCATCAGCCAGCCCCATCCCGAGCTCCTCATCGGTGGTCGCGGCGAGCGCAAGACCCTCCGCCTCGTCGCCCGCTACGCCGACGCCTGCAACCTCACCAGCAGCGACGTGGAGGAGATTCGCCACAAGTTCAGCGTCCTCCGCGGCCACTGCGAGGCCGAGGGCACCGACTACGACGCCATCGAGAAAACGGTCGCCTGGACCGGCCCCGCGTTCGACTCCGAGGAGGAGCGGGCGCGCTTCCTCGACCGCATGGCCGAGTTCGCCGCCGAGGGCGTGACGACCGTCACCATCACCCCCTACAGCGACGATCCAGTTGCTGAGGTGAAGGGCTGGGAGCCCCTTATCCAGCGGCTCGCCGACCTGTAGCGCCCCGCTCCCGCCCGCCGCATGCGGCTGCGCGCGGCGCGCGGTACCATCGCACCGTTGCGCGCCGGCCTGAACGGCGCGCTTGATCTTGACCCCCGGGAGCACCCCACCAGGAGAAGTCATGAGACTGGCCAAGCGGGTCGAAGAGCTGCCCCCCTACCTCTTCGCCCAGATCTCCAAGGTTATCGCCGCCAAGAAGGCCCAGGGCATCGATGTCATCACCTTTGGCATCGGCGACCCCGACCTCCCCACGCCCCCCAACATCCTCAATGCGCTCCACCGCGCGGCCGACAACCCGGCCAACCACCGCTACCCCGAGTCCGAAGGGCTGCCCGAGCTGCGCCAGGCCATCTCCAACTGGTACGAGCGCCGTTTCGAGTGCTCCTTCGACCCCGAGCGTGAGGCCCTCGCCCTCATCGGTTCGAAGGAAGGCATCGCGCACATGGCGCTCACGCTCATCGATCCCGGTGACGTCGCCCTCTCGACCGACCCCGGCTACCCCGTCTACGAGATCGGGACCATGTTCGCCGGTGGCGTCACCATCAAGCTGCCCCTCCGCCAGGAGGCCGGCTGGCTACCCGACCTCGACGCCGTCCCCGAAGACCTTGCCGCCAAGGCCAAGGTCCTCTGGCTGAACTACCCCAACAACCCAACCGCCGCCGTCGCCGACTTCGCCTTCTTCGAGAAGGTCGTGGCCTGGGCGAAGGAGTACGACGTCTCCATCTGCCACGACAACCCCTACTGCGACGTGGCCTACGACGGCTACCGTCCCATGTCCATCTTCCAGGTGCCCGGCGCCCGCGATGTGGCCATCGAGTTCAACTCCTTCTCGAAGATCTACAACATGACCGGCTGGCGCATCGGCATGGCCGTCGGTAACGGCGAGCTCGTTGACGCCCTCATGCGCGTCAAGTCGAACATCGATAGCGGCATCCCCCAGGCCATCCAGGAGATGGCCATCGAGGCCGTCAACGGCCCCCAGGACGTCATCGACGAGCACAACGCCATCTACCAGCGCCGCCGCGACCGCATCGTCGAGACGCTGCGCAAGATGGGCCTGGAGGTCGAACCGCCCAAGGCATCCCTCTACGTCTGGGCGAAGCTCCCCGAGGGCATCATCAGCGGCGACTTCGCCGCCCGCCTCATCGACGAGTGCGCCGTCGTCGTCACGCCCGGGCGTGGCTACGGCCTCAACGGCGAGGGCTACGTCCGCCTCTCCCTCACCACCCCCGACGATCAGGTAGAGGAGGGCTGTCAGCGCCTGGAGGAGTGGCGCGGGTTCTAGGAGCCACGTGCCAACGCTCGTACGCGAAGGGCCATACCGGTTCTACTTCCACAGTCACGAACCGAACGAGCCGCCGCACGTTCACGTCGATCGTGACGCTGACTCGGCCAAGTTCTGGCTGACTCCTGTCGCGCTGGCGGCGAACTATGGCTTCCGGCCAGTTGAGCTGCGGCGAATCGAAACGTTGGTCGAACGCTATGCGACAATGTTCCTTGAGGCTTGGGATGAGCGTTTCGGAACCTAAGGCGGGCGAGAAAGTGCAGGACGTGCGCGTGACCGATGACACACTCACGGTCGACCTCCTTGATGGGCGCACGATCTCTGTTCCCCTTGCCTGGTACCCGCGCCTCCTTCACGCCACGGCCACCCAGCGAACCAACTGGCGCGTCGCTGGCGGTGGCTTCGGCATCCATTGGCCCGACATCGACGAGGACCTGAGCACCGCGGGGCTCCTGCGTGGAGCGCCTGCTCCCCGGGAATCGACGCCAGCGTAGCGACGCCGTTTCCCGCCGATGGTCTAAGCTGGCTGGATGGCCAAACGCCTCCACTCCACCGCCCCCAAGCGTGACCGCGCCTACCTGGTCGCCGTCGACCGCCCCGGGGCCGCCCTCCCCGCCCGCGAGTCGCTCGCGGAGCTCTCCGAGCTGGCCCGCACAGCCGGCGCGAAGGTCGTCGGCCTCGCGCTGCAGCGGCGCTCCAGCACCCAGCCCGCCACCTACATCGGCAGCGGCAAGCTCCGCGAGGTCGCCGACGCCTGCATCGAGCAGCGCGCCAACACCGTTATCTTCGATGACGAGCTCGCACCCTCGCAGCAGCGCAACCTCGAAGAGGCGCTCCAGCTCAAGGTTATCGACCGCACGGCCCTCATCCTCGACATCTTCGCCATGCGCGCGAGCACGCGGGAGGGTCGCCTCCAGGTCGAGCTGGCCCAGACCGAGTACCTCCTGCCCCGCCTGCGCGGACAGTGGAGCCACCTCGAACGCATGGAGGGCGCCATCGGCCTGCGAGGCCCCGGCGAGACCCAGATCGAGACCGACCGCCGCCTCGTTCGGCGCCGCATGAGCAAGCTCAAGAAGGACCTGGAGCAGGTGCGCGTCCAGCGCGAGCTGTACCGCCGCAAGCGCCGTCGCTCCGGCGTGCCCGTCGTCGCCCTCATCGGCTACACGAACGCCGGCAAGACGACCCTCATGCGCGCCCTCTCCGGCGCCGACCAGCGCGCCGAGGACAAGCTCTTCGCCACCCTCGACCCCGTGACCCGGCGCATGGCCCTCCCCTCCGGCCGCCCCGCCCTCCTCACCGATACCGTCGGCTTCATCCAGAAGCTCCCCACCCAGCTCGTCGCCTCCTTCCGCGCGACCCTCGAGGAGCTGGAGGAGGCGGACATCCTCCTGCACGTCGTCGATGTCTCCCACCCCCACGCCGGCGTCCACGCTGAGACCGTCGAGGGCGTTCTCCGCGACCTGAGCGTCCTCGGTCGCCCCACCATCGTCGCCCTCAACAAGATCGACGCCCTCTCCGACGACGACGACGCCCCGCCCGCGACCGAGGCGGACGCCCGCGCCCTCCTCGACGGCGCCGGCCCCGTCCCCGGCGATGTCCGCCACATCTCCGCGAGTAAGGGCTGGGGCATCGCCGCCCTCCGTAAAGCGATCGACGACGCCCTCGACGACCGCCCCGGCCTCCCCGCCAACAGCGCCGTCGCTCTTTCGCACAGCGGCTAGGGACCCCGTCATGCTTGTAGACCGTGCCATGCAGTGGCTGGAGGACGTGTTACCCGGCCATTCCCTGACCTGGGCCGAGGAGGCCATCCTCTTCAGCGCCAAAGTGGTTGCTACCGCCCTTCTGCTGCCCCTCTCCTTCTGGCTCCCCGGACCGGAGCTGTTGGTCGCCCGCATCTGGGGCCGCGACCTCGAAGATCGCTAGGGTTTTCGGCCCGGCCGGCCCCCCCCGCCGCCCCCGCCCTTGCGCACAGCCGCTAGGCAGCGGTAGAACTCGCGCGTGTCCGATCGCGACGACAGCGTTCCCCTTCCCCACCCCGACGGTCCCCTGAGCGGCTACCGCATCCTCGACCTCGCCGACGAGAAGGGGCAGCTCTGCGCCCGCCTCCTCGGCGAGCTCGGCGCTGACGTCATCAAGGTCGAGCCCCGAACCGGCGACCGCACACGCTCCAACGGCCCCTTCTTCCGCGACGAGGAAGGCCGCGAGTCGAGCCTCTACTGGTGGGCCATGAACGCCGGTAAGCGCTCCGTCACCTGCGAGCTGCGCAGCGAGGCCGGCCGCGGCCTCTTCCACCGTCTCGTCGCCGGCGCCGACGCCGTCATCGAGACGAGCGCCCCCGGCACCGCCAGGGATGCCGGCGCCGACCCCCGCACCCTCGCCAAGGTCAACCGGAGCGCCGTCGTCGTGAGCATTACCAACTACGGCCAGACCGGCCCCGCCCGCAACCTCCCCGCCACCGATATCGTCGGTTCCGCCACGGGCGGCCACATGTACCTCAACGGCACCAAGGAGCGGGGCCCTGTTCGGACAGCCGCTCCCCAGGCCTACGCCCAGGTGAACCTCCAGGCCGCCGTCGGGACCGCTATCGCGCTCTATGCGCGCGGAGCCAACGACGGCCTCGGCCAGCACGTCGATGTCTCCATGCAGGAGGCTATGGCCAACGCCATGGACAACGCCCAGCAGACCTGGGACATCCTCCAGATCAACAACCGCGGTCCCGGCTCGGGGCGCATGGTCAGTGGCCGCGAGGGCCCCCGCTACATCTATGAAGCCGCCGATGGCTGGGTGGCGGCGCTGGGAATGGGGGGCCTCGTGGGGCCCAACTCGGGCGCCATGATTGACTGGCTCGACGAGACCGGAGAAGCCGGACCCCTCACCTCCCCTCACTGGCGTGAGCGCCTGGCGGTCGTGCAGCCGCTCGAGGAGGACGAGCAGAAGTTACTCGTCGGCATCATGGAACGGTTCTGTCGCACTCGTCGAAAGAACGACCTCGTGCGTGAGGCCCAGGCCCGCAATGCCGGTTGGGCTCCTGTCTACAGCCCCCGCGAGATCGTTGAGAGCGACCAGCTCGCCGCCCGCGACTACTGGGTACAGGTCCGTCACGAAGACATCGGCGAGACGTTCGTCTACCCCGGCGCCCCCTGGAAGCTCTCGAGTACGCCCTGGAAGCAGCGCGGCCGCGCCCCACATCTGGGCGAACACAACGAAGATGTGTACGGCGATCTCCTCGGGCTTGAACCGGGCGAAGTCGCGAAGCTCCGGCGTACGATGGTGATCTGAGATGACCAGCAACGGGCGCAACGGCAAGCCCAAACCCTTCGAGGGACTGCGCGTCACCGATCTCTCCTGGGTCGGGGTGGGACCGACCGTGGCGAAGTACCTCGGCGACCACGGCGCCGAGGTCATCCGCGTCGAGTCCGCCACGCGCATGGAGGGCCTGCGCCGGGCCGGTCCCTTCACCAACAACGAGCCGCACTACGACAACTCCGGGTACTACGCGAACTTCAACAGCTCCAAGCTCGGCATCACCATCAACCTCAAGACCGACAAGGGGAAAGAGCTCCTGAAGCGTCTCGTCGCTGTCTCCGATGTCGTCACGGAGTCGTTCACGCCTGGTTCGCTCAAGAAGCTGGGACTCGACTACGAGGAGCTGCGCAAGGTCCGCCCGGACCTGGTCATGATCTCCATGCCCCTCTTCGGCCAGACCGGTCCCTGGGCCCACTACATGGGCTACGGGCACGTCCTCCAGGCCGCCTCCGGCTTCAACCACCTGACCGGCTGGCCCGATGGCGAGCCCATCGGCACCGGCATTGCCTACACCGACTTCCTCGTGCCCCACGTCGGCGCCCTCGCCCTCGTGGCCGCCCTCGACTACCGCCGCCGCACCGGCCAGGGCCAGTACATCGACTTCTCCCAGTTCGAGGGCGCCATCCATGCCCTTGGCCCCGCTGTCCTCGAGTGGACGGCCAACGGCCGCGAGACCGAGCGCCTCGGCAACCGCGACCCCGAGGCCGCCCCCCACGGCGCCTACCGCTGCAAGGATGGCCGCTACGTCGTCATCGCCTGCTTCACCGAGCAGGACTGGGAGGGCTTCCGCGCCGCCATCGGCCGCCCCGACTGGACCGACCTCGAACGCATGCGCCGCAAGTGGTCCCGCCTCAACGAGCAAAAGGAAATCGACCGCCACATCGACTTCTGGTGCCGTGAGCGCACCGCTGCCCAGGCGTTCAAGGCCATGCGCGACCAGGGCGTCCCCTCCGGCATCGTCAAGTCGCCCGAGGAGATGCACCGCGACCCGCAGCTGCGCCACCGCGGCCACTACGCTGCGCTGGAGCACCCCACGATGGGGGTCCGCACCTACGACTCGCCCGCCTTCCGCCTCTCGAAGACCCCCGGCGGCCCCACCAAGGCCGCCCCCCTCCTCGGCGAGGACACCGAGCGCGTGCTCAAGGGCGCGCTCGGCATGAGCGATGACGAGTTCACGGAACTGCTCGTGGAAGGTGTCCTGGAGTAGGGAAGGGTTGGGGCTGCGCCCCGAGCCCGGCTAACCTTCGGTTTCGCCCTCTGTCGCTTCGCCTTCGGTCTCGCCCTCGCCCTCGCCCTCGACCGGCTCCTCTGCCGCGGGCGCTTCGCCCGGAAGCGGCGCCCCTTCCTCGATGATGAGGACGCCGATCATGGTGTCGGGGTGCACGTCGCACCAGAAGGCGTAGCGGCCCGGCGGGGGCGTCGTGAAGGTGAAGGTCTGTTGCACGATGCCCAGCTCAAGCGCGGTTCGCACCTGTGTTCCATCTTCGTCGCACCCAGCGAGGCAGCCTTCCAGGACGGGCTCGTTTACGCCTACCACGTCGCCCTGGAAGAAGATGAGGTTGTGCGCGACGGAGTCGTCCTGGTTGTCCAGCGTCATCGTGAAGTCGACGCCCGGTGGCAACGTGATCTCCTCGTGACTGAAGTCGCTCGCCTTGATCGTGAGCGTATCCAGGAAGGGGCCAACATCCACGGGCACGAACCCTCCGCCGCCCTCGCCCGATGCCTCGCTCGCGAACAGGTTGAGCCCCGCGCCAACCGCGAAGCCCCCCACGATCAGCGCGCCGAACAGCGACACTGCCGTGCCCAGGCTGTAGCGCACCGACGTGTCCTTCGTGTCCCGCACCACCTGCATGTCGAACGTCTGCGTGGAGCCGGCGAGTACCTCGTCTGGGTGCTGGCTGATCAAGTCCAGGATCGCCCGCTGCGTGCCCTCGAACGCCGCCAGATCGTCCGCCGACGACCACGTCGTCTCGACGATCACCTGCGAGGGGCCGTCTTCGGCGCTGGAGACGTTGATGCGCAGGTCCTCGAATCCGGGAGCCCCGCGCAGGTCATCGTGCGCGTTCTGGATGGCGTCGATGACCCCGCCCTCACCCACGCTCGTCTCAAGCTGGCCCTCGGCGATGGCGAAGGTGATGACCTGCGTCCGCCGGGCGGCCGCGCGTGCATGCTGTTCCTGCTCGCGCGCCTTCTGCCGCATGCGCCCGTCTTCGTAGGCCCAGCCGGCCACGGCGCCCAGCGTAATCGCAGCGGAGGCCCCCAGCAGCGGGCCGCTGAAGCTGCGCTGATCCTCAACGCGAGCCCACCAGACGAGTGCTGCCGTCAGGAGCATGATCGCGATGCCGGCCACGAACGGCCAGATGCTCGGATCGGGGAGATGGACCCCGGGCCCTACGTGGGCGTTGTGCTCGCTGCCTTCGTGCTCCAAAGCCTTCGTCCTTGTGGGCTACTTGATGATGTAGAGAACCGTGAACAGGGCGATCCAGACCACGTCGACAAAGTGCCAGTACATCGACGCCGCCTCGACCGCCTCGTGGTTCTCTGCTGTGAACTGTCCGCCGAGCCCTCGTATCGCCACGACCGCGATGAAGAGCGCGCCTGCCGCGACGTGAGCGCCGTGGAAGCCTGTCAGCGTGTAGAAGGTCGTCCCGTAGATGGTGTCGTCCGCGAGGAAGTGCAGCTGCGTGTAGTCGTACAGCTGCGCGGTGAGGAAGACGATGCCGAGGGCGAGCGAGATGAACAGGCCCCAGAGCATCCCCGATTGGTTGCCCTTCTGGATCTGCCAGACCGCCCACTGCACCGTGACCGAGCTGAGCACAAGGATGCCGGTCGAGATCGCCGGCAGGAGCACCTCAAGCTCGAGCTTCACGCCCTCGGCAATCTGCTCGGCCGAGAGCATCTCTACCGGCGGCCACGAGGGCGCGTCTGCCCGGGCGATGAAGTACGCCGCGAACAAGCCCCCGAAGAACATCACCTCGGAGGCGAGGAAGAGGATGAACCCCAGCATGGAGTTCGTCATGCCTTGCCGTTCCGCTGTGCCGTGAGCAGCCATCAGTGACCCTCACCGTTGCCGTGCCTGGCGTCGAAGAGCGGTCGCTCTGAGCGCACCGGCGGCAGGCTGTCGAAGTTGTAGTCCGGCGGCGGCGAGGTCGTCGCCCACTCGAGCGTGTTCCCCTCCCAGGGGTCGCTCGGCTGGTCCTTGGGCCGCATGAAGGCCATGACCACCGCGATCAGGAACGGAATCATGCTCACCGCAATAAGGAAGGCCCCGCCCGTCGAGAGCATGTTCAGGGCTTCCCAGCCGGCGCTGTCCGCGTAAACCGCGATGCGTCGCGGCATGCCGTCCAGCCCGAGCATGTGCATCGGGAAGAAGGCCACGTTGAAGCCCACGAACATGAGCACGAAGTGCAGCTTCCCGAGGCGCTCGTTCAGCTTCCGGCCCCAGATTTTCGGGAACCAGTAGTAGAGCCCGCCGAAGACCGCGAACACCGAGCCTCCGAACAGCACGTAGTGGATGTGCGCCACCACGAAATACGTGTCGTGCAGGGCGAAGTCGACGGGCACGGCGGCGCTGTAGGTGCCGTTGATACCGCCGATCAGGAACATGCTGACGAAGCCGAGTGCGAACAGCATCGGCGTCGGGAACGAGATCGACCCGCCCCAGAGCGTGCCCAGCCAGTTGAAGATCTTGACCCCCGTCGGAACGCCGATCATGAAGGTCATGAAGCCGAAGAAGGGCAGCAGCACCGAGCCCGTGGTGAACATGTGGTGCGCCCACACGCTGAATCCCAGGCCGCCGATGCCGATCGTCGCGAAGACGAACGCCTTGTAGCCGAAGAGCGGCTTGCGCGAGAACACGGGCAGGATTTCCGAGACGATGCCCATGCCCGGCAGGATCATGATGTAGACGGCCGGGTGCGAGTAGAACCAGAACACGTTCTGCCACAGCACCACGTTGCCGCCACCGTTCGGATCGAAGAACTGGCCGCCGTAGTTGCGGTCGATGAAGAGCATCACCAGCGCGGCCGCCAGCACCGGCGTTGCCAGCAGCTGCAGGAGCGCCGTCACGAGCATCGTCCAGCAGAAGATCGGCATGCGGAACATCGTCATGCCGGGCGCCCGCATCCGGAACATGGTCACCAGGAAGTTCGCCGCGCCGATGGTTGAGGACATGCCAAGCACGATCACCGCGATGATCCACATGTCCATGCCCACGCCCGTCTGCTGCGCGAGCGGGCTGTAGGCCGTCCAGCCGCCGTCCGCGGCCCCGCCATCGACGATGAAGCCGGCGAACATCAGCAGGCCTGCCGGAGGCAGCATCCAGAACGAGAGTGCGTTGATGCGGGGGAAGGCCATGTCGGCCGCGCCGATCTGGAGCGGCACCAGGTAGTTCCCGAAGCCCGCCCACACCGGAATGATGAAGAGGAAGAGCATCGCCGAGGCGTGCATCGTGAAGATCTGGTTGTAGGCGTCGTTCCCGACGAAGCTGTTATCGGCGACCGCCAGCTGCGTCCGCACCAGCAGCGCCAGGATGCCGCCCACCGCGAAGAAGAAGAGTGTGAAGTACAGGTAGAGGATGCCGAGCTTCTTGTGGTCGACCGTCATGATCCAGTCGAGCACGGCCGGCCGTTGGTAGCCGCTCAGCTGCGGGACTGCGACGCTCGCCATCAGGCCTCCCCGGTCTCTCTACTGCCCCGAAGCCGACACGCGTGTGCCGGTCCCGAGCTGGCGGGCGGCCTCTTCGGCTACCCAGGCGTCGAATTCGTCTCGCTCCACCACCCGCACGACAAAGCGCATGAGGGCGTGGTTCGTGCCGCAGAGCTCCGCGCACTGCGCGCTAAAGTCGCCCGTCTCCCGGGCGGTCACCGTGAACGAGTTCTCCCGTCCCGGAATCAAGTCCAGCTTGTAGAGGAAGTCCTTCACGTAGAAGGAGTGGATCACGTCGTTCGATTTGAGCAGGAACTCCACCGGCTCATCGACGGGCATGACCAGCACCGGGTCGTTCTGCGGTGTCCCGATAATGGCGATCGTGCCTTCGGCGGCAGCGTCGGTGTTCGTCCCGAGGTCGTCCATGTTGTAGGCGAACTGCCACGAGAACTGGAATCCCGTCACCTCGATCGTGAGGGCGTCGTCCTCTGCCTTGTCGTCGATCTGGACGAGCGTAATCATCGAGATGGTGAACAGCGCGATCACGATGACGACGGGCACGCCCACCATCGCGGCTTCGATCTTGGCGCCTCCGTGGAACTGGGGCGGAAGCTCGTCGCCCTGGCGCCGGTAGCGGATCATCGCGTAGACCAGCGCCGCTGCCACCAGCACGAACACGACCAGGCCCGCGATGGTCACGATCCAGAAGAGTTCGTTCATTAGTCGCGCTTCGTCGGTGATGCCGCCGGGCTGGATTGCCGAGGCGGTACCCGTGGCCGCCAGTGCGAGCAGGGCAGCGACACCCGTCGCGAGAAACAGGCGCAAACGACGGTGAAGCGGCACGCGGCGCATCTCGCCTCCTCCTGCTCGCCTCACCCTGGTGTGTGTTGTGCCACGGACGCTCTCGGAATCGCGTTTCGTGGGAGATTGTGAATCGCGGCGCAAACCGATTTTGTTGTACGCCGGGCGCTTCATGGTGTCAACTCAGGGACCCCGTTTCGGCCCCCCGTGGAGCCACTTGCGACCCGAACAGCCACCCTGCGGCGGCTGGCGGGAAGGGGAAGGTGATCAGCGGGCCTGTAAGCCGGATTCTGTGCCCTCCGATGGGTTAAGTCGGAATGGCGGCGACCATCTCTCTAGGCGCCGCATCGCTGCGACGCTCACGCGGCCAACCCGGGAGTGTGACGGGCCGGGCGCCCTTCTCCCCTATTCGGCCTTGCTCCGGGCGGGGTTTGCACGGCTGCCCTGTCTCCAGGACACCGGTGCGCTCTTACCGCACCATTTCACCCTTACCCGCAGCACGCGGGCGGTATGTTTCTGTTGCACTTTCCGTCGGCTTGCGCCGCCCAGGCGTTACCTGGCGCCCTTGCCCGGCGGAGTCCGGACTTTCCTCACCGCGACGCATGCGCCCCGGCGCGGCCGCCCGGCCCGCTGATCGCTTCCCAGCGTACGGCGGCCCCCGCCCTCTGGCTAGCGCCCGCCCCGCCCACGGTCGAGCGCCTCGTTCGCGAGCGCGTCCGCCCGCTTGTTCCGCTCCCGCGGCACGTGCCCCACCGTGTACGGCCCCACTGCCTCCAGCGCCTCCACCAGCGCCCCGAACAGGGGCTTCAGGGCCGCGTTCTTCACCCGGTAGCGGCCGGCCAACTGACGCACCACCAGCTCGCTGTCGAGCCGCAACTCGATGCTCGTTGCCCCCAGGTCGTGCGCGGCGTGCACGCCCGCGATCGCGGCCTTGTACTCGGCCACGTTGTTCGTCGTCCGCCCGATCGTTTCGCTCACCGAGGCGAGCTCGTCGCCCGCGCCGTTCTGCACGCTCGCGCCGATGGCGGCGGGGCCCGGATTGCCGCGGCTCGCGCCGTCGGCGTACACGGTCAGGCGCATCAGTGCCGCCTCATCAGGCGAGCCTCGTCTCCGTCGACCTCGACCCGGTCGACAATCTCACGCAGCAGCGTCTGCCGCTCGTCGAGTGCGAGTTTGTCCCAGCGTTTCAGCAGCCGTTGGCAGGTCGCCTCCGCCTGCTCCTCGCGCTCTGCCTCGGAGCGCTCGGCAGCGAGCCGCGAGCGGGCCTCCTGCGCCTCCCGCTCCAGCTCCCGCTGCTCCTTCGCGAATCCCGCTCCGATTGCCTTCATCCGCTCGATCGGGATCTGACCGCTCGCCGCCTCCCCCACCAGCCCCTCCACCTGCCTCCGGTTCTGCCGCTGCCGTCCCTCGATGCGCTCGATCTCCCCCGTCACCTCCTCGGCGTACGCCTCCGCCCCGCCCGCCCGCTGCAGCCGCGCCGTCGATCCGTTCGGCTCGGCCAGGAGCTCGCGCACGCGCGTCTCCAGCTCCGCCTCGCGCTGCGTGTTGTAGGAGCACGTATTCTGGTTCGTGCGGCTTTCGCACTGGTAGTAGCGGTAGGTGGCCTTGCGCGTGTCCCCGCCTTTCGTCGTCCAGTGCTGGCGGCGGCTCACCCCGATCATCCGGTTCCCGCAGCGCGCGCAATACACGAGGCCGCTCAGCAGGAACGGCTGCAGCGACCGCCCCGTCCCCCCGCGCCGCCGCTTCGCCATGTTCTCCTGCACCTTGCGGAAGTCGGAGGGGCTCACGAGTGCGCGATGGCTATCGGGGATGCGTACTCCGAAGCGCGAGTAGGTCCCGAGGTAGGCCCGATTCCGCAGGATGTCGCGCACGCTCACCATGCTCCAGCGGCCGCCCCGCCGGGTGGTGATGTTCTCCTCGTTGAGCCGCCCCGCGATGCGCCGGATGCCCATGTCCTCCTCCAGGTACAGGCGGAAGATGTACTGCACGACCACCGCTTCGTCCGGAACGATCTCCAGGCGCCGCTTCGCCCCCACGCAGTAGCCGTAGGGCGGACGCCCCAGCGCCTCCCCCCGCACCGCCCGCCGCCGCATCGCCGCCCGCACCCGCTCCGAGACGGGCGCGCGCCCCGCCCGCCCGGCCCACTGCTCGACGATCGCCTTCGCCGCCTCGCCCCCGCTCTCCGCCTCGTAAACCGTCGCTCCCGCCGCCTCGATCGTGAGCATCTTCGTGGCCGCCCGCCCGAGGTCGCTCCCGAGCACGCCCACCCCGTCCACCACCGCCACCACGAAGCCGTGGTCGCCCCGCTCGATGAAGCTCAGCATCTGCCGGAAGCCGCTCTCCCTCTCCTCCGCCTCCTTCGTATCGACGAACGTCGCCGCCACCTGGTAGCCGTGCTCCTGGCAGAACGCGAGGAACCGCTCCGTCTGCTGGCTGAGCGAACGCTCTGCTCCGTTTACCTGCGCCCCCTCGACGAAGTACCCGATCGCCTTCATCTCCCTAGTACCCCACCAGGATCCGTTCGCAGTTGGGACAGAGGGCCGGCGTCTCCGGGTCGAGGGCGCGCTTCCGCGCCGAGGGGGGCACGCTCACCCGGCAGCCGGTGCAGATGCTGCCCTGCAGGTGCGTCACCGCCACGCCGCCCCGCCGCCTCCGCAGATCGTCGTACTGCGCGACCAGCGGCGCGGTCAGCCTCGCCTGGCACGCTCCCCGCTCCGCTTCCTTCGCCGCGATCTCCCCTTCGAGCCTCTCGACGACGCCGCCCAGCCGCGTGTGCTTCTCCGCCGAAGCCGCCTCCTCCCGCCCGAGCGTGCCCCGCGCCTCCTCCCGTGCCCCCTCCGCCTCCTCCAGCTTGTCGAGCAGCGCCAGCTCCGTGTCCTCCACGTCGGAGAGCCGTGAACGCAGCGACGCGACCTCCTGCTGGAGGCCGGCCAGCTCCTTGGGCAGGCCCACGGAGCCGTCGTACAGGCGCCCCTCCTCCTTCTCCACCCGCGCCACAAGCCCGTCGATCTCCCCTTCGAGGCGGCGCTGCTCCCGCTCGAGGGCGGCGCAGCGCTCCTCCCCCTCGGCCAGGGCGCTGCGGGCGGATGCCAGCGCTTCGTCGTCTTCCAGATCAGCACGCGCCTCGTCCAGATCGGTAGTCAATCTGGCGAGGTGGTCGTCGATTTCCTGGAGGGAAGCGAGGTCTGCGACCTGTGGCATTCGGACCCTAACCCTAGCCAAAAGCGTAGGCCCGAGGGACAGGCCCGTAAACGGCCCCGGCGCGAATCTGTCTCGCCCGCGCGCCCTTATGTTCCCCGGGGGCTTTCCCCGCCACCGCTATACTGAACAGGGTCGCGCTCCGGCGCGCAGGAGGGCCGGAATGGAACTCCCGTCCCTCGTCTTCAACGTGTCCCAACTCCTTGCCGATGGCGCGGGCGCCTCCCGCGTCCATGAACTGTCGCCCTCCGGTGCACTCCGTGGTGGCAAGGTCGAGCTGGTCCGCATCGGCGCCGGCGCTCTCGTGCGCGCCTCTCTCGAGATTACGGTCGAGACCGAGTGCTCCCGCTGCCTCTCCCCCCTCGCCCTCCCAACCAGCATCGCCTTCGACGAGGTCTACGAGCAGCGCTACGACGTCAGCAGCGGCGCCCGTCTGGACGAGGGCGATGACGACCCCGAGTCCTTCACCATCTCGCGCAGCCACCTGATCGACATTACGGAAGGTGTGCGGCAGTATTGTGAAGCGTCTGCGCCCATGCAGCCGCTCTGCAGCAGCGACTGTCAGGGCTTCTGCCCCAGCTGCGGAATCGACCGAAACACGGGCGAATGCGCCTGTGAGTATGTGGCCAGCGACCCCCGGTGGGCGGCTCTGGCCAAGCTGAGAGAGAGCAAGCTCTGACTCGCGTGCCGGACCGGAAGTGATCACCATGAGCGAGAAGGCCGCGAGCGCCACAACCCTGAGGGAACGAACCGATGCCGCCCCTTCCAAAGCGCAAGTACCCCAAGACCCGCCAGCGCAAGCGGCGCGGACACCATCGCCTGCGCGCGCCCCACGTCGTGACCTGCAGCCAGTGCCGAGCGCCGCGGCTCGCCCACCAGACGTGCCCGGTATGCGGGACCTACCGGGGTCGCGAGGTCCTGCGCATCCCGGATCCCGATCTGGAAGGGTAGCGCCCACGTCCTCCACCGCCTTCCTCGCGCTGCGCGAAAGCGCCGAGGGGCGCCGCGCCTTCGTCTTCCCCGGACAGGGGGCGCAGGTCGTCGGCATGGGCAAGGACCTCTCCGACGAGTTTCCCGCCGCCCGCGAGCTCTTCGAGCGCGCCGACGAGATTCTAGGCATCCCCCTCTCCCGCATCTGCTTCGAGGGCCCCGAGGATGAGCTGCAGCAGACCCAGAACACGCAGCCGGCGATCGCCGTCACCAGCCTCGCCCTCCTCCGCGTCGCAACCGACCTGAACCCGGACCTGCTCGAACGCCCCGCTTTCGTCGCCGGCCACTCGCTCGGCGAGTACCCCGCCCTTGTGGCCGCCGGCGCCCTCACCTTCGACGACGCCATCCGCCTGCTCCGTACCCGCGGCGAGCTGATGGCCGCCGCCGGCAAGGCGCGTCCGGGCACGATGGCTGCCGTCATCGGCCTCGACATCTCGGAGTGCGAAGACGTCTGCCGCGAGTCCGGCGCCGAGGTCTGCACCGTCAACGCCCCCGGCCAGATCGTCATCGGCGGGCCCCGCGACAATGTCGTCCGTGCCCTTGATTACGCGCAGGCGCGCGGCGCCAAGAAGGTCATCCCCCTCAGCGTCAGCGGCGCCTTCCACAGTTCCCTCATGCGCTCCGCCGCCGAGGGCATGGTCAACCCCGTCGCCACCACCAGCTTCCGCGAGCTGCAGGTGCCCGTCGTAGCCAACTGCACGGCCACCGCCATCAACGAAATAACGACCGTCCGCAACGAGCTCGTCGACCAGGTCCACCGCCCCGTGCAGTGGGCGCGCACCGTCGAGTTCCTCGGCGAACAGGGCGTCGACACCTTCATCGAGTTCGGTCCCGGGCGGGTCCTCAGCGGCATCATCAAGCGCATGCTTCGCCGGTCCACCTGCATCACCGTCAACAGCGCCGAGTCCGTCCACGTCGAGCTCTAACCATGTCCGAGATTGAGGGGCGTCGCGCACTCGTCACCGGCGGCTCGCGCGGCATCGGCCGCGCCATCTGCATCGAGCTTGCCCGCGCCGGCGCCAGCGTTGCCGTCAACTACAACGCCAGCGAGGACGCCGCCCGCGAGGTCGTCGCCGCTATCCAGGCTGATGGCGGTGTCGCCACCGCCCTTCCCGGCGACATCGCCGAGAGCGACCAGGCCGCCGCCCTCGTGAAAGCCGCCGCCGCCGAGCTCGGCGGCCTCGATATCCTCGTGAACAACGCCGGCATCACCCGCGATGGCCTCCTCATGCGCATGTCCGAGGACGACTGGGACGCCGTCCAGCGCACCAACCTGCGCGGCGTCTTCGCCGTTACGAAGGCCGCGCTGCGACAGCTCCTGCGCTCGGAGGCCGGCCGCGTCATCAACATCACCAGCGTCGTCGGCGTCATGGGGAACGCCGGCCAGGTGAACTACGCCGCCTCCAAGGCCGGCCTCATCGGCTTCACCCGCTCCCTCGCCCGCGAGGTCGCCTCCCGCGGCGTCACCGTCAACGCCATCGCCCCCGGCTTCATTGAAACCGACATCACCGCGCCCCTCACCGAGGAGCAGCGCGAGAACGTGCGGGTCCAGGTGCCCCTCGACCGCTTCGCCGCTCCCGAGGAGGTTGCCCCCCTCGTGCGTTTCCTCGCCGGACCCGGCGCCTCGTACATCACCGGCCAGTGCATCCATGTGGATGGCGGCATGGTGATGGCGTGACCGACCACGTCCTGCGCCGCGCGCGCTGCCTCGTTATCGAGGCTCTCTACGAAGCGGAGACCTCCGGCCACAGTGCCGAGGACGCCTACGACCGCCGCCTGCACGACGTGGCCGCGGAGGACGGTGAGGTGGCCGGCAAGCGCCCCTCCGCCTTCGGTCGCAAGGTCCTTCGTGGCGTGCTCGACTCCCGCGACGATCTCGACCGCCGCCTCCAGCCGGTGGCCCCGCGCCACCCGCTCGGCACCCTTCCCGTCGTCGAGCGCACCATCCTCAGACTTGCGCTCTGGGAACTCCTTAACGATAATTCGGCGCCGGTCGGAGCCGTCGTGAACGAGGCTGTCGAGCTCGCGCATCGCTACGGAAGCGAGACGTCAGCAGGCTTCGTAAACGGTGTGTTGCGAACGGTGAGCAAAGAGATCAGCGCAGCCCGGGCGCAAGATCCGGGTAAGCCCACTACTACCCCCCAGGAGACCTAGGATGGCTTCCATTTTTGAGCGTGTCCGAGCCATCGTTGTCGAACAATTGGGCGTCGATGAGGGCGATGTCGTCCCCACGGCTTCGTTCGTCGACGACCTCGAGGCCGACTCCCTCGATCTGGTCGAGCTCATCATGTCGCTGGAGGAAGAATTCTCCGGCGACGTGCAGCTTGAGATCAGCGACGAAGATGCCGAAAAGATCGTCACCGTGCAGGACGCGGTAGACTATGTCCAAGACCACGGCATCGAGGACGGCGACTAAGCCTCCCCGTCCCGCGCCGCGCTGGAGCGTCCCTCTTGGAAATCCTGGGCGTCGGTATCCAGGAACTCCTGCTCGTGGCAGCCCTCATTGTCATCGTCGTGGGCCCGCGTCGCTTGCCCGAAATGGCCTACTACCTCGGTCGCGGAGTGAAGAAGCTGCAGCGCTACGCCCGCGTCGTTCGCGATGAGTTCAGCGAGGAGTTCGCCTACCTCAACGAGGAGATGGAAGCCGTCCGCGCCGACGTGCAGGAGATGCGCACCACCGTCACCGAGGTCCGCGATGAGCTGCAGGAGGTCCGCGGCGAGGTCGACGAGGTTACCTCCGAGGCCGTCGGTGAATTGGGCGAGGTCCGTGCTGGCATCGAGCAGGTTGCCGCCGGGCCGGGCGAGCATGCCGAGCCGCCCAGCCCGACGCCGGGCGCGAGCCCGTCCCCCGCAGTCGCCGCCACCAGCAACGGCGCCGCCGCCGACTCCGACAGGAACGGCGCAACCCCGGCCAGGGGCGTGCCCGGGCCCGCCTACATGCCCCCCATCGGCACGGTGGAGTCGCGCGAGACTCCCGCCCCCGTTGCGTCTACGCCCAGCCCTGCGGAGGAGGCGGAGGACGAGCCCGAGGCGAAACCTGAGAAGCCGCTCGTCTTCTAATTCACATGGTCACCGACAGCACGGTCGTTAACCCCGAAGAGGGGCCCGAGGAGGCTATCGGGCCGCATGAGGAATCCGATCTCACGATCATGGAGCACCTCATCGAGCTGCGGAACCGCTTCATGGTTGCCGCCGCCGCCCTGCTCGTCGGGGTAATCGCCGTCCTCTTCTTCACCTGGGATCCCCCTGAATCCTTGCCCAACACCTTCGACATCCTCCTCGACCCCGCCCGCGACCGCATCGACGTCAACCTCGGGCTGGTCCAGGACGAGTTCGCCTTGCTGGTTCACCAACAGAAGCCCGACGGGAGCGTCATTCCGCCCGAGACCGAGCTTCGCGGACCTACGCCCAAGGGCCTGGCGCTCAACGACCTGCAGATCATGAGGGCCCTCGAAAACGCCCTGAGCAAGGCTGCCGGGGGGCTCAGCACGCCGGAGGTGACTCCCGACGAGGTGCGGCGACTGGAAACCGTCCAGGACGCGTACGACTATCTGAGGGGCAAGAGCGATGAGAACTTCCGCCTCGCCTCCTTCTCGCCCACCGACCGCATCTCCGCCATCTTCAAGATCTCGATCTACGGCGGGCTGCTGCTGGCGCTCCCGATCATCATTTACCAGGCGCTGGCTTTCATCGTGCCCGGTCTCACCAGCGGTGAGCGTCGCGTCCTCCTGATGGGGACGTTCGGCTGCATGTTCTTCATGCTGGCGGGGATGGCCTTTGCCTACTACGTCGTGCTTCCCCGCGCGCTTGACTTCCTGCTCGGCGTGGCTGCGGAGAACGTGGTCAACGTGACCGGCATCCACGAGTACATCAGCTTCGTCACCCGCATCATTCTCTGGGTAGGCATCGCCTATCAGTTGCCCATGGTCCTCGCCATCGCCGCCCGCGTGGGCATGGTGACGGCGGGGCAGCTGATGCGCTTCTGGCGCTACGCCATCGTCCTCGTCTTCATCCTCGCCGCCATCGCCACGCCCACCCCCGACCCGCTCACGCAGTCGGTCGTGGCCATCCCGCTGCTCGGCCTCTACTTCCTTGGCGTGCTCTTCGCCAAGATCCTCTACACCCCGCGCGATGGCTCCGAGGAGCCCGTGGAAGAGGCCACCGCATGACCGTTGCCCAGGAAGTGGAGCAGCTCTACGCCGAGGTGCGCGGCTGCCAGCGCTGCGACCTCGCCCGGACCCGCACCCTCGCCGTCCCCGGCGAGGGGCCGCTCGACTCCGAGGTGATGTTCATCGGCGAGGCCCCCGGCGTGAACGAGGACCGCCAGGGCCGCCCCTTCGTTGGCCAGGCGGGAGCCTTTCTCGAGGAGCTCCTCGGCGAGGCCGGCCTCACGCGCCCCGAGGTCTACATCTGCAACGTCCTCAAGTGCCGGCCTCCCGGCAACCGCGACCCCCTGCCCACCGAGATCGAGGCCTGCAGCGACTACCTCAGCTCCCAGATCCGCCTCATCGACCCCCTCCTCATCGTCACCCTGGGGCGCTACTCGATGTCGCGCTTCTTCCCGAACCAGGCCATCTCACGCATCCACGGCAGCCCGCGCGAGGCCAACGGACGCATCCTCGTGCCCATGTACCACCCCGCCGCCGCCCTCCACCAGCAGCGCCTGCGGGGCGTCATCATCGACGACTTCCGCACGCTCCCCGAGCTGCTCGAACGCGCTCGCGCCGGTCGTGCGGCCGGGGCCGAGCCCGCCGAGGAAGAAACGCCCGCCCAGCAGATGAAGTTGTTTGAATGACCGCATGACCAGCACCGCCACCAACGCGACCCTGCGCGTCATCCCCCTCGGAGGCCTCGGCGAGATCGGGCGCAACATGATGCTGTTCGAGTACGGCGACGACATCATCGTTGTCGATGTCGGCCTCATGTTCCCCGAGGAGGAGATGCTCGGCGTCGACCTCGTCATCCCCGACTTCTCCTACCTCCAGGCCAACGTCGACAAGCTCCGCGCCGTCTTCCTCACCCACGGCCACGAGGACCACGTCGGCGCCCTCCCCTACTTCTGCCGCGATTTCAGCGCGCCCATCTACGGCACGCGCCTCACGCAGGGACTCGTCCGCGTGAAGCTGCAGGAGCACAAGCTCCCGCTCGAACCGCTCCACGAAGTGCAGGCTGGCGAGACCGTGAAAGCCGGGGCCTTCGAGGTCGAGTTCTTCCCCGTCGCCCACAGCATCCCCGATGCCTGCGGCCTCATCATCCGCACCCCCCTCGGCACCATCGTGCACACCGGCGACTTCAAGCTCGACCACACCCCCGTCATGGACCAGCACACCGACCTCACCCGTCTCGGGCAGGTCGGCGGCGAAGGCTGCCTCCTCCTCCTGGCTGACTCCACCTACGCCGAAGTCGAGGGTCATACGCCCAGCGAGCAGCTCGTGGGCGACTCCCTCCGCAACATCATGGTGAATGCCGAGGGGCGCGTCATCGTCGCCACCTTCGCGTCGCTTATCTCGCGCGTCCAGCAGGTCGTCGATGCCGCTGTTTTCACGGGCCGCAAGGTCTTCGTAACGGGCCGCTCCATGATCAACAACGTCGCCATGGCCCGCCAGCTGGCCTACCTCGAGGCGCCCGAAGGCACCATCGTCGGCGTCGAGGAGATGCGGAAGACGCCTTCCGCGCGCCTCGCCATCATCACGACGGGCAGCCAGGGCGAGCCCACCAGCGCCCTCACCCGCATCGCCAACGGCACCCACCGCCACATCACCATCGCCGAGGGCGACACCGTCGTCCTCTCCGCCAACGCCATCCCCGGCAACGAGCAGGCCGTCGCCCGCAACGTCGACAACCTCTTCCGCCAGGGAGCCCGCGTCCTCTACAACCGCGTCGAGAACGTGCATGTGCGCGGCCACGCCAGCCAGGACGAGCTCAAGATCATCCAGAGCATCCTCCAGCCCGAGTACTTCGTGCCCATCCACGGCGAGTACCGCCACCTCGTGACCCACGCCCGCCTCGCGGAAAGCGTGGGCGTGCCCGAGGGCAACGCCTTCGTCCTCACCGATGGCGACGTGCTCGAAATCGACGAGAAGGAGGCCCGTCAGGCTGGCCGCGTCGAGGCCAGCTACGTCTACATCGACGGTCTCGGCATCGGCGACGTGGACGAATACATCCTCCGCGATCGCGCCCACCTCTCCACCGACGGCGTCCTCGTGGTCATCGTTGCCGTCGATGCCCAGACGGGCCGCCTCGTGCGTCCCGCCGAGGTGCTTTCCCGCGGGTTCGTCGACAACGAGGAGAACGCCGCCCTCCTCGATCGCGCTGCCCGCGTCGCCGAAGGCGCCCTCGAAGGGCGCGAGCACGCCGCCCCCGCCGGCGAGGTCAACGCCCGCCTGAAGGACGCTTTGAGCAAGTTCTTGTACGATGAGACGAGGCGACGGCCGATGGTGCTGCCCGTCACGGTCGAGGTGTAGTCGAGAAACCTCGTATCCGGGCAGCGTCGGTGGGGAGTTCGTCCGCGCAGGGGTACCGTCCGAATGACGGCTCGCTCGCGAGCCCGGTCCACGTCCGGGCGTAAACAGGCAAGCCAACATGCCCTCCCAGGTTCCCGTGTTTTCCGCGCCCAGATAGCCGCTGTCGTGGTTTTGGCTGCGGCCGTCGCGTCCCTTCCCTGGTTCTTTGATGTTGGCGGCATCGCCACCGATGTCCGCACCTGGCTGCTCGAGACCTTCGGCTTCGGCCTCGTCGTTGTCGCCGCCGTCCTGCTCGCGTGGGGCGTCAGCATCTGGCGCCGCAGCAGCGAGGAGCGCCTGCTCGTCTGGCGCCGCATCGCCGGCGCTGCCTTCCTCGGCCTGTTCGCCTGGGGCGCCCTTGGCCTGAACACCGCCGACTGGACCGTTGGTGGCGTGCACTTCCGTGACGTCACGCTTGGCGGCGACCTTGGCAACGCGATCGTGACCGGCTGGATCAATGTGCTGGTCTGGCTCGCCTCAGGGGTCCTCGCGCTCGCACTGCTTGCCCCGCGCTTCTCCCGCGCCACACTCCACTACACCGGCCGCGGCCTCGCCTACGCCTGGGCCGAGCGCTGGCCCCACCTGACCCTCGCCGCCCTCTGGCGCGGCCTCGCCGCCATCGCGCGCCTCTTCCGCCGCCGTGGCCACCGCGCCGATGCAGCGGTCATCGGCGCCCCCGGGGAAGCCGCCGTCGCGTCCCCGCCTGCCCCCGTAATCTTCCGGCCCCGGGTCGAGCCGGGCGCCCCCCAGGCCGGGTCCCTCGATGCGCCCCCTTCCCCGCCGACCCAGTTCGAGGACGAGACCGTCGAGCCCTCCAACGTGGAGAATCCTGTCGAAGAAGCCCCCGAAGACCCGCCCGACGACCCTGACGGCGAGGAAGAACCCCAGCAACTCGCTTTCGAGGAGAAGAGCGGCTGGCAACTCCCGCCCATCGAGCTCCTGCAGGAGCCCAGGCCCAGCAGCGACCACAAGCACGACAACGCCGCCCGCGCCCAGCTCATCGTCGATACCCTCGCGAGCTTCGGCGTAGACGCCTCAGTCGTCGAGATTAACGAGGGCCCGGCGGTCACCCAGTTCGGCGTCGAACCGGGCTGGGAAGTCCGCTACAAGGAAGTGGCCATCAAGGACGCCGACGGCAAGACCGTCATGGGCGCCGATGGCCGCCCCGCGAAGGAGCGCGTCGAGACGGGCCGCACCCGCGTGCGGGTCAACAAGATCACCGCCCTTCAGAGCGATCTCGCCCTCGCCCTGGCCGCCCCCAGCCTCCGCATCGAGGCGCCCGTGCCCGGTCGCGCCATCGTCGGCATCGAGGTGCCCAACGAGAGCGCGACCGTCGTGACGCTGCGCACGGGCATGGAGAGCTCGGAGTACCGCGACATGAGCCGCAAGTCCAGGCTCGCCATCGCCCTCGGCCAGGGCGTCTCCGGCGTGCCCGTCGTGGCCAACCTCGCGAAGATGCCCCACCTCCTCATCGCCGGCGCTACCGGAAGCGGCAAGAGCGTCTGTCTCAACGCCATCGTCACCAACATCATTACGAACGCCACCCCCGATGAGGTGCGCTTCATCATGATCGACCCCAAGCGGGTCGAGATGACCACCTACAGCCGCCTGCCCCACCTCGCCTTCAGCGAGGTCATCGTCGACCTCGACAAGGTCGTTGGCACGCTCCAGGCGGTCGTGGCCGAGATGGAGGCGCGCTACCGCAAGTTCTCCGACGTCGGCGTGCGCAACATCGAGGCCTACAACCGCCACGCCCGCGTGCTCAAGAAGCTGCCCTACTGGGTGCTCATCATCGACGAGCTCGCCGACCTCATGATGGTCGCCCCCTTCGAGGTCGAAAAGCTGCTCTGCCGCCTCGCCCAGCTGGCGCGCGCCACGGGCATCCACCTCGTTGTGGCCACCCAACGCCCCTCCGTCGATGTCGTGACCGGCCTCATCAAGGCGAACTTCCCCACCCGCATCGCCTTCGCCGTCACCTCTATCACCGATTCCCGCACCATCCTCGATTTGGGCGGCGCTGAGAAGCTGCTGGGCCAGGGCGACATGCTTTACCTGCCCACAGATGCCGGAAAGCCGAAGCGAATCCAGGGCGTCTACGTCTCCGATGCCGAGGTCGAACGCCTCGTCGAGTTCTGGGCCGACGAACGCTTCCACGCCCTCCGTCCCGACACCGCCGACGACCTGCTCGAGGAGGCCCTCATCGCCCAGAACGGCAGCGATGACATCGAAGTCGAGGAGGGAGACCCCCACCTTGACGACGCCCGCGACCTCGCCAGCCGTCACACGCGCCTCTCGCCCTCGCTGCTGCAGCGCCGTCTCAACGTCGGCTACCTGAAAGCCGAACGCCTCATCACCGCTCTTGAACGTGAGGGCGTCCTCGGCCCCAGGATCGAGGGCGAATCCCGCGAGGTGCTCGCGGGCACAGCCCCGGACGAAGACGCTTGATACACTCACAGGCATGACCCTTCGTGGCCTCCTTCGTCGTGATGGCTCCGGTGACCGTTCCGGGGAGGAGCTCCTTGCCCGCTGCCTCGCCTGCGATGCCGATCTGGCGGGCTCGCGCAGTTACGAACGGCACCGCGTCTGCCACGCCTGCGATCACCACTACCACCTGAACGCCCGCGAGCGGGTCGAGAGCATCCTCGATCCCGCCAGCTTCCGCGAAACCGACCGCAGCGTGACGGCGCTCGACCCCATCCAGTTCCGCGAGCGCCAGTCCTACCGCCATCGCGTGCTCGAGGCGCAGCGCCGCACCGGCCTCGCCGAAGCTGCCCTCACCGGCACGGGCACGCTCTACGGCCGCGAGGTCGTCATCGCCGCCCTCGACTTCAGCTTCCTCGGCGGTTCCATCGGCGTCGCCAGTGGCGAGCGCCTCGCCCGCGCCTTCGAGCGCGCCGCCAACCGCGGCCTCGCCGTCGTGACGGTGCTCTCGACCTCGGGCGTGCGTATGCGCGAGGGCCTGTTCGCCCTCATGCAGCTGCCCCGCCTCGCCACCGCCCACCAGAAGCTCACCGAGCAGGGCCTCCCCCACGTCACCCTCCTCTCCGACCCCTCTACCGGATCCGCCTTCGCCGGCCTCGCCAACCTCGCCGACTTCATCATCGCCGAGCCCGACGCCCTCGTCGGCTACTCGGCCTTGCGCGAAATGCGGGAACGCATGGGCGAGGAGCTGCCTGAAGGCGCGCACACGTCCGAGTCCCACCTTCGTCGCGGCCTCATCGACGCGGTCGTGAAGCGGGAAGACCTGCGCCCCTCCCTCGGCCTCCTCACCGACCTCCTCATGAGCAACTACGAGCTCCGGCCCGTCGGCCGCCCCGAACGCGAACCCCGCGAATATTCCCGCCTCGAGGCCTGGCGGCAGGTCCAGCTCTCGCGACACGAGAACCGCCCCACGACCGCCGACCTCGTTCGCCGCATGACGACCACATTCGTCGAGATCCACGGCGACCGCAGCGGCGAGGATGACCCTGCCATCAGCGCGGGCCTCGGCCTGCTCGCCGGTGAAGCGGTCGTCCTCATCGGCCAGAACCGCCTTCAGGGGCTGGCCAGCCCCGGAACCATCGGACCATCCGGTTTCCACAAGGCTCGCCGCGCCATGCGTCTTGCGCGAAAGTTTCGCCTGCCCCTCATCACCCTGATCGACTCTGCCGGCGCCCGGCCCGACCTCGCCGCCGAAGAGGCCGGCCTGGGCGATGCCATCGCTCGCTGCATGCGCGAGATGCTGCGCGTCCCCTCACCCTCGCTGGCGATCATCACCGGCGAGGGCGCCTCCGAGGCTGCCGTCGCCATGGGCATAGCCGACCGCGTCCTCATGCTGGAGAACGCCGTCTACGAGGTTGTCTCGCCCGAGGACGCCGCCCGTCGCCTCTACGGCGATGCCTCGCACGTCGATGAGGTCGCCGAACGCTTGCGGCTCACCTCGCACGACTGCGTCCGCCTTGGCATCGTCGACACCGTCGTCCCCGAGCCCGGCGAGGGCGCCCACACGAACCACGACGAAGCCGCCCTGCTCCTGCGCCGCTTCGTCGTCCGTTCCCTCACCGCCATCCAGCGCGAGCGCCCCCGGCGCCGCCTCAACCGTCGCCAGGACCGCTACCGGAACACCGGCGAGACCCACGCCTGGGTGCGTGGCCGCGTCGAGCGCCGCCTTGCCGATCTCACCGATCGCTTCACCCACTGGCGCCGCCGCCTGGGCCGCCAGCCCCGCCGCGCCCCGCGCCTCGCCGAGACCCCCGCCGACCCGGAGATCATGCGCTAGCCGCGACGCCGCATTCGGAAGCGTTGGACTCTTGCAGTTCTGGAGCGGGTTGGCCCTAGGCGCGCTTGCGAACGGGCTCCTGGGCGTTATCCATGGCGCCGGGCAGGACCGTACGACGGGCCGGGGCCGAGGGCTCCTGGCAGGCCCGCACGAACACGTTGTCCACGCTGTCGATGATCCCGTGTTCGCGAGCCTCTTCGCGCACGTAGGCCACCGTGGTCGAGATCGCAGCCTCGAACCCCGGCCACTCGTGGCAGCGCAGCACGCGCAGGTGGCGGGTTGACTCGTTCCACTCGACGATCAGGCGGGGGCTCGTCGATGGACCGGCGCTGAAGCGGGTGTAGCCGCCCAGGTATTCCTTCGTCAGGTAGAGGCCTTTTGCGGAGGGGTCTATCGAAGCTCGTTGGAGAGCGTCCCAGCTCTCACCAAGGGCGAGAAGCAGTCGAAAGGCGACATCGCTGGTCTCTGCTCGCATCAAGCTCTCCTTGTGAAGACCAAGGCGGTCGACGCGAGAACCGGTCGACACCCCACCGCCCCTCAGTGTACGCCCGCGCTCGATGCCTTGCCACGCCTTCAATCGTTTTGTCGCCTTCTGCTGGCCCGAAATGGCCGCCCGCGACCGAGAACAGGCGGCCTGCTACGATCTGCCCTCGCGTGGGGCTGTAGCTCAATTGGGAGAGCGTTTGACTGGCAGTCAAAAGGTAGGGGGTTCGAATCCCCCCAGCTCCACCAGACTTGACGGTAGACAGTACCGGGCGGCCGAGGGCCACCTCTTCGGCTTCCCCGCCGCGCAGGGGACCGTCCTCAGGCATCGGGAGCGTGTAGCGGATCGTGGCCTGGCCGGGGGCGACGGCGATCTCCTTCACGAAGGAGTTGATGAAGGCCTTCGACTCGGTCAGTTTGCTTGAGGCGAGGAACTCGCTCATCTCCTCGGCGTAGGCCGTGATCGTGTCCACGTCGTCGAGGACCTCGCGCCGCTCCGAGAGCGCGGCCCGCGCCTCCGAGGCCGCCTGCTCCAGCCGCTCGCGGCGTTCCTTGTGCTCACGCACGCGCGGCAGCACATCGCTGATGTCCAGCTCCGTCGTCTCCATGAGGTGGTAGAGACGGTCGAGGCGGCGGCGCACGTCGGCCAGTTCGGCCTCGATCGTCTCGAGCTGGTTGCTCCGCTCACTGGCGACGGCGTCGAGTTCCTCGCCGACGAGGCGCACGAGGTCGCGGATGTTGGACTGGGTGAGGACGTTGGCGCGGAGCTGG
>LXNI01000537.1_pt1 | contig 42753 bp, 50 predicted proteins | sample 809091 | NCBI WGS metagenome assembly LXNI01 (sample SAMN04870527, study PRJNA318959) | sponge metagenome | biome: 01000161; feature: marine sponge reef; material: water | host: Sarcotragus foetidus | place: Greece: Milos, Mediterranean Sea | collected 2013-05-29 | depth 5-7 m
CACGGGTCGCGGCGTATTTATGCCGACAACAAGTACGGAGGAGTATTTCGCGGATTTGGCTTTATGGTTTGGAGTCGCGCCGAGTGACTTGGATCGTGTACTTCCCAATGTGCGAAATTTCTATTCGCCCACTTCGCAAACTCCACCGCTCGGCGTCATGATGAGTTAGCCAAGCTCAGAGGCAACTTGGACTGCCTTGCGATTGGCGTGCGTCAAACACTGATTCATCAGTTAAATCTAATATCTTGAACCTGAAGACTCGTTAGGAAGCCGAAATCACGCAGTTTACAAAACCAGATCGGTTCCGAATTCCGCCGAGCAAAAAAATCTCATTAAGCGAGCGGCCAACCAGAGAGAGTGACGTTTCGCTTGACAAAGCAGCAGCACAGAACGAGCTAAAGAGTTGTATTTCGGCACTATCCAAGTTGCAGGAACGCTTGTTTGCTGAGAAATCGCAAGCGTTGCTCTTGATTTTTCAAGGGATGGATGCGTCTGGCAAGGACAGCACAATTCGGCATGTCACCACTGGCGTGAATCCCGCAGGTGTGCACGTACATTCGTACGGCGTTCCGACACAAGAAGACCTCGCTCAGTCATATTTCCAGCGCCACTTTCGCGATTTGCCGGCTCAAGGGCAAATTGGGGTTCACAATCGCTCGCATTACGAAGAGGTTGTCGTGACGCGTGTGCATCCGGCATTGCTTCAGTTGCGCGGGTTTGAAGTAAACGAAGTTGATGAGGAGTTTTGGCAGGAACGGTTTACGGACATTCGGAGTTTCGAACGTCATCTGACGCGTCAAAGTCGTACCAAGATCATCAAGTTTTTCTTACATATATCGAGGGAAGAGCAGCTCAAACGGCTACTTCAACGCTTAGACGATCCAACTAAAAACTGGAAATTCGATATTAGCGATATCCGCGAACGTCTTTATTGGGATGACTACCAGTTTGCATATGAGTCAGCTATCGCCGCGACATCAACGGAATACGCGCCGTGGTACGTCATTCCCGCCGATCAGAAGCGATTTTCGCGTCTCGCGATCGCTGAGATTGTTCTCTCAACAATGCGTGAACTCGATCCGCAGTTTCCTGCACCTGAAGCAGATCTGAAGAAAGCCAAGCACGCATTGTTAAGGACCTGATCCGCAGCGTTGCAGCTAGCGATCGGGTTCAGCCGACCTTAGAATTTCGCGCCTCTTAACATCTGAGTACGATCGTTTCAGATGTTGGTTGTGCCGCCATAGCTCAGCCGGTAGAGCAGCTCACTTGTAATGAGAAGGTCCAGGGTTCAATTCCTTGTGGCGGCACCAAATTACCTAAACGCGGGGCATGTTTCCTTGTTTCGACGGCAACAATCGCGTGCGCGACGTCGTACCTATTGAATTGAGCAACTTTTTTGACTCATTTCGAGACGTTTAGCCTCATTTAGAAGACTCGTGGACAATCAATAAATGTCTGGCGCCGCTAGTCCGAGTGTTCCTTGCGTGCCTAGCTAACAACTGCACTGTCGTAGTTTTTAAGTGGGCATCTGATTCAGTCGTTTTATAGAATTGAAACTCGTGAACTCGGTACGTCCGGTTCGTTTGATCGATGTATGACGCTAGGCATCAACAACCTCTAACGTATCGCCCAATTTGAATCGTAGCTCAATGCAACACTTAGGCGCAGGTTCGCTCTGCGTCGATAGCGGTGCGGAAGCTGCGCGTTCATTGATTGCTTCCATCGAGACTGGATCGTTTGACATAGAGGGGTCGGATGACGAAAATGTCCCGCCTACATTTGCACGTGCAGGAGGGGTTCCCGAGCGGCCAAAGGGACCAGACTGTAAATCTGACGGCTCAGCCTTCGTAGGTTCGAATCCTACCCCCTCCACCAACCGAGACCGTGGGCTTGTTAGGGTGAGCCAGACGGGGCGGGTATTGTTCAGTGGCAGAACCTCAGCCTTCCAAGCTGATGGCGCGGGTTCGATTCCCGCTACCCGCACCAACGTGCGAGCGGTGGGACATGTCACAGAACACAGCAGGGCTCACATAGCTCAGGCGGTAGAGCACTTCCTTGGTAAGGAAGAGGTCATCGGTTCAAATCCGATTGTGAGCACCAACCGTGGTATTCACACTGCTTGAGTCGGCGCTAAAGGAATGCGTCGAATTTTGGGAACGGGCGAATAGCACATGATGAAACAATTTGGCGAAAGAGAGTGAAGGCCAGTAGCTCAGTTGGCAGAGCGAGGGTCTCCAAAACCCTAGGTCGGGGGTTCGAGACCCTCCTGGCCTGCCAGCTCTCAACTCGTCCCAATCGCGACTGAATGGAAAATTGGCAACAACGAAAACCACAGATAAATCTGAAGGTATAGTGCTTCTCGACCGCATTAAGTGGTTGGGTGTATTTGCCTTGCTTGCGGCCGGCGTGGTCGGCAATTGGTATTTTGGCGAAACGTCGTTGCTCTTACGCGCGGTCGTCTTGGTGGGGCTTGCGGCTTTAGCAGCCTACTTGCTCTACCTAACAAGACGTGGAAAGGAATTGTGGGAACTGGCGAATGAGTCCAGGGCCGAAATAAGGCGCGTCGTTTGGCCTACTCGAGAGGTCACGCTACAAACGACTTTGATTGTGATCGCATTGGTGTTGGTAGTGTCCTTGATCCTTTGGGGTTTGGATTCTGCACTGTCTTGGGGAGTGAAACAGGCCATTGGATAAAGAATCAACGACAAGTGACTCGACGGAGACGTCGCAGCAGGCGCTCAGTCAGGAACCAGTAACTGAGTCTACCGTGGTGATCGACGAAAACGCGAGTCAAGAGGTCGCGTCGGAGACATCTGATGCGGACGCCTTAGAAGAACCGTTGTTCGATCGTGCTCTATTAGACGATCCGAATAAGAAGTGGTACGTTGTTAGTGCACAAGCTGGACAGGAAAAACGTGCTGCAGCTACGCTTGAAGAACGAGTGAAATACTCGAATTTAGCTGATCAATTTGGCCCGATTCTGGTCCCGAGTGAAGAGGTCGTAGAGCTGCGAGGAGGGAAAAGGCGACGGAGTGAGCGTCGTTTTTATCCTGGATACATCTTCATATTCATGGAGATGGACGAATCGACGTGGGAGCTAGTTACCAAAACTACGCGCATTTCAGGTTTTGTTGGCGGTACAATTGCCAAGCCGACACCGCTCCCTAAAGCTGAGATTCAGCTAATTTTGGATCGTATTGATCAAGGTGGAGAAAAGGTCACGCCGAAGACCGTTTTTGAGCCAGGCGAGCTAATCCGCATCATCGACGGACCGTTCAACGAGTTCAGCGGGACCGTTGAGGAAGTTAACTACAAGAAACAGCAGCTGGTTGTTGCTGTCACCATTTTTGGCAGGTCAACACCTGTTGAATTGGATTTTTCCCAAGTCGAGAAAGGTTGATAACCGGGTTATCAGCGAGGATCGCTTCATCTACTTGGAACGCTTGACCAAATATGGCTAAACAGATCGATTCTTATCTGAAAATGCAGGTACCGGCAGGTCAGGCTAATCCTGCGCCTCCGGTGGGTCCCGCGCTGGGGCAAGCCGGATTGAACATTATGGAGTTCTGTAAGGCGTTTAACGCACAAACGCAGGGCATCGAGCAGGGCGTTCCGGTCCCGACGGTGATCACAATCTATGTCGATCGCAGTTTCTCGTTTATTACGAAATCACCGCCTGCCGCGTATCTGATCAAGCGCGCCGCGAATGTGGAGAAAGGAAGTGGTACGCCAAACACTGAAAAAGTGGGTACGGTTTCGCGCTCGCAGCTTGAAGAAATCGCGAAAACGAAGGATGCGGAGCTGACGGCGGCGGATTTAGATGCGGCGGTCAAAACGTTAGCTGGTACTGCGCGTAGCGCAGGCATCAACGTAGAAGGTATCTAATGGGGAAAAGTCAAACAAAGCGCAAGCAAGCGGCACGCGCACTTTTAGAACCCGGTAAGACGTACGAGTTCGACGAAGCGATCAAGATTCTGACCGAATTGCCAACCGGGAAATTTAAAGAATCAGTCGATCTAGCTGTAAATCTCGGCGTCGATCCGCGTCAAGCAGATCAGAATGTACGCGGCGCGATTGTATTGCCACACGGTACCGGAAAAGATATCCGTGTCGCGGTGTTCGCCCAAGGAGCCAACGCAGATGCGGCGAGAGAAGCTGGCGCAGATGTGGTGGGACTGGATGACTTGGCTGAACAGGTCAAAGCCGGCAATCTTGATTTTGACGTCGTCATCGCGACGCCTGATTGCATGCGCGTAGTAGGTTCACTTGGACGCATCTTGGGTCCACGCGGCTTAATGCCAAATCCGAAGAGCGGTACGGTTACCCAAGACGTTGCTGCGGCGATCCAAAATGCCAAGTCGGGCCAAGTTCAGTATCGGGCTGATCGCACAGGTATCGTCCACGGATCGATTGGTCAGGTGGGTCAAGATGCGATCCATATCAAAGAGAACATTGAAGCATTGATTGCGGATCTGCGTAAGGCGAAACCAGCGTCAGCGAAAGGGACCTACATCCAAAAGGTCACCATTTCGACGACGATGGGACCAGGCATCGCCGTCGAAGAATCAAGTATCGGAGCAGCATAACGATGCCCCTTACGTTAGCAGGCAAGGAAGCCATTGTCGCGGCGGCGCGCGAAGTTGCGCAGTCGGCTACCGCTACCGTGGTTGCAGACTATCGAGGTATGACGGTCGCCGAACTCACCGAGCTGCGCAAGCAAGCCCGAGTATCTGGGGTGAAGGTGACTGTGATTCGCAACACGCTTGCGAAACGCGCATTTGAAGGCACCGATTACTCGTGTCTCGACGAAGTATTGCGTGGACCGACGATGCTTGGGTTCAGCTACGAAGATCCGGGAGCGAGTGCGCGGTTGTTCCGCGATTACGGTCGCGAATGTCCTGCACTTGAGGTTAAGGCGTTATCGCTAAACGGCGAACTCTATAGCGCCGAACACCTCGCGAAAGTAGCAGCATTGCCCACCAAAGAAGAAGCGCTCGCACAACTTCTGTCGGTGATGAAGGCACCAGTGACGAAACTGGCGCAAACGCTGCAAGCCGTTCCCTCAAAACTAGTTCGTACTTTGGTCGCGCTGAAGGACCAGAAAAGCGCCACCGAGTCTTAAAACCTATCCCACCCATCATCTCATTTGGAGTAAGCAGTGAGTCTTTCCAACGAAGAAATCATTGATGCCATCGCAGAGAAATCTGTCATGGAAGTCGTCGAGCTTGTCGAAGCGATGGAAGAGAAGTTTGGCGTCCAAGCTGCAGCCGCAGTCGCCGTGGCGGCTCCCGCAGCCGGTGCTGGCGATGCTGGTGGCGCTGAAGCCGAAGAAGAGAAATCGACTTTCGATATCGAGCTGGCTAGCTTCGGCGACAACAAGATCAAGGTCATCAAAGCCGTTCGTGAGTTAACCGGCCTTGGGCTCAAGGAGGCCAAAGCGCTCGTCGAATCGGCTCCCGCGAATGTCCGGGAGGGCGTCGCGAAGGAAGAGGCCGAAGAAGTTAAAGCCACTTTGGAGGCTGAGGGCGCCACGGTCGAGCTCAAGTAACTCGCGGCACAATCTCCCACGCTTTTTCAATCCAATCCCTTAAACGCGCGACTTATGTCGTGCGCGAATGCGCACGTCAAGACGTTGCGCGTCGTTAACACGGAGCTTTGAATGCCTTACAGCTTCACTGAAAAGAAACGGATTCGTAAGGACTTTGGTCGTTTAGCAGAGCCTTTGGAATTCCCGAATCTGCTTGCCATCCAAACTGAATCCTACAGCAAATTCCTACAAGCCGATGCACCGCAACCAGAGCGGCGCGATGTTGGCTTGGAAGCCGCCTTCAATTCGGTTTTCCCGATCAATGCGATCAATCAAGCTGCCTCACTGCACTATGTTGGCTATGAGCTTGAAGAACCTGTATTTGACGTCAAAGAGTGTGTCGTTCGTGGTGTGACTTATTGTGCGCCACTGCACGTGACGTTGCAGCTCGTGTTTTGGGATAACAGCAAAGACCCGACGAGTCCAGATCCTCGAAAAGTCATCGAACAGACTGTGTACTTAGGCAACGTGCCTTTGATGACTGAAACGGGTACGTTCGTCATCAACGGCATTGAGCGAGTCGTCGTGTCGCAGATCCACCGAAGTCCTGGTGTGATCTTTATCGATGACGGCGGTAAAGTTCACTCGTCAGGACGGAAACTCTATTCGGCGCGTGTGATTCCCGCACGCGGAGTATGGATTGATTTCGAGTTCGGTATGGAGCCGCGCGAAACGACTGAGCTGATCTATGTCCGAATCGATCGCAAGAAGAAGATTCACATCACGCACTTGCTCCGTGCGATGGAGTTCAGTGATGAAGACATTCTGAACATCTTCTACGACGTTAACTCCTACAAGATTCAGAAGAACGGCAAGATCATCCTTGACCTCTACCCGGAGCGCTTGTTAGGTGAGACTTCGAGTATAGAAATCAAGGACTCGAGTGGCAACGTTCTCGTGAACGAAGGGGATCGAATTTCAGAACGCCATGTCAAGCGCATGCTCGATGCGAAATTGACACGGCTTGAAGTACCTCGTCGATATCTTGTAGATCAGGTTACTGCAACCAGCTACATGGATGCATCAACCGGCGAAGCGTTCCTCCACTGTAACCATATTCTCACGGAAAAAGACGTTGACGACCTCATCGAAGCAGGTGTTGACGTGCTAGAGACGTTACATGTGAACGAGCTGAACAAGGGTTCCTACATCGCGGATACGATCCGTCGCGAACCAGATCATGAACGCAATAACGGACGCATTCGATCACTCGTTGAAATCTACAACGTCATGCGACCGGGAGAGCCTGTAAGCGCTGAGTCAGCCACACAGTTGTTTATGAATTCGTTCTTCAATTCGGAACGTTATGACTTATCACCTGTCGGCCGTATGAAGATCAATCGCCAATTAGAGTGGCGCAATCATGAATGCTTGATAGGTCAAGTACTCACCGAAAGTATCAAAGATGCGCAGTCGCGTCGTGTTCTTTACAAGAAAGGCACGGAAATCGATCTGGCAGTTGCGGATCGTCTGGTTGAGAATGGCGTCTCAACAATCCGAATCGCGACTCCCGAATTTGCAGACCACTACTACCACGGGCTCGTGCTTGCTTCTGACATGCTTGACCAGAACGGCAAAGCGCTTTATCCAAAAGGTCGGTTTGTCGGTACCGAAGAAATCGAGGAGCTCCATGAACAAGGCATTGAAGAAATCACTATCCAAGTGCCTAATCCGAATTCAAGGGTTCTTACCCACGCGGACCTAGTACAGGTTCTACGTAAATTAGTAGAGACGCGGGATGGCCAGCGAGAAACCGATGACGTTGACAATCTGAGCAACCGACGCGTCAGGTCAGTTGGTGAGACGGCCGAAACCGCTTTTCGATCTGGTCTCATGCGAGTCCAGCGCGTGGTGCGCGACCGTCTAGCAATCGCAGAAACAGACGGTCTGATGCCGCAAGACATGATCAACGCCAAACCAATCGCGGCGGCGATCAACGAATTCTTCGGTTCCTACGAACTTTCCCAGTACATGGAACACAACAACCCGTTGTCAGAGGTGACGCACAAGCGCAAGATTTCGGCGCTCGGACCTGGTGGTCTCAATCGAGAGAACGCTGGATTCGAAGTACGCGATGTGCACCCTACCCACTACGGGAGGGTGTGCCCAATCGAGACACCTGAGGGTGGCAACATTGGTCTCATCAACAGTTTGGCGACCTTCGCAAAGATCAACGAATATGGTTTTATTGAGACGCCATATCGTGAGGTCCGAAACGGTAAAGTATCGAATAAGGTGGTTTATCTATCGTCGATCGCGGAAGAACAGTTCTACATAGCGCAGGCGAATGCGTTGTTGAGCGAAAACAACGAACTTACAGAACTGCGAGTGAATTGCCGTTACCGTGGTGAGTTTCTACAGACGAGTCCGGAGAACATCCAATACATGGACGTGTCGCCGAAGCAGATTGTTTCCATCACGTCAGCACTAATTCCATTCCTAGAACACGTGGAAGCTAATCGCGGCTTGATGGGTTCAAACCAACAGCGTCAAGCGGTACCGAATGTCAAACCTGAAGCTCCGTTAGTGGGTACGGGTATGGAACGAGTTATCGCACGCGATTCCGGCGTTTGCGTGATTGCGAAACGGGATGGCGTCGTCGAGTTGGTCGATGGAACGCGAATTGTGGTGCGCGCGACGGCACGTTCGAAAGACGTCATTGAAGACGACGTTGATATTTACGCGTTGCAGAAGTTCACGCGCTCAAACAACAGCACGTGCATCAATCAAAAGCCGACGGTTAAGTTGCATGATCGCGTGAAAGCGGGAGACATCTTGGCGGATGGCCCTGCGGTTGATCTAGGCGAACTCGCACTAGGTCACAACATACGTGTCGCCTTCATGCCGTGGAACGGTTACAACTATGAAGATTCGATTCTTGTGTCCGAACGAGTCGTCGAAGACGATCTCTTCACAACGATTCACATTCAGAAGTTCGACTGTACCGCTCGTGAAACCAAGATGGGTCCGGAGGAGATCACTGCTGATATCCCAGGCATCGGTGAATCCCCATTAACGAAGTTGGACGGCAACGGTATCGTCACGATCGGCGCTGAAGTCAAAGGCGATGACATCCTGGTTGGCAAAGTCACACCGAAGGGTGAGACGCAGCTAACGCCGGAGGAAAAGTTGCTGCGCGCCATTTTCGGTGAGAAGGCTTCTGACGTAAAAGACACATCTCTTCGACTTCCCAAAGGTGTCAGTGGCACAGTCGTGGACGTACAGGTATTCACGCGGGAGGATGTTGAGAAAGACGACCGCGCGAAAGCGATCCGAGACGAAGAACTGAGCAGCTTCAAAAAAGACTTGGCTGATCAGCTCGAGATCATCCAGAACGCGAAGTTTGATCGTGTCGCCACGATGCTTAAAGGCTTGAAAGCCACGATCGCGCCGGAGCTAAACAAAGGCGACACCATTACGGCAGCGTATCTAAATGATCTTGATCGAGATTTATGGCTTGGCATCCGTACCGAAGACGACGAGATCAACAAGGTGCTCGACCGAGTTTCAGCGGACCTGGCCGATCTAGAAGTCAAGCACGAAAAGGAAATTAAGGACAAGCGCAAGAAGCTCGAGCGTGGTGACGATCTACGGCCGAGTGTTCTCAAGGAAGTCCACGTTTACATTGCTACCAAACGTCGTATCCAAGCGGGTGACAAGATGGCTGGCAGGCATGGTAATAAAGGTGTGATTTCTGTGATCATGCCTGTTGAGGACATGCCGTTTGATGAACACGGCGAACCTGTTGATATCGTCCTGAATCCATTAGGCGTTCCATCGCGAATGAATGTCGGGCAGCTTCTTGAAGCTCACATCGGCTGGGCTGCGAAAGGCATCGGATTGCAAATCGGGCAGATGCTCGACCAGCGCAAGGCTGTCGAGGAAGTTCGCGCTTATCTTGATAAGGCGTACAACACCGTAGGGGATAAACCAGTGGATGTGGCTAGTTTGAACGACAAGGAAGTGATCGAGCTGGCCGGTAACTTGCGTAATGGCGTCCCCGTAGCGACGCCAGTTTTTGATGGCGCGCGCGAAGTTGACATCAAAGCGATGTTGGAACTAGCCGGGTTACCGACATCGGGTCAAACCACGCTTTATGACGGTCGAACAGGCGATGCATTCGATCGTCCGGTCACATTGGGCTATCTCTATCTGTTGAAGCTCAATCATTTGGTTGACGACAAGATGCATGCGCGGTCAACCGGTTCGTACAGTATGGTGACGCAGCAACCACTTGGTGGTAAGGCACAGTTCGGCGGTCAACGCTTCGGTGAAATGGAAGTGTGGGCACTCGAAGCCTACGGTGCGGCCTACGCCTTGCAGGAAATGTTGACGGTCAAGTCGGACGACGTTGAAGGACGCGGTCGGATGTATCAGGACATTGTGAACGGCAATTACGGCATGAAGCCAAACATACCGGAATCATTCAACGTCATCCGGAAGGAAATCCGGTCATTGGCGTTGGACGTTGATTTCGGCACGGACGTTTAACGAGGAGAAAGTCATGGTTGCAACTACATTCAATCCAACTGCGCCAGGATTCGCTCGACCACGAGTTAGTTCGATGTTCGCGCCGCCTCCTGGTCGTTCGCCGCAGAGTGAAGATGACTTCAATATGCTGCAGATCAGTCTCGCGTCTCCCGAGATGATTCGAAGCTGGTCGCATGGCGAAGTCAAAAAACCAGAAACCATCAACTATCGCACGCTTAAGCCAGAGCGTGATGGACTGTTCTGCGCGAAGATCTTTGGTCCTATCAAGGATTTTGAGTGCTTGTGTGGCAAGTACAAGCGTCAGAAACACAAGGGTGTGGTATGTGAAAAGTGCGGCGTCGAAGTTACGACGAGTAAGGTCCGCCGTGAACGCATGGGGCACATCGAATTGGCGTGCCCAGTCGCACATATTTGGTTCTTCAAATCGATGCCTTCGCGCATCGCGACGCTACTCGACATTACGGTCAAGCACCTAGAACGGGTGCTCTATTTCGATTCGTTCATCGTGGTCGAGAGTGATGTTCCCGAAGACGTCAAGATCGGCGCTGTGCTCACTCAGGAGGAACTCGAAGCGGCGCAAGAGCTGCATGGCGAGGACGTCCTTGAGGTGGAGATGGGTGCGTCCGCAATCGAGCGCATTCTCGAAGACATGGACCTCGAGTACGAAGCCGAGGTACTTCGCGAGGAACTTGACGCCACACGATCGGAAGCAAAGAGCAAGAAGATCACCAAGCGGCTCAAGTTGATTGAGGCGTTCATCAAGACAAACAACAAACCAAACTGGATGATCCTGCGGACACTTCCGGTGTTGCCGCCAGAACTGCGCCCGTTGGTGCCGTTGGAAGGCGGTCAGTTCGCAACTTCGGACCTGAACGATCTATATCGCCGCGTTATTAATCGCAACAATCGGTTGAACCGACTGATTGAGCAGAGTGCGCCGGAAATCATCCAGCGCAACGAGAAGCGGATGTTGCAAGAGTCGATCGACGCATTGCTTGACAATGGTCGACGCGGTCGTGCAGTTGTGGGTCGCAATAAGAACCCGCTCAAGTCATTGTCGGCCATGATTCAAGGCAAGCAAGGTCGATTCCGCCAGAACCTACTTGGCAAACGCGTTGACTACTCAGGACGGTCTGTTATCGTCGTGGGTCCGACGCTCAAATTGCACCAATGCGGTTTACCCAAGAAGATGGCATTGGAGCTATTCAAGCCGTTCATATTTGGCGAGATCATGCGGCGGAATCCTGCCGAAATGACGATTCGTCAAGCGAAGACTCAGGTTGAGAACGAGACGCCTGAAGTTTGGGACATTCTCGACGATGTGATTCGTGAGCACCCGGTATTGTTGAATCGTGCGCCGACGTTGCACCGTTTAAGCGTACAAGCATTCGAACCGGTTTTGATCGAAGGGAAGGCGATCCAACTACACCCATTGGTGTGCGTTGCTTTCAACGCTGACTTTGACGGTGACCAAATGGCCGTGCACGTACCGCTGACGCTTGAAGCTCAGTTGGAGTGCCGCGCGTTGATGATGTCAACTAACAACATCCTGTCACCAGCGAATGGTGAACCGATCATCGTGCCAAACCAGGATGTTGTCTTGGGGCTCTATTACATGACGCTAGAGAAGGTCAATGTGCAAGGCGAAGGTTCGATCTTCCGGGATGTTGCGGAAGTCCAACGCGCCTACCAATCGAAGGTTGTTGATCTCCACGCCAAAATCAAAGTGCGGATTGATGACTACGAGGCGGATGGTACTCCGTACACCCATACGGTTGATACCACAGTTGGTCGGACGCTACTGCGTGACCTGCTCCCGGCACCGATGAGTTTCGACCTTGTAAACCGCGTACTAAATCGAGGCGGGATTTCTAACCTGGTCAACGTCTGCTATCGGCGAGTTGGCTTAAAAGAAACCGTGGTATTTGCTGACCAGTTGATGTACACCGGTTTCCACTACTCCACGATTTCAGGTTGTTCGATTTGCATTGAAGACTTCGTCATCCCTGATAGTAAAGCGAAGATCATCGACGAGTCGCTTCAGGAAGTCCAAACGATTGAGCAACAGGCGATGGCGATGCTAGTCTCGGAAAACGAGCGCTACAACAAAATCGTCGACGCTTGGACGGCAGCGGAGACGCAAGTCAAGAAAGACATGATGGATGGGTTGGAGACCATCACGGTTGAGAATCGCGATGGCGAAGAAGAGCAACAACACTCATTCAATTCGGTGTTCATCTATTGTGACTCGTCGGCACGAGGATCACCAGAACAGATTCGGCAGGTGGCCGGCATGCGTGGTTGCTTGTCGCGTCCGGATGGCACGATTATCGAAACTCCGATCATCGCGAATTTCCGTGAAGGTCTGACCGTGAATGAATACTTCATCTCGACCCACGGTGCCCGAAAAGGGCTGTCGGATACAGCATTGAAGACCGCGAATGCTGGCTACCTAACCCGTCGTTTGGTGGACATCTCCCAAGACTTGGTCATTACGGAATCTGACTGCGGCACGAGTGAAGGTCTGCGCGTGACGGCGTTGATCAACAAGAAGGAAGGTGATGTCTCCTTGTCCGTATTCAAGCGAGTCTTAGGACGGATGACGTCGGCTCCGGTTGTGGATCCGGTCACGGAAAAGGTTGTGCTTGATGCCAACACGTTGATTACCGAAAGCCATGAAGAACTGATCGAAAATGTCGATGAGATTTGGGTTAGATCACCGATTACATGCGAAACCCGCTACGGCGTATGTGCGCATTGCTATGGTCGTGACTTGGCTCGCGGTCACCTGGTAAACGAAGGTGAATCGGTCGGGGTGATTGCTGCTCAGAGCATTGGCGAACCCGGTACGCAGCTCACGTTGCGAACATTCCACATGGGTGGAGCTGCATCGAGATCATCGGTTGATGACCGCGTGATCGTGAAGAGCACGGGTACGGTCCGTCTACGCGGCGCAAGGTTGCTGACTCAAGATGATGGCCAAGCCATCGTCGTTTCGCGGACGGCTGAAATCGTCATCGCGGATGAGCATGGTCGCGAGCGCGAACGATATCGTGTTCCGTATGGAGCGAAACTTTCGCCGTCGGCAGCTCAGCAGGAGCACGTTGAGGTCCGTGAAACGGTCGCAGAATGGGATGTGCACAGCCACCCAATCATCAGCGAGAAGAAGGGAATCATCGAGTACGAAGATATCGTCGAAGGTTCAAGCGTTGAAAGCGTCACGGACGAACTAACAGGAATCGTGTCGACGACCGTCCTTGCGGAATCTGATCGTACGGAAGTCATCGATGAAGAGTCCGGGAAGCTGCGCAAGCTTCGTCCGACACTAAAACTGTATCGTAAAGGGCGTGCCAAAACAGAAACCAACTTGATTAACTCGTTCCGATTGAGTGATGGTGCGTCGATTGACGTGCAAGATGGTGAAGAGGTGCGTGAAGGCTCGACGGTAGCGACTGTGCCGACGACCGCGGTACGTATGTCGACGGATATCGTGGGAGGTCTGCCGAGAGTGGTTGACCTCTTCGAAGCGCGTCAACGCAAAGGCGGCGCAATTCTTGCAGAAGCCTCGGGTGATGTGAGTTTCGGTACCGAAACCATGACGAAGCACCGCTTGGTGATTACCAGAGAAGACGGTACCGTTCACGAGAAATTGATCCCGAAGACACGTCAAATCGAGGTGTACCCGGGTGAGAAGATTCAGCGCGGTGACGTGGTGTGCGACGGTGTGCTTGATCCAAAGGACATCTTGCGCTATCGAGGCATCGGCGCATTGCGTGAGTACATCGTGGACAACATCCAGGAAGTGTTTCAAGCACAGGGCGTTTTGCTGAACGATAAGCACATCGAGATCATCATTCGACAGATGCTCAGAAAGGTTGACATCACGGATGCGGGAGATTCCGATTTTGTGAAAGGCGAGCGTGCTGAGTACGTGTCCGCTTTGAGTGCAAACGAGGAGCTGGTGAAGGCAGGCAAGCAACCCGCTCAGTTTGATCGAGTATTGCTCGGTATTACACGAGGGTCGCTTGCAACGGATTCGTTCATTTCCGCGGCATCCTTCCAAGAAACCACGAAGATTCTGACCGACGCTGCAGTGAACAGTCGTAAGGACATGCTCCGCGGGCTGAAGGAAAACGTGATTGTGGGTCGCTTAATTCCCGCCGGTACCGGCTTGGCGCATCAACGCAAGATGAAGCAGGAACGCGAAGCGCGGAAGATCATCGACGATCACATTCGCGAAGGACTAGCGGAGGATGAAACGGAACAGAAACTCGAGACACTTGAGACAGGTGACGCGAGTTGAATCCGACGAGTCCAGTTACTAGAATTGCGCACCGCGTAATACGGCGAGCGACTGCTCGACGCGCGTTACACGAACATATTCAAAATTGGAGTTGACGCTTGGCAACCATTAATCAGCTGGTTCGCAAACCGCGAAAGCGCAAGCAAACCAAGAGCAAGGTTCCCGCGTTAGAAGCGGCACCGCAGAAGCGGGGCGTCTGCATGCGCGTGTATACAACGACGCCGCGGAAACCCAATTCGGCGATGCGCAAGGTGTGTCGCGTTCGGCTCAACAATGGGTACGAGGTAAATTCCTACATTGGTGGTGAAGGCCATAACTTGCAGGAACACTCCTCTGTGCTCATTCGAGGTGGCCGAGTGAAGGATTTACCGGGCGTGCGTTACCACACGGTGCGTGGCGTTGGCGATCTTGCCGGCGTCGAGGAACGCAAGCAAGGGCGTTCGAAGTACGGTTCTAAGAAGCCGAGGTAACGGAAAGCCATGTCACGACGCAGACGAGCCGAGAAGCGAGTCATCCTTCCGGATCCTAAATACCACAATGAGACGCTTGCCAAGTTCATCAATCATGTGATGGAAAGCGGTAAGAAGGCAGTTGCCGAGCGGATTGTTTATGGCGCGTTATCGATCATCGAGACGCGACAGAAGACCGATCCGGCTGATATCTTCTTGAAAGCGCTAGAGAACGTGTCCCCCGCGACGGAGGTCAAATCACGTCGGGTGGGTGGTGCCACCTATCAGGTACCCATCGAAGTGCGCCCTTCGCGCCGCGAAGCTTTGGCAATGCGTTGGTTGGTAGAAAACGCGCGCAAGCGCAGCGAGAAGTCGATGGACGCGCGCCTTGCGAGTGAGCTTGCGGATGCCGCGGCGAACAGTGCGAATTCCGCGTCAATTAAAAAACGGGATGACACCCACCGCATGGCGGAGGCGAACCGTGCCTTCGCTCATTTCAGGTACTGAACCGACTTGTTAGCACTTACGACACTCTGACACCGTTCGTACCTTAAAACCTTAATCTCACAAACTCATTCGGAGCAAAGATGCCTCGTAGCACGCCAATAGGCCGCTACAGAAATATCGGTATTGTCGCGCACGTAGACGCGGGTAAAACCACGACTACGGAGCGTGTCTTGTTCTATGCTGGTATTTCATACAAGATTGGCGAAGTTCACGACGGGGCGGCCGTCATGGACTGGATGGAACAGGAACAAGAGCGCGGTATCACGATCACATCAGCCGCGACGACCTGCTTCTGGCGTGGTACGGACCAACAGTTTCCGGAACATCGCGTCAACATCATCGACACGCCAGGTCACGTGGACTTTACGATCGAAGTTGAACGCAGTCTGCGAGTACTCGATGGCGCAGTCGTTGTGTTTTGTGGCGCTGCCGGTGTCGAACCTCAATCAGAAACGGTATGGCGCCAGGCTGACCGTTATGAAGTTCCCCGCATCGTGTTCGTCAACAAGATGGATCGCGCTGGTGCCGATTTCAATCGTGTCGTTGAGCAGATCGAAAGCCGACTTGGAGCGAAACCCGTTCCCGTCCAACTCGCAATCGGCGCAGAGGAAACGTTTAAAGGCGTTGTTGATCTGATCGAAATGCAGGCTCTGTATTTCAACGAGGAAGATCAAGGCTTAACCGTGACAAGAACCAGCATTCCAGAGGAATTGCAAGCGGATGCTGAAGCAATGCGAGAGCGCCTTGTCGAAGAAGCAGCCGACGCCAATGAAGAACTTACAGAAAAATACCTTGAAGGTATCGAACTAACAAGCGAAGAGATTAAGTCAGGCTTACGCGAACGTACCATCGGGAATGAGATAGTGCCTGCGCTTTGTGGTTCCGCATTTAAGAACAAGGGCGTGCAACCAGTGTTGGACGCGGTGATCGACTATCTTCCCGCACCGACCGAGGTCAAAGCGATTGAGGGAACGACGCGCGATGGCCAGCATACGCAACGCCGATCCGACGACGACGAACCTTTTGCAGCGCTCGCGTTCAAAATTGCGACCGATCCATACGTAGGCACGCTTTCGTTTTTCCGCGTCTATTCTGGTGTCTTACGTACTGGTGATCGCATCTTCAATTCGGTTCGTGAAAAGCGCGAACGAATTGGGCGCATGGTGCAGATGCACTCTAACGAACGTAACGAGATCAATGAGGTTCGCGCTGGCGATATCGCTGCCGCTATTGGTCTAAAGGATGTGACCACCGGTGATACGTTCTGTGACGAAAGGAATTTCGTACAACTTGAACGGATGGATTTTCCTGAACCTGTCATCCACGTGGCGGTTGAACCGAAGTCCGTGGCCGATCAGGACAAGATGTCGATCGCGCTTTCTAAGTTGGCACAAGAGGATCCTTCGTTTCGCGTCTCAACGGATGCTGAATCGGGACAGACGATCATCGCCGGTATGGGCGAACTGCATCTTGACATCATCGTCGATCGGATGAGACGCGAATTTAGCGTCGAAGCGAATATCGGAAAACCACAGGTTGCTTATCGCGAGACGATTCGAAAAGCCGTCGATTCCGAAGCCAAATTCGTACGCCAGTCCGGTGGTCGTGGCCAGTATGGTCATGTGTACGTGCGTCTCGAACCGCTTGTAGACAGCGAAGGAACGTATGAGTTCGTAGACGAAATCGTAGGCGGCGTGGTGCCGCGGGAATACATCCCTGCGGTTGATCGAGGAATACGCGAACAGATGGACAATGGGGTGATTGCCGGATTCCCGTTGATAAATGTCAAGGCAACGCTCTATGACGGTTCATATCACGACGTGGATTCGAGCGAAGTCGCTTTTAAAATTGCCGGCTCAACAGCGCTGCGTGATGGCGCCGCGAAAGCGGATCCGGTGCTGTTAGAACCGGTTATGTCGGTTGAAGTCGTTACCCCCGAAGACTATATGGGCGCGGTGGTCGGTGATTTGAATCGACGACGTGGCATGATCGAAGGTATGGATGAGAGCTTTGCTGGCAAGATTGTGCGCGCAAAGGTCCCACTCGGCGAGATGTTCGGTTACGCGACGGACCTGAGATCATCATCACAAGGACGCGCAACGTTCACGATGGAGTTTGCCGAGTATGCCGAGGTATCGGACGCCATCGCGGAAGTAATTAAGGCGCAATAGCAACGCAGCTCAATCGTCTTGCCGAATAACGGAGGAATTCAAAAATGGCAAAAGAGAAATTCGAGCGTACCAAGCCGCATATCAATGTCGGCACCATTGGTCACGTTGACCATGGCAAGACGACGTTGACAGCCGCAATGACCAAAATCTGTGCAGCTGACCGTGGTTCGGGCGACGTCAAGGAATTTGACGAGATCGATAACGCACCGGAAGAGAAAGAACGTGGCATCACGATCGCAACGACTCACGTGGAATATGAGAGCGAAGCGCGTCACTATGCTCACGTGGATTGTCCTGGTCATGCTGATTATGTGAAGAACATGATCACGGGCGCGGCCCAGATGGACGGTGCAATCTTGGTCGTGTCGGCTGATGACGGCCCCATGCCGCAGACGCGCGAGCACATCGTATTGGCGCGGCAGGTTGGTGTACGCAAGATGGTGGTCTATATCAACAAAGTTGACGCAATCGATCCTGAAGAGCGTGAAGAGTTCGTCGAGCTTGTCACGATTAGCGTACAAGAGCTACTTGTCGACAACGACTTTGAGGAAGATACACCGATCATCGTCGGTAGTGCTTTAAGGGCATTAGAGGGCGACGAAGGACCAGACGGTGCGGAGAGCGTTCGCCAGTTAATTCAGTCTCTTGACGACTTTATTCCAGAACCGGAACGACCCATTGACGCACCTTTCATGATGCCCATTGAGGACGTTTTTTCGATTTCTGGACGTGGTACCGTCGTTACTGGCCGTGTGGATCGCGGAATCGTCAAGATGGGCGATGAGCTGGAAGTCATCGGGATTCGCGACACGCAGAAAACGACGTGCACGGGTGTCGAGATGTTCCGGAAGCTTCTTGATGAAGGCCGCGCTGGTGAGAACATTGGTGTTCTTTTGCGAGGCTTGAAGCGCGACGAAGTCGAACGTGGTCAAGTGTTAGCCGTTCCTGGCTCAATCACCCCGCACACGAAGTTTTCAGCGTCGGTCTATGTATTGACCAAAGAGGAAGGTGGGCGACACTCGCCGTTCTTCACCAACTATCGTCCGCAGTTCTACTTCCGAACCACGGACGTTACGGGGAAGGTAGAGATGTCGGACGCGGATGCAATGGTGATGCCTGGCGACAACGTTGAATTCGAAGTATCACTGATCAGCCCGATCGCGATGGATGAAGGATTGAGATTCGCAATTCGTGAAGGTGGACGAACGGTAGGATCTGGGATCGTCACAAAGATCATCGAATAAAAAAACAGTATTGAAAGGCAGCGTAAGTAAAATTCGCTGCCTTTTTTACGCCCCTCGAATTGGGTAGGGGCGTATATGTGCATTGAAATCTTGGAAGGTAAGTGGCGACAAACCAACACATTCGCATTCAGTTGAAAGCGTTCGATCACAAACTGCTGGATGCGACGACAGCTGATCTGGTTGACTCGATCAAGCGATCGGGCGCACGATTAGTTGGTCCGATTCCGTTGCCGACGCGCACGGAACGATGGACGGTATTGATTTCACCGCATGTTGATAAGGATGCGCGCGATCAATATGAGATTCGAACGCATAAGCGTTTGATCGACATTGTTGACTACACAGATAAGACGGTTGATGCGCTTAGCAAGCACGATGTGGCCGCAGGAGTGGATATCGAAGTAAGCGTCACCTAAACGAACTTCACGTTAATGCGAGCATCGTAAACGCTCGCAGCCGAAAATAAATCGGTTCACTGTATAGAACGGTGCGCCGATTTTTTTACCGAAGCAGCAGTGAAATTCAAAACGCTTTGAGAACGTTATGACTATAGGAATCGTAGGTACCAAAGGAGGTATGACCCGTCTCTTCGATGAAACGGGGCGCGCTATTCCTGTCACCGTTATAGAGGCAAAACCTAATCGCGTGGTTCGAGTTAAGAACCAGGAAACGGATGCCTACGCCGCGCTTCAAGTGGCTTGTGGTACGCAGAAACCTGAGCGGCTCAGCCAACCCGAACTTGGTCATTACCAAGCGAGTTTCTCGACGGCAGAAGGCGATGTTGACGAGACCCCGGGACGTCGGCTTTACGAGCTTCGTACCGATGATGTCGACGCTGATGAACTTCCCACAGTGGGCGGTGCACTGACGGTGGCACAATTTGAGCCGGGTCAAACGGTTGATGTACGAGGTACATCGAAAGGTAAGGGATTCGCCGGTGCGGTGAAGCGTTGGAATTTCTCGACGCAAGATACCACACACGGTAACTCGATCTCACATCGCGCCCTCGGGTCCGTCGGGCAGTGTCAAACCCCGGGCAAGGTATTCAAAGGTAAGAAGATGGCTGGCCAGTTAGGTAACAGGCGAGTCACCGTGCAAAACTTAAAGGTCGTTGCCATCGACGAGGAGAACGATCTACTCCTGATCAAAGGCGCGGTGCCGGGTCCGACAGGTGGCGACGTATTTGTGTGTCCCGCCATTAAAGACCACGGCGATACGGAATCTCGGAACTAACCATGAACGTAACGCTTCGCGACACAACAGAGAACATCGAGATCAGTGACGGCGTGTTCGGAAGCGAATACCGCGAAGCACTAGTTCATCAAGTATTAGAAACGTATATTCGGCGCGGTCATACGGGACTGCGCAAACAGAAGAACCGATCGGAAGTACGCGGCGGCGGTGCGAAGCCGTGGCGTCAGAAGGGGACAGGACGCGCGCGGGCTGGATCACGCAACAGTCCAATTTGGCAAGGTGGTGGCGTGACGTTCGCTGCCCGTGCAGTAAAACGTGCAGTAAAGCTCAATCGAAAGATGTACCGCGGCGCTATGCGCTGTTTACTTTCCGAGTTGTTGCGCCAAGACCGTCTTACCGCAGTTCACGAACTCCCAACACCCGAATCTAAGACCAAGAACCTCATCGCGGCGCTCGAGAAACTAGAACTCAGCAACGTGCTTATCGTCGATGTTGCCGACAACGAATCGCTTGAGCGTGCTGCGCGCAACTTAAACCATGTTGAAGTCGTGAATCTCGGCCAACTCAATCCTGTAAACCTTATGAAGTGCGATCATGTGCTTTTTTCCGTTGACGGGATCCGACGTTGCGAGGAAGCACTGGCATGAACGACGACCGCTTATACAACGTGATCGTCGAACCGCATGTGACGGAAAAGACGACAAATATCGGTGACCAAGGAAACCAATACACGTTTAAAGTGCTTCAAGATGCTACCAAGCATGAGATTAAGTACGCCGTCGAAAAACTGTTCGATGTGAACGTTCTCAAAGTTTCGACCGTTAACGTCAAAGGCAAAGTCAAACAAAGGATGCTTCGGCGTGGTAGCGTTAGTCGATTTAAGTCTTGGAAAAAGGCATACGTACGCCTTGCAGAAGGTGATGACATCGACTTTACGAGGGATTTCTGATGGCGGTCATACAAACCAAACCGACGTCCCCAGGTCGTCGCTTCGTCACAAAGGTCGTTCAGCCGGATCTGCACAAGGGTTCGCCGTACAAGCCTTTACTCGAAAGCCAGCATGGTCGGGGTGGTCGAAACAACGCAGGACGCATCACCACGCGTCACCGCGGCGGCGCGCATAAACAGCACTATCGAAAGATTGATTTCAAGCGAACGAAAGACAATATTCCCGCCACGGTTGAGCGTTTGGAATACGACCCGAATCGATCTGCGAACATCGCGCTCGTCAAGTATCGGGACGGTGAGCGTCGGTACATCATCGCGCCAGAAGGGTTAAAAGCAGGTGATACAGTGCGCTCCGGTACATCCGCGGCGATCAGTGTGGGCAATGCGATGCCGTTGCGAAATCTACCGCTCGGTAGCGTCGTGCACTGTATCGAGCTTAAACCTGGCAAAGGTGCTCAACTGGCCCGTAGCGCCGGGACATCCGCACAACTGGTTGCTCGTGAAGGCACCTATGCAACGTTGCGTCTTCGTTCCGGCGAGATGCGACGCGTATTAGCGGAGTGTCGTGCGGTCCTAGGTGAGGTCAGCAATCCAGAACACAACTTACGCTCGCTAGGTAAAGCTGGAGCCAAGCGCTGGCGCGGCATCCGTCCCACAGTGCGAGGCGTAGCAATGAACCCAGTTGACCACCCGCTTGGCGGCGGCGAAGGGAAGTCATCAGGTGGACGGAATCCGGTATCGCCGACGGGTAAACCAACCAAAGGATTCAAAACACGACGCAACAAACGCACAAACCACCTTATCGTACGACGAAGAGGAAGGAGATAGCACATGGCTCGTTCACTTCGCAAGGGACCTTTCGTGGATCTACATCTGATCAAGAAGGTCGAGCGCGCTCAGGAGACCAATGATCGACGGCCGATTAGAACCTGGTCAAGGCGCTCAATGGTTGTCCCGCAGATGGTGGGGCTGACGATCCAAGTACACAACGGTCGTGCGCACGTTCCAGTGTTTATCACAGAGGAGCTGGTCGGCCACAAGTTAGGTGAGTTTGCGCCCACACGAACTTTTCGCGGTCACGCTGCGGATCGAAAGGCAAGGGTGTAGGTGTAAGATGAAAGCGACTGCGACCGCTAGCCGACTGCGTGTATCGCCACAGAAAGCGCGATTGGTGGTCGATCAGATTCGCGGCATGCCGGTAACCTCGGCATTGGACGTGCTGCGCTTCGATGTTCAAAAGAGTGCAGCACACGTTAGCCGACTATTAGAGTCAGCGGTTGCCAACGCCGAAAACAAGAATGCGGCTGTCGACGACTTGTGGATTTCCGAAGCTTATGTGAACGAAGGGCTGACGATGAAGCGGTTGCGGTACCACGGTCGCGGTCGTACAGGTCGTGTTTTCAAACGAACATGTCACATCACCCTTGCGGTGAGTGACGAGAACCAAGGAGCGCGTTAGCGTGGGTCAAAAAGTCAACCCCAATGGTATGCGCCTTGGGATAAACAAACAACACACCTCGATTTGGTATGCGAATAAGCGGAACTATGCAGATTACTTGCTGAATGATCTCGAAGTCCGAGACTATTTGATGAATCGCCTTCGTGACGCTTACGTAAGTCGGATCGAGATCAAGCGTCCGCGTAGCGACATCCATGTGTTGATTCACAGTGCGCGGCCAGGGATGGTAATCGGAACCAAAGGTGCGGATATCGATAGGTTGCGTGCTGAGCTATCCGTCATGATGAATCAGCCAGTTAAGCTCGATGTCGAAGAAATCCGCAAACCAGAAATCGACGCGTATCTGGCAGCTCAAAACGTCGCGCAGCAACTTGAGAAGCGTGTCGCGTTTCGCCGAGCCGTACGTCGAGTGATGACGAACGCGATCCGCATGGGTGCGGAAGGCATCAAAGTACGCGTCGCGGGTCGATTAAACGGCGTTGAAATTGCGCGTACAGAGACGTTTGCGGAAGGTCGCGTCCCGCTTCATACGCTTCGTGCGGATATCGATTACGCGGTTGTTGAAGCGATGACAACCTACGGCACATTAGGTGTCAAGGTCTGGATTTTCAAAGGCGAAATCATCGGTGATGGCGAACGTGAGGGGCTTGCGGCTTAAAGAACGATGTTACAACCGGCGCGGACTAAGTACCGCAAACAGCAAAAAGGCCGAAATCGCGGAATGGCGCTCCGTGGGGGTCGCGTTGCGTTTGGCGAGTATGGGCTGAAAGCTACGGGTCGAGGTCGTTTGACTGCTCGCCAGATTGAAGCAGGACGACGAGCGATGACGCGATACGTACGTCGAGGTGGCAAGGTGTGGATTCGGGTGTTTCCGGACAAACCAATCACTAAGAAACCTCTCGAAGTCCGCCAGGGTAAAGGTAAGGGGAGTGTCGAGTACTGGGTTGCACAAATTCAACCTGGTCGTGTCCTGTATGAAATGGAAGGCGTCACCGAAGATACGGCTCGCGAGGCATTCCGGCTGGCGTCATCGAAATTACCGTTCACGACCACGCTTGTGCGTCGGAGTGGGTCGTAATGAAAGCAGCGGACCTACGCGATTTGACCCTTGATGAACTAAAGGCAGAACAGGTGCGCCTGTTAAAAGAGAACTTCAATTTGCGTATCAAGCGTTCGATGGATCAACTGCCGCAATCGCACTTGATTAAGCAGACGAGACGTGATATCGCACGCGTAAAAACGATCATGCGGGAGAAAACCAGTGGCTGAAGTAAAGATTCCGCGCACCATCCGTGGTGAGGTCGTATCAATCGGTGCAGATAAGACGGCTACTCTTCGTGTCGATCGACGCGTGAAGCATCCGATCTACGGTAAGTACATCAAGAAGTCGTCGAAATTCCATATTCACGACGAGGACAACGAGTGCGGTCTTGGTGATCTCGTAAGTGCGGTTGAGTGTCGCCCGATCTCCAAATCTAAATCCTTCAAATTGAAATCCATTGACGTCAAATCAACGCGGGGATAGGACGCCATGATTCAAGCCGAAACGATGCTCGAAGTCGCCGACAACAGCGGCGCCAGACGGGTAAAGTGCATAAAGGTACTTGGCGGATCACGCCGTCGTTACGCTCGTATTGGCGATGTAATCAAGATCACAGTAAAAGAAGCTACGCCGAACGGACGTGTCCGCAAGGGTCAGGTCATGAATGCGGTCGTGGTGCGGACGCGCAAAGGCATGCGGCGGTCGGACGGTTCGCTCATTAAGTTCGATCAGAACGCGGCGGTGCTCTTACAAGGCGATGAACCCATAGGGACCCGCATATTCGGACCTGTCACGCGCGAATTGCGAACGAGTAATTTCATGCGTATCGTGTCATTGGCACCAGAGGTTCTGTAACGACAATGAAACGACGAATTCGAGTAGACGACCAAGTCATCGTCATTGCTGGACGCGATAAAGGTCGAATTGGCTATGTAGTTCGACTTGTAGGCGAAGATCGGGTTGTCGTTGGCAGTGTCAACGTCGTTAAGCGTCATGTCAAAGCCCAACGCGAAGGTGAACAGAGTGGCATCCTTGAGCAGGAGGCCTCGTTGCATATTTCAAATGTGGCGATCTACAACCCAGACACGCAGAAGCGCGACAAGGTGAAGCTGATTGAAGAAGACGGCGAGAAAGTGCGCGCATTCAAATCAAACGATGAGAGGATTGCTTAGCTATGGCAAATCTGCTCAGCGAGTATCAAGAAGGGATTCGGCCGCAATTGATGGAAGAATTCAGCTACTCATCGATTATGGCAGTACCGCGCTTGGTGAAAGTAACGCTGAACATGGGCGTTGGCGCCGCGATCGTTGAGGGCAAAGTCGACTCAAAGATTCTTGACGCAGCCGTTGATGATCTCGCGTTGATCACTGGACAAAAGCCGAAATTGACGATGGCACGCAAATCAGAGGCGGCTTTCAAAATTAGAGCCGGCTGGACTGTGGGTTGCATGGTCACGTTGCGGCGTGCGCGCATGTATGAATTTGTTGAACGTCTTATCGGGATCGCGATTCCGCGAATTCGGGATTTTCGCGGATTGAACCCACGAGCCTTTGATGGGCGCGGGAACTTTTCCATGGGCATGACCGAACAGATCGTGTTTCCAGAAATCGACTACGACAAGATTGATCGGATCCGTGGCATGAACATCAGTGTTACGACCACTGCGAATACGGACGAAGAAGGCTTGGCATTGCTTCGAGCCTTCGGATTCCCATTTAGGAGCTGAAAGCCAAATGGCAAAGAAATCGATGCTTGCGCGGGAAGTCAAACGAGCGAAGATTTGCGCAAAGTACGCAGAAAAGCGAAGTGAATTGAAGGGGATCGTAAATGATCGATCTGCCGATTACGAGACTCGCTTAGCGGCACAACACGCTCTTCAACGACTGCCGCGTAATGCGAACCCGATAAGACGGCAACGACGCTGTGGTATTTCAGGGCGTCCTCGCGGCGTCTATCGCAAATTCGGATTGGGTCGCAACAAACTACGTGAAGCTGCGATGCGCGGAGATGTTCCGGGTTTAGTCAAGGCGAGCTGGTAAGTCACGATGACGATGCAGGATCCCGTGGCAGACATGTTGACACGCATACGCAATGCTCAAATGGTGCGTATGAAACGAGTCACGATGCCGAATTCGAAATTGAAGCGTGCTATTTGCAACGTACTCGCAACGGAAGGCTACATAGAGAGCTATGAAACCTCTGATGAAGCAAAGCCTTTATTGACCATTACTCTGAAGTATTTAGACGACGGTAAACCCGTTATCGAATCGATTGATCGAGCTAGTCGGCCGGGCTTGCGACGTTACGTAGGAAGCGATGAGCTCCCACGCGTGCGTGGTGGCTTAGGCACGGCGATCTTATCCACCAATCAGGGAGTAATCACAGAGAAGGCTGCCCGGCGCTTTGGCGTAGGTGGCGAAATTCTCTGTACGGTTTTCTAGGATTTGACGATGGCCAAGGCGAGCAATAGAACTGTACCGGTCCCAGAAGGCGTCGATGTTGCATTGAACGCATCGTCCGTCACGGTTAAAGGAAAGCACGGTGAACTGACGCTCGACGTCAAAGGTGGCATCGATGTAACGCAGGAAAACGGCGACTTGGCTATTACACCGCGATCGTCAGCTCGAAACGAATACGCTCTGGCAGGAACCTATCAAGCGTTATTGCGCAACATGGTTCATGGTGTTACAGATCGCTGGGAAAAGCAGCTCGAGCTGCAAGGTACGGGTTATCGCGCGCGAATCGAAACAAAAAGTCTAAATCTGATGCTGGGTTACTCACAACCGGTGGATTTCCCGATTCCAGACGGCATCGAAATTACGACACCCACTCAAACGTCGATCGTAGTTAGTGGTATTGATCGCCAGCAAGTGGGTCAAGTAGCCGCCGAAATTCGTAGTTTGCGTCCACCTGAGCCTTACAAAGGGAAGGGTGTTCGTTATCTAAACGAGTACGTGAGACGAAAAGAAGGTAAGAAGAAGTAAGACCATGAACCGGAAAATGGCGACACGGATGCGACGCGCGCGACGGGCGCGCTTGAAGTCACGCGAACTTGGACGGTCGCGACTTTGCGTTCATCGCACCTCGCAACACATGTACGCGCAAGTGATCGATGGTCAAGGTGACCGAGTTGTGGCTCAAGCATCGACATTGGAAGCGCCATTGCGAGAAAGCCAAACCGGAAACAAAGCCGCAGCGGCTGCGGTGGGTACGCTCGTAGCAAAACGTGCTCTAGAAGCTGGTGTCAAACAAGTTGCATTTGATCGTGCCGGATTCAAGTATCACGGACGTGTGAAGAGTCTTGCAGATGCGGCTCGAGAAGAAGGATTGGTGTTCTAGCGATGGCATACACGGACGAAAGTCGCGAAGAAGGGTTGATCGAAAAACTGGTCGACTTTAAGCGGGTGAATAAGACCGTAAAAGGTGGTCGGATCGTTACCCATAAAGCACTCACCGTGGTCGGTAATGGCAACGGCCGGATTGGCTTTGGGCACGGTCGTGCGCGAGAACTGGCAACGGCGATTACAAAGTCGGGCGAAGCTGCGCGGCGCAATATGTTCGACATCGAGCTGAACGGGACGACCTTGTGGTATGCGGTTACCGAGAAGCATGGTGCGTCGAAGATATTCATGAGTCCTGCCTCAGAGGGAACCGGCATCATTGCCGGTGGGACCATGCGTGCGGTACTTGAAGCCGCCGGGGTGCGTGACGTGCTAGCAAAATGCTACGGCTCGACAAATCCTGTCAACGTGGTGGTTGCAGTGGTCCAAGGCTTGCGCAAGATTAACTCGCCCGACATGATTGCGGCGAAGCGGGGCTTGACCGTAGAGCAAGTAATCGGGTAACGACATGGCGAGCAAGAAGAAGACATTGGTTATCAAATTAACCAGGAGTCCGATTGGACGCATGCCTAAGCATCGAGCATGTGTGCGTGGACTGGGTTTGAGACGGGTCGGCCAGTGCGTTGAGCTTGAAGATACGCCTTCGATTCGAGGGATGATTGGCCAGGTCGACTATATGGTCCATGTAGAAGGTGAGGCGTAGGTTCATGGCACTCCGATTGAACAAAATAGCGCCGGCAAAAGGTAGTCGTCAGACGCGGAAACGGGTTGGCCGCGGCGCATCCGCCGGTCAGGGCGGCACCTGCGGTCGTGGCAATAAAGGTCAAAACTCGCGTTCAGGCGGAGGAGTTCGCCTTGGCTTCGAGGGAGGGCAACTTCCGCTGCAGAAACGCGTGCCGACCTTTGGATTCAAATCGCTAAAAGGACGAACGACATCAGAAGTAAGACTCGGTGAACTCAACAGCGTTGAGGGCGACGAAGTTACGTTAGCGTCATTGATCGCAGCGGGGGTGTTATCACGACAAGTGAAACGAGCCCGTGTTTTTCTGTCAGGAAATGTAGATCGCGCGCTGACGGTAAAAGGCTTGAAGGTCTCGAATGGCGCGAAAGCGGCCATTGAGGCAGCTGGTGGTAAGGTCGAGGTTTAGACACCTAAGCTCATGGTAACCACCGCATCCACACCGCCGACCGGGCCAACACTAGCCGGTGTGCAGACGGGATTGTCTGAACTACGTAATCGGCTGTTGTTTGTGTTGTTTGCGTTGTTGGTTTACCGAATTGGCACGCACATACCCGTACCTGGGATTAATCCGGACCGCCTAGCGGACCTATTTGAGGCGAATCAAGGCGGAATTCTTGATTTGTTCAACATGTTCTCGGGGGGTGCACTCGAGCGCATGAGCATCTTGGCGATGGGGGTGATGCCCTACATTACGTCAAGCATCATCATGAATCTCCTCACGATGATGTACCCAACGTTGAATCAACTTCGTAAAGAAGGTGAAGCAGGTCGGCGCAAGATCACAAAGTACACCCGGTATGGGACTTTGCTGATCGCACTCGTGCAGGGCACAGCCATGACGGGTGGTATTGCGGCGCAAGGGTTGCCGTTCGATCCTGGCTATGGCTTCTACTTCGTCTCGATCACAACACTTGTGACCGGTGCGATGTTCATGATGTGGCTCGGCGAACAGATCACGGAACGAGGCGTGGGGAATGGCATTTCCCTGCTGATTTTTGCTGGTATTGTGTCGGGCTTCCCCTCTGCGATAGGACAGGCCTTCGAAGCCGCCCGACAAGGGACGACCAATATCGTTGCGTTGCTCGCAGTCGGTTTGTTCGCGGTTGTGGTCGTAGGGTTCGTGGTCTTCATCGAACGCGGTCAAAGACGAATTCCAGTGAATTACGCGAAAAGACAACAAGGTCGACGAGTCGTTCAAGGCCAACAGACTCATCTACCGTTGAAAGTGAATATGGCTGGTGTAATTCCGGCGATTTTCGCATCCAGTCTGTTGTTGGCCCCCGCATCGATGGCGCAATGGTTTGGCCAAGGTGTCGGTATGGGTTGGCTTCAAGACGTTGCCTTAGAACTCAGTCCTGGTCGCCCGTTGTATATCTTGCTGTTCGGGGCTGGCATCATCTTTTTCAGCTTCTTCTATACCGCGATCGTGTTCGACCCGAAAGATGTTGCGGACAATCTGAAACGTCAGGGGGCGTATATCCCAGGCATCCGACCCGGGGTTCAGACGACCAATCACATTGACGATGTCATTACGAGACTGACGGTGTTCGGTTCTTTATACGTGACTTTGGTGTGCTTACTACCCGAATTCATGATCGTCTTTTTCGACATCACGTTTCAGCTCGGCGGTACGGCACTTTTGATTGTCGTAGTGGTCTCAATGGACTTCATGTCGCAGGTCCAAGCTCATCTTGTGTCGAGTCAATACGCCAAGCTCATGGAAAAGTCGAACTTGCGCAATTACAGGCGGCGCTGAGTCGTTACGAGGACAGTTATGAAAGTACGAGCATCCATCAAGAAGATGTGCAGGAACTGCAAAGTCGTACGCCGCCGCGGCGTTTTGTACGTCATTTGCGACGATCCGAAGCACAAACAAAGACAAGGTTAGGTCAATGGCACGGATTTCAGGCGTCAATATTCCCGATCAGAAGCATGCGGGAATCGCGCTCACTTACATTTACGGGATCGGGCGGACCACTGCTGAACAGATGTGTGGCAACGCTGGTGTTAAACCCAATGCAAAGATTTCCGATCTCAGCGAAGCGGAACTTGATTTGCTCCGTGGTGAAGTCGCGAAGCTAACCGTTGAAGGCGATTTACGGCGCGAGCGGGATATGAACGTGAAACGCCTCATGGATTTAGGCTGCTATCGAGGCATCCGCCATCGACGAGGCATGCCGGTTCGTGGTCAACGCACCCAAACCAACGCGCGCACGCGGCGCGGTCGCAAGTTAAACAGAGGCTAAAGTATGGCTAGAGGCGATCGAAGCGATTCGTCATCCAGACGTCGTCAACGACGTGCGGTGTCGGACGGCTTGGCGCATGTGCACGCGTCATTCAATAACACGATCATCACTATTACGGATCGTCAGGGCAATACGCTCGGTTGGAAGACCGCGGGTGGCTCGGGTTATCGAGGATCACGTAAGAGCACACCATTTGCAGCACAAGAAGCAGCTTCATTTGTGGCACGTCAGGTCATGGACACGTTCGACATGAAAAGCGTCGACGTGTACGTAAAAGGACCGGGGCCGGGTCGTGAATCCGCCGTCCGTGCGATGAACGCTGAAGGTCTGCGTATTAACACGATTACAGACGTGACGCCGTTACCTCACAATGGCTGTCGTCCACCGAAGCGACGTCGCATCTAAGGGAATTCGAATATGGCAAGGTATCTAGGTCCCAAGCTCAAGTTATCGCGACGCGAAGGAACGGATCTCTTTCTGAAGAGCGGCGTGCGCGCGCTTAGTGATAAGTGCAAAGAAGGTAAAAAACCTGGCGAACCGAACATTCGACGGAATGCGGGTCGCGGTCGTCAATCTGACTATGCGATCCAACTGCGCGAGAAACAGAAAGTGAAGCGACTCTACGGCGTGCTTGAACGTCAGTTTCGCAACTACTACAAGAAAGCGGATCGGCAGAAAGGCGCCACGGGGGCGAATTTGCTACGATTGTTGGAGTGTCGACTTGACAACGCAGTCTATCGATCTGGATTTGGTAGCACGCGCGCTGAATCTCGTCAACTCGTGTCACACAAATCCATCGAGGTTAACGGCGTCGTCGTCAATATCTCTTCATATCAAGTAAGTGAAGGGGATGTAATCACGGTCCGGGATAGGGCGAAGGGTCAGGTTCGAATCCAGGTCGCTCTCCAGTTAGCGGAACAACGTGCGCCAGTTGATTGGATTGAAGTCGATACTGAACACCAATCGAGCATTTTCAAGCGATATCCGGATCGGGAAGAGCTTTCCCATGAAATCCAAGAAAACCTAATCGTCGAGCATTACTCCAAGTAGCAAAGCTCGGACTTGAGGCGCGACGCATTGCGTTAGCGCCGAAAGGTAGCAACACACTCTCACCTTTGGTCATAAGAGGACCATCACATCAATGACAGCAGAAACGTCCCAGCTTGAAGCAAACAGCGCTGACGACGCGCCGGTGACCGACGAAGCCACTTCCGAAGAAGCCACTTCCGAAGAAGCGCAAGACGGTGCAATGTCGCTGCAGCAGGTCGGCACTTTGCTTACACCTGCTACCATGGTTGTCGAACCGATCGATGACATGGATCCAAAACTCGCTCTGAAGGTCATCCTCGAACCATTTGAACGTGGGATGGGTCACACGGTTGGCAATGCGCTACGTCGAATCATTCTTGGCTTCATGCCTGGAAGTGCAATAACCGAGGTGAAGATCGACGGTGTTGAGCAACCCTACTCGAATGTTGAAGGCGTCTATGAAGACGTCGTTGACATACTCTTGAATCTCAAAGGTGTCAGCGTACGACTTAACGGTACGCAACCGACCGCTGTATTGCGTTTGAATGCAAAAGGGGCCTCCAAGAAGGAAGTGAAAGTTACGGCTAAAGACTTTCAGGACAATGCCAACGTCGAGATCGCCAATCCTGATCACGTCGTTTGTACGCTAGGTGAAAAAGGCGAGATCTATCTTGAAGCAACCGTAACGAAAGGTCGCGGTTACGTTCCGGCAAGCGACAAAGGCGATGATTTTGAAACCGTGACCACAGGTCATCTGATGTTGGATGCGAGCTATAGCCCAGTCCAAAGAGTGGTTTATCAGGTCGAAAGCACACGTGTCGAGCAACGAACCGACTTAGACAAGTTGATTCTTGAGGTCGAAACGAACGGCACGATCGACGCGCAAGAGGTCATCACTCGTGCGGCGAGCATCTTGCAGCAGCAGTTGAGTGCGTTCGTGGACGAAGGGCTGTTGCCTACGGCAGCGACCACCGTAGCAGACACTGCTAGTGAGGAAGTACCTCGAGAGTTTTTCTTCTCGATTGAGGATCTCACGTTGAGTGTGCGTGCCATGAATGCGCTGCGGTCTGAAGGGATTGAGACGATTGGCGATCTGGTCAGCAAGCAAGAGTCTGACCTCATGAAGACACCCAATCTAGGGCGCAAGTCCTTACAGGAGATTAAGGACGCGCTGCTAGTGATGAGTCTCCACATCGGCATGGAAGTGCCGAGCTACATGGCCAAGCAAAACTAGAACAAATTCGAATCACGCTGCGTAGATAGGTAATCGGTTACATGAGACATCAGAAAAGCGGACGGCACCTGAATCGCACGTCGGCGCACCGGAAAGCGATGCTATCGAATATGTCAGCGTCACTGATCGAGCATGAAACGATCAAGACGACCGTCGTCAAGGCGAAGGAACTTCGACGATACGTCGAACCCTTGATCACGTTAAGCAAAAACGATTCCGTGGCGAATCGGCGTCGCGCGTTTGCGAAACTCCGAAACAAAGCTGCAGTCGGGAAGTTGTTTACAGAGCTAGGGCCAAGATATCTAAATCGCCCCGGCGGGTACACGAGGATCTTAAAGGCTGGATTTCGCCGAGGAGACTCCGCGATGGTTGCCTACATGCAACTCATGGACCAACCGGAAGTGGCGGTTGAACAAGCGCCTGAGCCATTGTTACCCACAGATTCTGCGACTCAAGACGAGGAAGCGGCAGTCATAACTGAAGCTGCTGAAACCGACGCATCGGTAGAGTCTGAGTCGGCGGAGGTAACAGACGCAGCGGTAGACGACGAAGCTGAATCCACGGCTGAAGTCGACGAGATTAGCGGTTCTACAGAATCTGATGAGCCAGAGGCCGAATCGCAGGATGATGCGCAAGCGGCTGAGGAGACGGACAAGCCAAAGGCCTGAATCCGCTGACCGACCGATAGCGGAAGGCAGCTATCCAGCGGCTTGGTTTAATTCGAGTTGCCTTAGTACCGGTCGCAGAAATTGTCCGGTATACGACTGCTCATGCGCGGCTAACTGTTCGGGCGTGCCTTCGGCAACTACTTCCCCGCCCCCGGATCCACCTTCGGGTCCTAGATCAATCACCCAATCTGCTGTCTTGATAACGTCGAGATTGTGTTCGATCACGACCACTGTATTGCCGCGGTCACGCAGGCGATGTAAGACATCGAGAAGATGCTGGATGTCGTAGAAGTGCAACCCGGTAGTTGGTTCGTCAAGGATGTAGAGCGTGCTACCTGTGTCAGTTTTTGAGAGTTCACGTGACAGCTTGACTCGCTGCGCTTCACCACCGGATAGCGTGGTCGCACTCTGACCGAGTCGAATATAGGACAAACCAACGTCTTGAAGCGTTTGAAGTTTCTTGTGAATGGTTGGTATTGCCGAGAAGAATTCAGATGCTTCTTCGACATCCATATCCAGCACATCGTGGATGTTTTTGCCTTTGTATCTGACTTCTAAGGTCTCTCGGTTGTAGCGTTTACCCTCACATACATCACATCGGACGTAGACATCCGGTAAAAAGTGCATCTCGACCTTGATAAGACCATCTCCGCGGCATGCCTCGCACCGACCACCTTTCACGTTAAAGCTGAAGCGACCTGGTTTGTAGCCTCGAGCACGTGCTTCCTGCGTGCGAGCAAAGAGATCCCGGATTGGACCAAACATCTGTGTATAGGTTGCTGGGTTAGAACGCGGTGTTCTGCCGATTGGGCTCTGGTCGATCTCCACGACTTTATCAAGATGCTGGAGGCCTTCGCAACTGCCGTGTTCTTTCGCGACGACGGTAGTTGCCTTATTGAGCTCTCTCGCCGTGATGGGATAGAGCGTCTGGTTTACGAAAGTGGATTTACCAGATCCTGATACCCCTGTCACGCAAGTGAACAGCCCGACTGGAATCGAAACGTCAATCTTCTTTAAGTTATTTCCTTTGGCTTCAGTTATCTTGACGAGGCGCTTACGGTTGACGGGCGTGCGCTTGGTGGGGAGCTCGATGACTCGGCGACCCGAAAGATAGTCGCCGGTGATTGATCCCGATGTTTTTTTTATCGCCTCGATCTGACCTTGCGCGACGATTGTGCCACCATGAATGCCAGCACCAGGACCGATATCTACGATGTGATCAGCCGTTCGAATGGCTTCTTCGTCGTGTTCAACGATGATTACCGTATTGCCTATGTCCCGCAAGTGGCAAAGTGTCTGTAGTAATCGACCGTTGTCACGCTGATGTAAGCCAATTGATGGCTCGTCCAGGATGTACATCACGCCGACCAGTCCCGCCCCAATTTGACTGGCTAACCGGATTCGTTGCGCTTCGCCGCCAGACAATGTTCCGGCACTGCGATTCAGGGTGAGATAGGTCAATCCAACGTCGTTTAGAAATCGTAGACGTGCTCGAATATCAATGAGGATCTTCTCGCTGATGATCTTGCGTTGCCCTGTGAATTTAAGGTTATTGAAGTATTCGAGGGCGTGATGAATGGAATAAGCCGTGATCTGATCGATATTTTGGTCACCGATGAACACGTTTCGTGCTTCTTCGCGTAGGCGCGACCCACCACATTCTGAACAAGGTGCATTGGACATCATGGCCGCAAGATGTTCCCGGATGCCATCAGAACTGGTCTCGTGCATCCGTCTCTTTAACATCGGTAACACGCCTTCAAACCTGAAGACTCTTTTGATGACACGCCCGTTCCGAAGTTTGAAGCTGAAGTCGATCTTCTCGTCGCCCGAGCCATATAGGATGATGTTCTGGTGTTCTTTCTTGAGTCGACGCCACGGTTTGTCAGGATCAAAGCCGTAGTGTTCTCCGAGCCTTTCAAACATGTGAAAGTAATGCCGGGTATTTCGACTCCAACCCATACACGCCCCTTCAGCGAGGGATAAGGAGGCGTCGACGATCACGCGATCTGGAGAGAAACTCTGCTCGGTTCCTAAGCCGTCGCAACTGCTGCACGCACCATGAGGACTGTTGAAAGAGAACATCCGTGGTTCAAGTTCGACGATCGAATAACCGCATTTGGGACAGGCGTATCGATTAGAGTAGACCGTTTCTGGAATCGTATCGGCATCATCCATGCCAACGAGGAGCGCTCGTCCTTCACCTAGTTCCAACGCGGTTTCGAAACTCTCCGCCAATCGTTGTTGGTTATCAGGCCGGATAACGCAACGATCAACGACTGCTTCAATCGTGTGTTTACGGTTCTTGTGGAGATTGGGTTTTGTGTCAAGTTCAACTACGATACCGTCGATGCGTGCGCGTACGTAACCAGCGGCTGCGAGTTCCGCAAATACATGCTCGTGTTCGCCTTTGCGATCTTCAATGACAGGCGCCAATACCATGGCACGTGTACCCTCTGGGTACGCCAGCGCGTGATCGACCATTTCAGATATCGCCTGTGCATCCAGCTTGTTCCCATGGGTCGGACAACGTGGTTCACCGACCCGCGCATAGAGAAGGCGTAGATAGTCATAGATTTCCGTGATCGTGCCGACTGTCGAACGTGGGTTATGGGATGTAGCTTTCTGTTCGATTGAAATCGCCGGTGAAAGGCCGTCAATGTGGTCTACATCGGGCTTACCCATCATTGAAAGGAATTGGCGTGCGTATGCCGACAGCGATTCAACATAACGCCGCTGGCCTTCAGCGTATAAGGTATCGAACGCGAGCGAAGATTTACCTGACCCGGATAACCCCGTTACGACGATCAGCTTGTCGCGGGGTAGGTCAACATCGATATTTTGTAGGTTATGGGTTCGCGCACCGCGAACAGCGATCGTATCGTGACTGGAGGGCATATTGGGTCTCAACACGTAACCGGTAATGATACCGTTTGGGGATCACTGGAGAGAAACAACCAACTGCGAGCGCACAGTTGTGTACTTGAAGGAGGCATGATATTTTAGAATCAGTAAACGATCACAGTGAAGATTCTTTCATCAGTAACTATTTTTTTACTGAAATTCGACTTCAGTAACGAATTGATTACAATATAACCATGATACACGCAGTTAGGTACCAGTCCCCGTTTGGGCCATTGACGTTGTTCGCGACAGACAAAGGGTTGATTGCGGTTGCGTTTAACGGTGAAGCGGATCAAGGGACTGGAGTAGTAACTAAAGAGTGCGTAATGAACCCTCAAGCATACCCCCGTGGTCCCATCCAATATGATGAGAGCCGGTTTATAGAGATAAAAGATGAACTGGATAGTTACTTTAGTGGTTCAATGCGAGAATTTACGATCCCAGTTGACTACACAAACCACGGCACAGAGTTTCAACGCCGTGTGTGGGACGCACTGAGACAGATTCCCTATGGCAGCGTAATGACCTACGGCGAATTAGCCGAAATGATCGGAAACGCCAAGGCGGCGCGTGCGGTTGGGTTGGCGAATAACCGGAATCCGCTGGCGATATTTGTGCCGTGTCATCGTGTCATCGGGGCAAACGGGCGGTTGGTCGGCTACGCGGGTGGTATGTCATTCAAACGTTCGTTATTAGAGTTAGAAGGCGTTGTCCTAAACGATGATATTGGGGCGAATTCTCGCGACTCAATACTTCAGGCGGGCACGGTCGCATTCTCAAAGAGCGGCTATAGGGGAACCACCGTCGACGACATCGCCAACCTCGCCGGTGTCAACAAGCGAATGATCTATCACTACTTCGGTTCGAAGCGTGGCTTATATGACGAAATCGTAACTGCAGTGGAACGCGGCACTACCTCAGAGGGATTGGGCGGCTCTGGAACGGGACCAAATGTCGCCATGCGACTGAAGCTGTTTCAGCTTCTCGAGTCAGGTACTACCACGGAAGACTCGCTTGCAGCAGATATCGAGCGAAACGTAGAGCGTGTTGCTAAGCTGCAATCTGAAGGCAGAATTGACTCACGATATGACACCCAGTTGGTTGCGAGGTTTATGACGATTGCAGAGCAATGGGAATCTGGTGGTGCGAAACCGCGTACCCGAGTCGCTCCAGTCATTAGTCGCGTCAAGAATTCCTCGTAGTATCAATCGGCAGGCGTATCAGCGATCTCCTCAGGCACCTCACCCTCAGGTATCTTCGGTACTTTAGGTTTCGCGCGTCGACGATCTTCGTCATATCGACGCGGCATGGCAGTACTCATGATTTGCTGTCGCTCTGCAGGTTGCAGTTTCGCGGCGACTTCAAGCCACATCTCGTCATGATGCGATTTGGCTGCAAGAAATAACTCATTGAATTCTTCCTGGGCAACTTTAAGTCGAGCAGCATCGAAGGGTTCCTCGACTGTTGCACGATACAGTTTGGATTGCGCACGACGAAGCTCCTTCAATCCCTCTCGGACCATCTTCCGATGTTCTCGCGTACTTGGAATCAACTCCTGAACTCGTTCCGGTCCTAGCGGACGGAGAATGCGTTCCAGAGGCGTGCTCGTCCAGGTCGATAAATGGTCTGAACGGACATGCGGAGCGAACGACTTTCCGACAAAAAAACCTACAAATCCCAGATTCACAACGAGTGAGATGACGCAGACAATGATCAGCGCTTTACGATTCATCTTCCGAATCCCCTGACCACGATTCGTAGTCGTAGAACGTCACGTATGCCAAATCTTCTTCAAGATCCGTAGGTAACTCTTGAATCGCCGCGCCGAGATAAAAGCCGAACACGAGCGAACACGCGGCTGCAAATGCAGGTTTCCAGATGAATTCCATCCAGTAGCGAACGTCAAAACGTCGCTTGCTAGTCTCGAAACGCGTCATGATTTTTTGTTCAAGACCGTAGGTCTCAGGAACTAACATCGCGTCGGCAAGGCGTTTTTCGACAGTCGCTTGTGTGTCTAGTAGTTCTAATGCTGAGCGACTCTGAGCAAGCAATGCACTTGCCTTCTCGCGTTCGTGTGCTGGCCAGCGTGCGACGTCGCTACCGTATAGGTCTAGCAGCTTCTCAAAATCTTGTTCATTCATTGTTCTTTACCAGCACGTCACGCAGTGTTCGACGGCCGCGACTTATCAACGCCTGAACGCCGTCGACGGTCGTATCCAGGACTTTGGCGGCGTCCTGCTGCGTCCAGCCTTGCACTTGACACAAAACCACGGCAGTACGCTGGCGTTCCGGCAACTTGCGAAAGGCGTCGAACGTAGCCTGCCGTTGTGCGTCCTCGTCTAACGAATCGATCGTTGACTCCTCGGTCGCGATGTTCTCTTGATTTGATGTTCGCTTGCGAGATTGCTCTCTGCGGAATTGATCAATACATAGGTTTCGCGCGATCTGATGGAGCCACGTTGTGAATCGCACGGTGTCGGGAGTCCAATTTGAGGCGCGCTGCCATAGTCTGAGAAACGTCTCCTGCGATAAGTCTTCGGCATCGTTGCGGTTACCGCAAAGACGATAGATAAACGCGTGAATACTCCGTGTATGGCGTTGCACCAATATCGAAAATGCGGCTTCATCTCTCTGCTGAACGCGTTGCATGAGATATTCGTCAGAATCTGCTTTCAATGTTGGTTGATCCATCTACGATGGCATCGACCGAACCATACAAGATTGATTCACACCATACCAACTCAGGTGACTCGCGTTTACTCAGTGTCCTGCTTCGTTTTCTTAGAGGCATCTCTCGATGGACGCAAGGCCTGCATCTCGCTTCGATCTAATCTGCCATCACCATTTGCGTCCAGCGAAGCCAATTCGTTGATAGGTGCTGCCATTTCGTCCTTACTGACTTGGCCATCCTTATCACTGTCAAAGTCATCGAAGGAACGCCATAGCATGGGCATGCGCCCTTGCCTACGTGGCGGTCGCTCTCCTGCCGCTCGTCGCCCACCGGTGCGACTTTCAGCATCGCCCGAGGGTTGTTGGTTGCCACCCGCACGGCGTCGTGGACCCGGAAACTCTTCTTTGCTGACGAAGCCGTCGCCGTCCGCGTCCATACGGTCGAAGCGCGTTTGGATCGAGGCGCGCATATCTTCAATCGCCATCCCGCCACCTCTATCAGCCGATGAAGTCGTTGCGGAGGTCGCATCTTCGGGTGTCTGTCCGTGGGTCATCGCAGCGACGAAACAAACGGGTGCGATGACAGTGAGCGTTCTGAAATTCATTTGAATTCTCGTGAGTTGTCTAACCGTTATACGAAACTGCAAGAGAAATCCAACGCGACGTTTCGATCATGTTTGTCTTGTATCCGATGGTTGGCTGAAGCGTCTACGCAGCGGTACGGCTGTTGAATCCGGTCGGGCAAGGGTTTGACCCTTGGTGAATGAAGATAGCTTGAGCTGTAACTTACTTAGAAGCACGTCTCTATCGTCGCTAGTGGAATGATGTCATATTGAAATGAGTCAAGTCGGCTACACGAAGTAGCATCGAGCCTCGCGTCTTCTCACGGCAGTACCCATCGACGCCTAGAAGACTGATTCGCGCGAAGAACTCAAACCGTTCAGTTCTATCGACGCTCCTTGTTGGCAGCGTTGAGAGATTTGAACTTGTCATGCAATTCGTCAGGTTCGATGTTGCCGTCGTCATTCGAATCTAACGTCGAGAGGACGTCGATGTATGCCTTCCTCTCCGCAGCGCTGATCGTCTCGTCTTTATCGGTGTCGAGGATGTCGAATTCCAATTGAGCCGTCGTGAGGAGAAGTTGAATGTACGGCAGCGGTCCCTCCTGTTCTCGTCGCTCACCCTCGCTCTCTTCATCTTGTTCCGCTCGTGTTTGATTGATCTTTGGGTAACGGGACAAGAATAGGTATTCCTCCTTGCTCAGCGATCCATCTCCGTTTGTGTCCACGCGATTGAAGCGTGTCTCTAGCGTAGAGCGCATGCTCTCAACCGAGATCACTGCGATGCGGTCGATCGACGGTGGCGGAGGTGTTGGTGGACTACCCGGAGACTGTGCTTGTACCAACGCGGCAAAAAGACACGTGGATGCAAGTATGTGGGGAAGTGCACGATTCATTCGAATTCTCCGAGTGTGCTGAGGTTAAACCAATTCGGGTGAGAAGCGTCTGTACAGATTCGTCACTTTTATGAGGCTCCTGTTCTAATTCAATCCGCTGTCTAAATAAAGTCAACGCTGCGACTAGGCTTGTCGCGGTGTTCGCTAAGCTGAACGTAGTGGATGCATGTATGCTACGTTGTTACTCGCTAGTCAATCATGCGACGAGAGATAGGGACCCCTTCTACACCTGACAGTGGCTTAACACGAACAATTTATCAATGGCTGAATACGCGACCGAGATCAAGCATCCAACGACTCAGTTCGGATTGCTGGGTACTCGACGGTTATTACCGCTTTTTATCACGCAGTTTTTTGGAGCGTTCAACGACAACGTATACAAGCAAGCGCTGTTGCTAATTTTTGTCTTCAGTGCGATTGCCGATTCTTACGACACGAACCTACTCAACAACTTCGCAGCTGGCTTATTCATCCTGCCGTTTTTTCTACTTTCGGCAACTGCAGGAGCGTTAGCAGACAGTTACGACAAGGCGCTACTCGTCCGCTACATCAAGGCTACCGAGATTCTGATTGCCATGCTTGTGGCAGTGGCGTTGGTTACACAAGATCTCGTTACGATGCTTGCGGTGCTATTCCTCTATGGTGCTCAATCCACATTCTTTGGCCCTATCAAGTTCGCGCTTCTCCCACAACAGCTGCATCCATCAGAGTTGGTAGGCGGTAATGCGATGATCGAAATGGGAACGTTTGTTGCGATCCTACTGGGCACCATCGTTGGCGGGGTTCTTGGCAATTCCGACCTCTTGGGCGACATGAGTCAGGTGAATGTATGGGTTTCGATCACCGTCATCATGACCGCGATCATTGGCTTCGTTGCGTGTTTACAGATTGCGCCTGCACCACCGGCACAACAAGCAAAGATCAACTGGAATCCCTTCACAGAGACAGTCAATCTCATTAAGTTAACGATGGAGCGTAAAGCGGTATTTCGCAGCGTACTAGGGGTGTCTTGGTTTTGGCTACTCGGCTCGGTGTTCCTAACGCAGGTGCCGAACTTGACAAAAGAGTACCTCTATGGCGATGGAACCGTCGTGACCTCCCTTTTGGTCGTTTTCACCGTTGCCATTGCGATCGGTTCGTTGGTTTGCGAACGAATGAGTGGAAGGAAAATCGAAATCGGCTTGGTGCCGCTTGGTGCGCTGGGGATGAGCATATGGGGTATCGACGCGTATTTCAGTATTTCCGCAATTGAACCCGTTCCGCTGCGAAGCGCGTTCGAGTTTTTGCGCGCAGACGGCATCCCGAGGCTACTTGCCGACTTGACGTTTTTGGGTATATCCGCAGGTGTTTTTGTGGTGCCTATGCAAGCGCTTATTCAGAACAGGACGCCACCAGGGAAGGTTGCGCGTGTCATCGCCGGGAACAACGTAATAAACTCGCTCGCGATGGTTCTCGGCGCTGGAATCTCGATTCTCTGGCTTACGATTCTCGACTACGGAATTCCTTCCTTATTCCTTCTAATCGCGATTCTGACGGCATTCGTAGCCGCGTACATCTTCGTTACTGTCCCGGAATTCGTCATGAGATTCATCGTGTGGCTCGTAGGTCACTCCGTGTATCGTGTCGAACATGTAGGTCTTGACAACATACCTGATAAGGGACCTGTGGTACTAGTCTGCAATCACATTACGTACGTTGATTTCATGTTGCTCGCTGGCGCGGTACGTCGACCATTACGCTTTGTTATGCACCGGTCTTTCTACGACTGGCCCGTAATTCGATTCGTTTGTCAGGTCGGTGGCGCGGTCCCGATCGCTACTAAGGAAGAGGACGCAACGGTCTATGATGAAGCGTTCGAGAAAATCAAAGAAGGGTTGGCGAGCAACGAGATCTTTTGCATCTTCCCTGAAGGGCGCTTGACGCCAACTGGAGAGATGATGCCTTTTCAAAGGGGCATTGAGAGAATTCTTCGTGAGTCTCCTGTTCAGGTGGTACCTGTTGCATTGAGTGGTTTATGGGGAAGCTATTTCTCGAAAGCGCCGAATGCGCGCAAACTACCGAAACGAGTTCGCGTGTCGGCGGGAGAACCGATTTCTGCCGATGAAGCGAATGCGTCAGCGTTGCACGAAACGGTACTTGAACTGCGCGGCGCGGCGCGTTAGGCACGCCATGGTGGGGTCAGTCGCATGCGTCCTGGATTTTCCAGCACATCCTCGTGACTATCGAATCTTTAGACCACGTGAAGACGAGTGCCCGTATCAGTTGCTAGGACTTCCAAGAGACGATTCCGTTAACCTCGACTCCATACGCGTGGCGAAACATGTCGATAGGGTCGTCGCAGCGTATCGATTCGATCGATTGTCTTCGTTGACCTATGTGATTGATCGATTGGGCGTCGATGAGTCATATCGAAGTCGCGGTTTAGGCAGTTGGATGTTGGCGCACGCGGTTGGCATAATCGAATCAAAAGGGGGACGTGAGGTAATCGTGCATGCTCGTACATGTGAATTCCTCAGTCGCTTTGGGTTTGAAGCCGCGGGTTCGAACCTAATGCGTCTGACACTAACAGCCGAGTGACGATGTCCATATCAGCGCTAGACAAGTCCACTCTGCCGTATCTCGACGGCGGTGTGGTGGCGATTCTTAGATCCAAGTGGCACGACGATCTGGTGCAGAACATGGCAACGGCTTGTACCCACGTACTTCTCGAGCACGGCGTAGAGACGGTCGAGGACCATGTGCTACCTGGCACGTTGGAGCTGCCTTTATCTGTCAGAGTGTTAGCGGAAAAGCACGTATACGACGCGTTTGTATGCCTTAGTGTTGTTGAAAAAGGGAGCACGGCGCACTTTGACATGATCATTCATGCGACTACTCAAGAGTTACAGCGCGTTTCAGTTGATCAGAAAGTTCCAGTCATCAATGAGATCATCGCGGTATATGACATCGCAGATGCGGTTGCGCGCGCATCAGATGACGAATTCAACAAGGGTATCGAAGCGGCGGCAGCCGCACTTGAGATGATCAAGTTCATGCGTTCCAACGGATAGGCTTGGCGAAGACACAAC
>LXNI01000538.1_pt1 | contig 42726 bp, 27 predicted proteins | sample 809091 | NCBI WGS metagenome assembly LXNI01 (sample SAMN04870527, study PRJNA318959) | sponge metagenome | biome: 01000161; feature: marine sponge reef; material: water | host: Sarcotragus foetidus | place: Greece: Milos, Mediterranean Sea | collected 2013-05-29 | depth 5-7 m
TGTCGGTTTGGTTCTTAGCCTCTACGGGCATGGCTCAGTTCAAGATAATTTGGGTACTTTCGTATAAAATCCCCTTAATAATCACGCGTCGGTCTTTGATACGGACGCGCCCCTGGGCAATTAATTCGAGTGCTTCAGGAAAAATCTGGTGCTCAACTGCTAAGACACGCTTAGCAAGGGAGTCTGGTGTATCGTCTGGCAACACGGGCACCTTCTTCTGCAGCAGGATAGGACCAGTATCGTATTCTTCATCCACAAAATGAACCGTTGCTCCGCTGAAAGCTTCTTTGGCCTCTAACACCGCTTTGTGCACGCGGTGTCCATAAAGACCCTTGCCTCCAAAACGTGGCAGCAGGGCGGGATGGATATTCAGGATACGCCCCCAAAACGCTTCTACGACCGGGGCGGGGATTTTGCACAGATATCCGGCGAGCGCAATCAGATCGATTTTTTCCGTATGTAGGAGATCAAGCAGAACATCCGAGTACAGTTTTTCACTCTCAAAAGCTCGGGGAGAGAGCACATGTGTAGGCACGCCGAGGGTGTGGGCACGGTCAAGGACACCAGCCTTGGTCCTGTTGCAAACTACTAGGGTGACACTATACGTGAGGGCATTTTCGGCGAGTGCCTGAAAATTTGATCCTCCACCGGAGGCGAAAACAGCGACACGCAAATTCATGCACTGGTTAAAAGTAATGTGCAAGGTTGAAGAAAAATGACGTTAATCTCTATTTATTCGGGAAAATCTCGGTTGAACGACCGGCTCCAGGATATCGAGACGTCCTCCGTTGATATTTGCGGTTAGCCGGGCGGACACCCCTATGGGCAGTACGCGACGGGGAAAAAAGTGGCCGTAAGTGAGACCAGTCACGACCGGCCATGTGTGCCTTCCAGCATACCCAGTGATTATTTCGTTCACATCGCGTCTTGACCGTTCGTCGTTGATGTCTTTCCCAGTAAAAGTGCCAACAATTAAACCCCCGAGTTCTTTAAGTATTCCGGCATTTTTCAGTTGCGCGAACAGCGCATCAATCCGATAAGCTGCCTCATTCACATCTTCAATGAACAGAAGTGCTCCCTGGAAGCTCGGCAGATACGGGGAGCCGATCATTCGAACAATCGTAGAGAGGTTGCCTCCCAGGAGTGTTCCAATACATTGACCTCCCTGCAAAGTCTGCAAGCCCTCTATCGGGGGTGGGAGTTGTCCCTCAAGAAGTCCACGCACTTCATCTTTCATAGCAGCATTAATTTCTCCCCACTCGACGACCACAGGACCCGAAATAGACCTCCATCCTGCGTGCTTGAAGAGAGAGAGCTGCAGGGCAGTAATATCGCTGTAGCCAATCAGGACGCCTTGCGTACGCCGTGCGGCAGTATAGTCAATTCTGTTCAAAATGCGTAAACAGCCGTATCCTCCACGGAGCGCCATCAGGAACTTAGTTCTCGTAAGTGCTTGATTGAACTGTTCAGCACGCTGTGTATCCGACCCGGCCAGATAGCCATGCGATGTAAGTTGACCTGGATCCCAATGAAGCGAATATCCGTCTGCGGCAAGCGCATTCAGTCCGCGTTCCTGTCTTTCAGGAGTACGAGGCGGGCTCGCTGGGGCCACAATGCCAAGTGGCTGGTCGGGGGGCCATGCGGGGGCTAAAGTATGGTTCATTAGCGCAAAAGATATGCCCAATTTTATTGATGAACGAGTTGTTCGCCCCGGTGGTTGTACTCCCTTCGGCCAAACTATTGTCATACGTCCACCGGAATACTGGCCGAGCTTGGCTTTTGCGGCACTTATGCGAGCCGCTGACATAATTGTTCTGGCGGATACTTTTCAGTATAGCCGTCAGTCATTACAAAATCGTACACGTGTTCGTAATCCCGATGGGTGGCAGTGGATTTCGGTACCGCTGAAGGGGGGACAGCACGGTCGATCACAGGCCTCAACCCGCATCCGCCAGGTACCGGGGTGGCGGAAACGACATTGGAAAGCGATTGCATTCAATTATGGCCAGTCACCATACTTTGATCACTACGGCGAAGCAATCAGAGAGCTGTACAAACGCGAGTGGGAATATTTAGGAGCTTTGAATGTTGCAACCATCCGGCTGATATTTCGGTGGATGGGGTTCTCGGCAACCCTCTTGTCCGCGACGGAATTGGAGGGATGTCCTGACAATATGGAAGCAATAATGGCCTTCTGGCCCGAATCGGAACTGCTGGCACCCGCTGAGATCCCTGAGCCGTGTGCCGCTCGTCGTTTATATTTTTCGCAGCCGGATTATCGTCAGACCTTTATCGGGTTTGAACCCGGCATGACGGTTCTGGACCTGATTTGCAACTATGGGCCCGAAAGTGCGGACATACTTCACAAAGGCACGTGTATTGAGCTTATTGACAGACAAATAAATGGACATGATTGATCTTTCTTTTTTGGAGCAGCGAGTATTGTGGGATATCTCAGTCGGTCGTGTGATCGTCTCAGGTCTACTCCTGTTGTTGGGCATCTTGGCCCGCAGCTTCGTGCGGTGGGTATTGAGTAGCTTGCTGAAGCAGTTTAATAAAAGTGGAGACATAGACGTGATCAACGATGTTGATCGGTTGCTCTCCAAGCCTCTTAGCTTGCTGATCAACGTGGCCCTCTGGAATGGAGTGATAGGCGTGCTCGCACTTCCTCAGGAGCCGCTGAACATACATTTTTGGCTCAGCACAGCAGGTACGGTGGCTGTACTGCTTGTGGCGGTCTATTGTGCATTTCATGCAGTGGATGTGTTCGCGGGGATCGCAAAGCGCGCAGCCGAAAAAACCGAAACACGGCTGGATGACCAATTGATTGCACCGGTTACAACCACGGTGAAGCTGATCCTGACACTGGTTGTCATAGCAGCTGTATTGGGGCAGTTTGGTTACCCGGCCACAGGCTTGATTGCAAGCCTGAGTATCGGTGGTCTGGCGTTGGCTTTTGCCGCAAAGGATACATTGGCGAATGTTTTCGGGTCGCTTGTGATCTTCAGTGAACGACCATTTCAGATCGGGGATGTCATAGATGTAAGTGGTGTTGACGGAGTAGTGGAGGAGGTTGGCGTCCGCAGTACACACATTCGAAGATTCGACAAAACCCTCTCTATACTGCCCAACCAAACCTTCACCAATGCGGAAATCTGCAATTTGTCTAAAAGGGATGCCCGCCGGATCCGTTTTGAAGTTACGTTCACTCACGAGATCACTTCATTGCAGCTGGAACAGTTTCTGATTTTGGTCCGGCAATCACTGGAGCAGCGGGCGGATATCCATACGGATCAGAGTCTGGTTCGCTTGACGAATATGGATACCAGTGGACTGGTCGTCCTCGTCTTGGCGTTCACTAAGTCGACAGGTTACGACGAGTACATGTTGTCGCAGGAAGAGATTTTGCTTGCAGTGCGAAAACTCGCGGAGGAGCAGGGATTGCCGATTATGCCGGCAAAGGAAATTCACCTTTCCGGTCAGCCCCGGAAATAATGGGGGATTATGCGGCGAGTTTTCCGAATATCCGGGTACAGGTATAGGGAAGGTCAGTATCTTGACACATCACAACTTTTCTTTTGCACATGACTCCCAAACGGTATTGGCGGACTAACCTGCGGTACGTTGGAATACTTCTTGGAATTTGGTTTTTGGTGTCATTTGGTGCCAGTGTGCTGCTGGTTGATGTACTGGACGGGATGCGCATGTTCGGATTCAAACTGGGGTTCTGGTTTGCGCAGCAGGGTGCGATATATGTTTTTGTTCTGATCATTTTTGTGTATGTGTTTCTGATGAACCGGCTTGATAAAAAATCGATTGCGGAGGGAATATGACGGTACAGGCATGGACTTTTATTATGGTGGGGATCTCCTTTGCACTCTACATAGGGGTTGCCATTTGGTCTCGTGCGGGGTCGACACGAGAGTTCTATGTGGCCGGTGGGCGTGTTCATCCTGTACTGAACGGAATGGCCACGGCTGCCGACTGGATGAGTGCAGCTTCGTTCATTTCTATGGCGGGGCTGATCGCGTTCATGGGCCGGGATGGCAGTGTTTATCTACTTGGGTGGACTGGAGGGTACGTGCTCTTGGCTTTGCTACTGGCTCCGTACCTGCGCAAATTCGGCAAGTTTACCGTGCCTGACTTCGTGGGGGATCGGTATTATTCCCAGACTGCCCGCTTCGTCGCAGTGCTGTGCGCAATTTTTGTGTCGTTCACCTATGTAGCAGGCCAGATGCGTGGTGTGGGTATCGTGTTTTCGCGCTTCCTGGAAATCGATATTGTGCCAGGCGTACTTATAGGTATGGGTATCGTGTTTTTCTATGCTGTACTCGGAGGTATGCGGGGCATAACGTATACACAGGTAGCTCAGTATTGCGTGCTCATTTTTGCATACCTTGTGCCGGCAATTTTTATCTCATTGTTAATGACTGGCAATGTGATCCCCCAGATAGGTTTTGGAAGTACGCTGGCAGACGGCTCCGGCATCCACCTATTGGAGAAACTTGATGGTCTGAGTACGGATCTGGGTTTTGCTGCCTACACGAGTGGGCAGAAGAGCATGATTGACGTTTTTGCAATCACCGCAGCGCTGATGGTCGGGACGGCGGGTCTGCCTCATGTTATTGTTCGGTTTTATACCGTGCCACGCATGCGGGACGCACGTACAAGTGCAGGCTGGGCACTTGTTTTTATTGCGCTCTTGTACACGAGTGCGCCTGCGGTTGCAGCATTTGCCCGCACAAATCTTCTGACAACCGTCACGGATCGCCCTTATTCTGAGGTTCCAAGTTGGTTCAAAAATTGGGAGCAGACAGGTCTGATCAAGTTTGAGGACAAAAATGGAGATGGCAGAATCCAGTATGTCGGGCCATCGGCAGATGGAGAAAACGAACTCACCATCGATCCCGACATCATGGTTCTGGCCAATCCAGAGATTGCCAACCTACCTGGCTGGGTTATAGGATTGGTTGCAGCAGGCGGACTTGCGGCAGCGCTCTCCACAGCTGCCGGACTGCTGCTGGTTATTTCGACTGCGGTGGCCCGTGATCTTCTGAAAAAAGGATTTATGCCGGAGATTTCAGAGAAGCGTGAGCTTCTGACCGCACGTATCACTGCGGGGGTTGCTGTAATCATCGCTGGCTATTTCGGTATTGATCCGCCAGGTTTTGTTGCACAAGTCGTTGCTTTTGCTTTTGGGCTGGCGGCAGCGTCTTTCTTTCCGGCGATCATCCTGGGGATATTTACCCGGCGGATGAACAAGTATGGGGCCATAAGCGGCATGATTGCTGGCATAGCCTTTACCGCTTGCTACATCGTCTTTTTCAAGTTTGTTCGGCCTGACCTGAATGTTGCGGAGTACTGGCTTTTTGGTATTTCTCCTGAGGGTATAGGAGCAGTGGGTATGGTGCTCAATTTTGTTGTGGCCGCTACAGTCTCGAAATTTACTCCGGCCCCACCTGCATCAATTGATGCTCTGGTGGACAGGATCCGGGCACCGGGTGACTGAGGCTTTGCAGAGCAACATTATATTCATTAAATTAGTATTCCACAACTGCACTCCAGAGCCATGAATTCCAGACTATTATTGATGGTAGCAGCAATCGTCTTTCTTTTTGCCGGATGCGTTGCGGCAGATCAGGGGGCGGTCGAAGAAGCGGGGCAGATGGGCTCGGAAGATTGCCCGGACCTTGTCGGTTCCTGGGAATTGGTCGAAATCAGAGAGTCAGCGGGAGCGCTGGGTGGGGGGTTTGAGAGTGATCCTGATTACCAGCAGGCGCCGACGCTCAAGGTGCTCAACAGCACGCACTGGATGTTTATCCGGCAGACCGCCGATTCCTTCGTGCACGCGCAGGGTGGTCGGTACACGCTCGATTCCCTGGGACAGTATACCGAGCACGTGGAGTACAGTGCTATTCCTCAGAATGTCGGCCAGACATTCGAATTTGATTGTAGGCTCGAAGGCGATTCGCTGTGGCATCATCAGGGCGGCCAAGGTGACGCGCGCTACGATGAGATTTGGCGCCGCGTACGCTAGTTCAGGAAGTCCGGTTATCTTTTGCTGATCACCAAATTATTATCGGATGCAGTTTGCTCTGATTGACTACTTTGTGTTCGGTGCTTACTGCCTCCTGATTGTGACGTTGGGTCTGTGGGTTTCGAGAGAGAAGAAGGGGCATGTCAAGAACGCTGAGGACTATTTTCTAGCCAGTAAGTCACTCCCTTGGTGGGCTATTGGTGCTTCGTTGATTGCGTCCAATATTTCGGCGGAGCAATTCATTGGAATGTCAGGTTCGGGCTTCCGCCTAGGGTTGGCGATCGCAACCTATGAATGGATGGCCGCGATCACGCTGCTACTGGTTGCGTGGTTGTTTATTCCCATCTATCTGAAGAAGGGCATCTACACGATGCCGCAGTTTTTGGAGGTTCGCTATGACGCACGTGTACGGACTCTCCTGGCGGTATTCTGGCTGCTGGTGTACGTGTTCGTGAACCTAACCTCTGTTGTTTATCTCGGCGCACTTGCTCTAAAGGGCATCATGGGCATCACGCTGTGGCAAGGAGTTTTGGCGCTGGCGGTGTTTGCCGCGGTGTACAGCGTCTACGGGGGACTCAAGGCGGTTGCTTGGACAGATGTGGTTCAGGTATGTTTCCTGATTGGCGGGGGACTCTTGACCACAGTGCTTGCGCTGAATGCTTACGGTGGGGGAGAAGGTGTTTTTTCGGGTCTCAGCAAACTGCTGAACGAAGTACCCGACCGCTTCAACATGATTCTTCAGCAGGGTGAGCTGATTTATACTGATGACGATGGTATACGGCAGGATGCGTGGGAGTTATTACCAGGGATTGGTGTCTTGGTCGGCGGTATGTGGATAGCAAATCTGTTTTACTGGGGGTGTAATCAGTACATCATCCAACGAACGCTGGCTGCACCGAGTTTGAAGGAAGCGCAGCGCGGTGTTGCTTTTGCAGGCTTTCTGAAGCTGCTTCTGCCCCTGATTGTGGTGGTTCCCGGGATTGTTGCATATGCGCTTGCCGCCCCGATCGGAGCGGCAGATGAAGCCTACCCGTGGCTTTTGAACGAGTATGTTGGCCCAGGACTTAAGGGGCTCACGTTTGCAGCGTTGATAGCGGCTATTGTTTCTTCTCTGGCTTCCATGATGAACAGTACGAGCACCATTTTCACGATGGACCTGTACCGTAACTACATCCGCCCGAATGCGAGTCAACAGGATCTCGTGCGTACGGGGCGACTGGTTGCACTGGCCAGTATGGCTGTAGCAGTGATTTTGGCGCCGCAGTTGGCGTCCTTGGATCAGGTATTCCAGTACATTCAGGAATACACAGGGTTTGTCAGCCCGGGGGTTCTTGCCATTTTCGTACTTGGCTTGTTCTGGAAAAAATCAACGGCCAACGCTGCTTTGATTTCGGCTGTACTTAGTATTCCGTTATCTGTGGCCATGAAGTGGATCGTACCAGGGATGCCGTTCCTTTCCCGAATGGGTTGGGTATTTATAATCTCTGTGGCATTGATTGTGGTGGTTTCTCTTATTGAAGGCAGGGGCAAGGATAGTCGGGGGGCAATTGTTATCAGTCGGAGCGTAATTCAGACTGATCCGGTTTTTGCCATTCTGGCCTTCGGAATACTGGCGGTTACAGCCGCCCTGTATGTGATTTTCTGGTAACAACTCGGGATGTGCGAAAATTTCGCTCTGGGGCTTGTGTCGTTCTCAATAAAATTTTGTTATTAACGCCATGTTTGTTATCTTAGCCCCATGTTTGTTATCTTAAACTTCCGCATGTGTCCGTCTGTTTGGCTTGTAAACGCTTTCAGGGCCTGATCAAGCCAGAACCGGCATCTTGTTTTTGTTGCAGGATGCCTCAAACTAGAACATGAACTAAACGAGAACTTAACTATGAGACTAAAAGGGCTACTGAGTTTAGCCATTATGCTGGTATTTACCGTGTCGGTCGCGTTTGCTCAACAGGGCAAGATCGATGGCGTGGTGACTGATGCTGCCACTGGAGAGACTATCCCCGGAGCGAGTGTTGTGATTGAGGGCACCACGCAAGGGGCAGCAACACAGGTAGATGGCTATTTCTTTATCAATAACGTGCGTCCAGGCACCTACACTCTGATCGTTTCATTTGTGGGCTTTGTGGACCAGAGGGTAGAGGGTATTCGGGTTTCTACCGGACTAACGACTACCAGGAATATTCAACTGCGAGAGGATGCTGTTGGCCTCGAAGAGATCGTGGTCACAAGTGAACGTCCAATTGTGCAGTTGGATGTGTCGGCCAACGTGGCCAGTCTCAATCCCGAGGCTTTTGAAGATCTCCCGGTGGCTGGCGTCAGTGAGGTACTTGACCTTCAGGCCGGTATTGAACCAGGTCTTCGTGTGCGCGGTGGAGGCCTGAATGAAGTTGCTTTCGTGGTTGATGGCATGAACCTGCGGACCGGTCGCTCACACCAACCATTCACGAACATCAGCTACACCTCACTGGAGGAGGTACAGGTCCAGACAGGAGGCTTCAATGCAGAGTACGGAAACGTACGGAGTGGTATCGTGAACGTTACCACTAAAGAGCCTTCCCGGACACGCTACACCGTTGACGCACTGTATCGTTTTCAACCTGCCCAGCCAAAGGCTCTTGAGGGCTTGGGAGGTGTGAATCTTGATAATTGTAATTACTCCGGTCCGGTAACGGGGGACTGCGACAGCTGGTTTATTCGCCCGTTCCTTGACCCGGCAGTCGCCTGGGAGGGCACAGGTAATGGTGCGTGGGATTCCTATACACAGAACCAGTACAATGCCTTTGAGGGCTGGAATGCACTCGCTGAGCGGCTTCTCAATGACGAGGGCTTTGATGTTACGGCCCAGGATATGCAGAACTATTTCAAGCATACCCACCGCAAGGATAACGAGATCACCAAGCCTGACTATGAGGCTGATATTACTTTGGCCGGTCCACTGGTTCCTGGTCTGAGTAACCAATTGGGTGATCTGCGCTTCTCGGTGTCCTACAGAGGTACGCAGACCGCGTATATCTATCCTCAGAGCCGCGAGGCTTTCAATAATCAGACATTCCAGGGCAAGCTGATCTCGAACGTTGCGCCAGGAATGAAGCTGAGTTTTCAGGGTATGAAGGGCATAGAGCGTGGTATTAACCGCTCGCAGGGAAGTGCAGACGTTCGGATGTACGGCGGAGAAATGCCGTCTTACCCATGGTGGGGCGCTGGTGCAGATATTGTTGACGGTATCAACCGCCGCGGACGTGTGATTCTGTCTGATGGTGCGTTTCCGCTCGCTAATATCGACCATACACTGATTGGAGCTACCTTCACACATACGCTCAGTGCGAGTACCTTCTACGAAGTCCATTTGCAGAATATTGCGTCGAAGTATCGTAGTCATTTTCCGAATCTTCGTGATGGCTCGTACACGGAAGACGGTGTCTTCTACCCGGTTCCGTATACCAATAACTTTGGTCGACTAACTCCCGCAGGTGAGGCAAACAGGGACCAAGTAACCTGCTTTGGTGGTGGTAGCGACATCAATGGGGACGGCGTGACAACCCCGTATTGTGTTGGGGATGAACCGTTCGGATTTTTGGGTCAGGGCGGTAACCTGCTCGGTGGTGCTGAAACCACCGGGGGTCACTGGGTAAAGACTCGGGACACCTCTGATGTGAGTGTCTTCACCGGTCGGTTTGACCTGACCAGTCAGGTAACCCGGGTGCTTCAGCTCAAAACAGGTGCGGAACTCATTATCAGTGATTATGCCCTGAACTATAAGAGAGTAAACCTTGCACTGGTGGGACCGGAAGCCGAGGCCGATTATCCACTCTCACGTCAACCGATCCAAGGTGCTGCCTATGCACAGGGTAAGCTGGAATTCCAGGGCATGATTGCCAACCTTGGTGTGCGTGTGGACTTCTTTGATGCGAATACAGCTTGGTGGGTAGCAGAAAATCCGTATGACCAAGCTTTCCGGCAGCGGGTAGATGGTTTGGATGAACTACTGAGCAAAGAGGATCCGGCAGCACAGATCTTCATCAGTCCTCGGTTGGGTATCTCCTTCCCCATCACGCAAGAAAGCAAGCTTTACTTCAATTACGGTCATTTCCGCCAAATGCTGAACCCGTTCGACGTGTTTGGTATTCAGCAGTCGCGTAACAGCGGTATTGATGTGATGGGTAACCCAGAGCATCCAATGCCCCAGACGGTGGCGTATGAGTTGGGCTTTGACCAGAACCTCTTCGACCAGTATTTGCTGCGGATCAGCGGGTTCTATCGGGATATCCGCAATCAACCGCGTAATGTTACCTATAATAGCCTGGGTGGTGTCGTGAACTACGCGATCAAGCAGCCTTGGAACTATGAAGATGTACGTGGGGCAGAAGTCACATTGACCAAGCTGCGTGGCGCCTGGATCCGAGGGTTTGTCAACTACACCTTCCTTCAGACCAAAGGTGGTAATTTTGGCTATGGTCAATTCAACGAAAACACATTCCAGCAGCGTAACTACCTGCGGACCTCGACCGACTACCGCATTGGAGCTCCGTTGGCTGAGCCGTTTGCCCGTGCAAACCTGCTCTTCTTGACGCCGAGTAGTTTCGTTCCGTCCCTGTTAAATGGTTCATTGCTGGGGGATTGGCGCGTAAGTCTGTTGGGTGAATGGCGTTCAGGCAGCAAATGGAGATGGGCAGGCGGTGGTGGTGCACCTCCTGAATTGCAGGAGAACGTACGCTGGCGCAGCTATGTTAACTTTGATCTTCGCTTTACGAAGCACGTCAATACGCGTTTCGGTGGTGCACAGATCTTCTTGGATGTATCCAATCTCTTCAATCGTCGCCATCTGTACAACGCCACCGGGTTCCATCCGGATGGTAGGGATTTTGACCGCTACATGTGGTCACTGCACCTGCCGGAAGATATCTTTGATCAGATGAATGCGGTCGATGAGAATTTGTCGTACGCTGATAAACAGGGACTGCCCTATGTATGGGTTCCCGGCGATGATCGGCCTGGTGTTTTTCGTCATCCTGACGTAGCATATCAGCCAATCGAGGCCTTTAAATCGCTTGAAGGTGTCAGCGAACCCAACACTGTTGCCTGGTATTGGGCGGCCGACACGGGCACGTACTCCCGTTGGAATGGATCCAGCTTTGAAGCCGTGCCGGAGGGTGATGTGCAGCGAGTACTTGATGACAAAGCATACATCGATATGCCGAATCTGCGGTTCAACACATTTTTGAATAATCGTCGGGTGACTTTAGGTATCCGCGTAACTCTATAGCTTGAAGCAGGGTTGCCTGTTCTAATTTGAGGGCAGGCGGCCCGCTGATTGTTTTCAACTTTAACCAAGCAAGCTCATGAAAATCAGTTACTACATAAAAGCCCTCTCGGCTGGACTGTTTTTGTTGACCTTCGTGCCAATGGTTGCCACAGCCCAGTTCACTGCACAGTGGCTGGATATCGGCACATTCCACAGCACATGGACAGAATCAGGTGCCCAGCACGAAGGTAATTCGTCTGCTGCGGATGGTATGGAATGGCCTTCCATCCTACGTAACAGCAGCCACTTTAGGGCCAAAGCGTTCTGGCTCGGCACAAAGGACTGGACAGATTCCAACGGACAAAACTTTCCGTACTTCGTAGCCCGGATTGGTCCCCGAACAGCCGGTGCAGATGTGACCTATCCGGTACAAAATGTACTCATCAGCAGGACTGAGGACACCGTAGTGGAGGTGGATGGAGCCCTGTCGTTCGACAACGTCGCTGTTATTGACGAGATAGATCCAGGACTTCCATCCGACCGTATGGTGCATAACATCCACAACACGTATGTCGGTATCACAGTAGATCGGAAGGCATACGCCTATGTGAACCAGGCTCACGATGACTATAACATCATTGAGTACGTTTACACCAACACCGGAAACACGGACGAAGACGAGGACCTCGAACTTCCAGATCAGAGCCTGAAAGAAACTTACTTCTTCCGAATCCACCGGTGGAGGGGCAACCTACAGGGTGCCTGGACAGTCAGCGGTGGCATGGTTTGGGGCAAGTTCAGCATGATTGACGTCGTCGGAGACGGACATGCAGAGTATCCGATCACATTTACCTCACAGTATCTGTGGATCGGTATTGATCCAGAAACGCAGGGGGACTATGATCGCTTTGGTGGGTCTCTATTCAACGAAGCATGGTGGGCACCTCCGGCTGATTCGATTGGACGCTTGACCGGTGCCAGCTATATTGGCCGGGCGACAATTCATGCCGACAATTCGCCTACGGATCCCACCTACATTCGCTGCACCATGGCTACCATAGAGACATGCCAGCCAGCGACCATGGGCTTTATGGACTCGGACGAAGCATTGACCGCTGACGGTAGTTCTCACGAAGATTACTATGAGTGGGGGATTAGGACGCGTGAGAACCCTGATCGTATTGATGGTGGGTCCTCACATATGTGGCCGCATTATGCTGACCGCATTGAGCCTACCGGCATTTTCTGGGAGCCCAAAAATGATGCCTCCACAGGTAAACAGGGCGGTCACGCTGTCACAACAGCCTACGGACCGTACGACTTTGCCCCAGGTGAAAGTGTTCGGATTGTAGTCGTGGAAGGTGTTGGCGGATTGACCATTGATGCCAGTGTGCGGATAGGTAGGGCATTCAAACTTGGTGGATTGGATCGCGACACGGACTTGATTCGCTATGATGCGAATGGGGATGGAATGATCCAAACCGGCACTTTCGATCATTCCCTCAATCAGATGGATATGGATGGCGATGGAATGTTTGATACGTTCGGTCATGGATTGGAGGAAATGACGAAGAATCAATGGGTTGTGAGTGCACGGGATTCTATGTTGCAGACGCTGCAACGGGGTATCAATCTCTATGCGGCTAGCAACAACATGAGCACTTATCCAATTCCTGAGGCTCCCCATGCTCCCACCACTTTCAGTGTTGTTGGGCGTCCTGACAAAGTTGAAGTTAGATGGACGAATCCGGCGGGCGGACCTGCACGCACAAAATGGTTACTGTATCGGACATCCCGGTTTGAGGATTACATCTACGAAAGCTGTCTGAACCTTGACTCGCAGCAGTTTACGGATGGTTCAAATCCAAGAGACCCAGCGGATCCCGCTGCATCAGGTCAGCAGCACTGCGGTTACGAAATGATCGCGGATCTTGATGCTGGAGCGAACTCCTACGATGATACCAACCTCAACAGGGGAACGGACTATTACTATTATTTGCAGGCTGTTGGCGGACCGCAGTCCATGGATCCGGATGGTATTTCCGGAACTCCAACAGGCGCACCACTCCGCAGCTCTCGCTCCCTCACGCAGACCTATCAGCCTGTTAACCTGAAACGCCCTGCGTATGGATCAACAGGTACTGTAGAGGATGCGCGTATTGTGCCTAACCCGGTTAATCTCGGCGCAGATGCTACTATAAGGTTTGATCAAGAGGATCGTGTTGCATTCTTCAACATCCCAGGTAACTGTACGATCAAGATCTATACTGAGATTGGAGAACTGGTCCACACCATCGAGCATAATGATGGTAGCGGTGACGAGCTCTGGAACTTAACCACGACATCCCGTCAGTTGCTTGTGAGCGGTATCTACATTGCTGTTATTGCAGACAATGACACGGGTGACGAAGCGATTCGGAAATTCACGGTAATCCGGTAGTTGTGTTGGCACGGCACTCTGTCCGTACAGGGCAGAGTGCCATGCAGCACGCAACCCTAAAGACAAACGATGCAATGAAAAAGCACTACTTATTTTCAATACTGACTATCGCTGCACTCCTGCTTGGCAGTGCGCCGGCGTCCTATGGTCAGTCAGGCCTAACCCCGGATACTGAGGTGGAAACGGACAAGCGCGCCCAGACCGGAATGAAATTCCTGAGTACATCAGTAGATGCCCGTGCTTCTGCTATTGGCTCAGCTCTGACTGCCGAGATGGTTGGTTCTTCAACTTCGATGTTCTACAATCCCGCGAGTATGGGCTTCATGGAGGGGCGCATGCATGCAGCGGCAACCAATATGAGCTTTATCGCGGATATTGGCTATACGCAGGCCAGTATTGCGTTCCGTCCAGGTTCAGCAGGCAACTTTGGTGTAGTTGGTGTCTCACTAGTTTCCGTGGACTATGGCGAGTTCAACTATAACATTCGTGCCAACAATGAAGATGGATTTATGCAGTTGGGAACCTATCAACCGACGGCCATGGCCGTGGGCCTAGGTTATGCTAGATCCTTTGGTGATCGTTTCTCGGCTGGTGCCAATATTAAGCTTGTTTTCCAAGACCTAGGCACAGGATTTGCGACCTCCCAGGATTTTGATACCGGGGTTGTTGCTACTACAGAGGACTACAGCGCACAGACGGTAGCATTTGATTTTGGTATTGTGTATGCAACTGGGTTTGAGAGCCTTGTTATTGGTATGAGTGCTCGTAACTTTGCCCAAGAGCAAACATACGTACGCGAAAGGTTCGAGTTACCACTGACTTTCCAGATCGGAATGTCGATGAATTTGGTTGACCTTACCTCTATCGATCCAGACATGCATAGCATTCAGCTTCATGTTGATGCCCAACGTCCCAGAGACTTTGCTGAGCACGTTCGCTTCGGCCTAGAATACACACTTATGAATGTAGTATCCATTCGTGGAGGATTTGAACAACTGGGCGTGAGCGAAGAGCAGGGATTGAGCGCTGGGGCTGGACTTCGGTATGCGTTTGGAAACTTCCGCGTTGGAGCAGACTATGCATACACACAGTTTGGTGTTTTCGGTGCGGTGAACCGTATTGGCCTTCAGATCGGCCTCTAAAACGAAAAAAGTTAAATCAGTCCTGAGTAACTAATATTCAGGTTACAGGCGGGGAATTGGGGTTATGACCCCAATTCTCCGCTTTGTTTATAGGGATGAAGTATTCAGTTGATCATGTACTCATCTGTGGGGTGGCTTGTGTAATTGCAGCATTGGCCGGTTTGCCTGGATGTCAAAACGCTCAGCCCCCCGCGCTCTCCGACAAACCCATTGGGTTCATCGAGGTAACTGCTGATGCAGGCCTTGGAGCGTACCGGCACGATAATGGTGCAGATGGCAAGAAATACTACGCGGAGCAAATGGGCTCAGGTGCAGGGTTCATTGACTATGACGGCGATGGCTGGTTGGATATTTTGCTTTTGGGCGGCGGGTACTGGGATCGCTCTCCGCATGCGTGGTACAAATCATTTTGGATGTATCGTAACATGGGCGATGGCACATTCGAGGAAGTAACCGAGGAGGTAGGCTTGGGGCGTCTTTATGCCTTCACGCTTGGCATGGCAACGGCAGACTACGATAATGACGGGGATCAGGATATTCTGGTTACCAATCTCAACGAAAACATGCTCCTAGAGAACAAAGGAGGTGTGTTTGAAAACAGTAGGTCGGGTCTGGGTTTTGATGATGAGTGGAGTAGCTCAGCCCTGTGGATAGATGTAAATCGTGATGGATGGTTGGACGTCTACGTAGGCAATTATGCAGATTGGAGTCCGGCGCGCGATAAGTTCTGCCCTGAGGGAGGCACGGTTAAGCTCTACTGCGTTCCTGCGGATTATGAGGGCATATCGAGTCGATACTTTGAATCCAAAGGCGATGGCTCATTCGTTGATCGAACACAGGAGTCTGGCATTTACCACCCACTGGGCAAGGCCCTTGGCATGGCAGAGTGGGATTTCAATCGTGATGGATGGTCTGACTTTGTTGTGGCAAATGATGGTGAGGGAGATCTGCTGTTTATAAACAATCAAGATGGCACATTTTCTGAGCGAGGTGTACAGAGTGGTATCGCCTTCAGTGAGCATGGGGAAGCCCGTGCTGGGATGGGTATTGATATAGGTGTTATGGACGAAACCGGCGAACCATCAGTTTTTGTGGGTAACTTTTCCACGGAAATGATCGGGGTGTACCGCTACTTAGGCAACGGGCTGTTTAGTGATCGTGCGGCCAGATCCCGTATTGGTCAACCAAGTCTGAATACGCTCACTTTTGGATTAATGGTGATTGATGTGGATCTGGATGGCGACTTGGACTTGTTCGTTGCAAATGGGCACGTCTATCCGGATCGATTAGTAGGACAGGATAAGATTACCTACGAGCAGCGAGCACAGTTGTTTGAGAATGATGGTAGCGGACTGTTTGAAGAGGTCTCCCCTTCAACGACGCCTCCCCTGGAGACAGAAATGGTTGCTCGAGGTGCTGCCTACGGAGATTATGACCGTGATGGTGATCTGGATATCCTGATCGTCGAGAACGGTGGTCCAGCACACTTATGGCGTAACGATATAACCGGTCGAAACTGGTTGCGCGTCACCGTCACGGGGACCGAGGGGAACCGAGATGCTTTTGGTACCCATGTTTGTGTGTATACGGATGATCGGACGCAGGAACGTCGTATTCGTTCGGGATCCAGTTACCTCTCCCAAAATGAGGTGGTTGCCGCATTTGGCTTGATGGATACTCAGTCAATTGATAGTGTTCGTGTGGACTGGGCTAGCGGGGGTTCTCTGGTACTGTATGATGTGCCTGTAAATACGGAGGTTCATGTTACTGAGGGCCAGCAGGGTTGGGTTAAACGTTCGATGCCTGGTACCATCAATAAGTAATGCGTAACTCGGTCCCGTTTTTTTTGTGTTTATCACTCCTTGTTGGGTGCACAACCCGGTCACCGGAGAATTCAAACAATACGGATGACCTATTTACTGATGTGACAGCGCAGGCAGGACTAGGCGGAGTGCTGCATACTAATGGTGGCTTTGGGGATTCATGGGCACCGGAAATAGTTGGTGCGGGAGGTGCATTTTTTGACTACGATAATGACGATCAGCAGGATATTCTCGTAGTTACCGGCGGTGCATTCGAGGGAGAGCCACCACTCGGTGCACATCCAGCGCTGAGGCTTTTCCGCAATGTTGGAAATGGAACATTTGATGAGGTAACACAATCCGCGGGTCTGGCACTCTTGCGCAGCTATAGCCTGGGCGTGACAATCGGAGACTACGACAATGATGGAGATCAGGACATCTATGTGACGACTCTGGGCCCTGACTTGTTACTGCGTAATACTGATGGCGTATTTGAGGATGTTGGTCAGGCAGCAGGTGTGGGTCTTGTAAGCGAGTGGAGTACAAGTGCGATGTTCTTTGACGCCAATCTTGATGGGCATCTGGATATCTATGTTGGAACTTATGTACACTGGACACCCGAAGATGATATTTACTGCAGTTTTGGTGGAAGTAAAGTTTACTGCACCCCTGAACTCTATGAGGGTATTGCGAGTCGCTACTATGAGAACCAGGGCAATGGTATGTTTGCAGAAGCCACAGAAAGGGCGGGTTTCCTGACGGGTGTGGAGGCCATCCGAGATAAGACACTGGGTGTTGCGGAGATAGATGCGAATAATGATGGATGGCCTGACGTAGTCGTTGCTAATGACACAGAGCGGGATATGCTCTTCATTAATCAGGGCAATGGTATGTTCATTGAACGCGGCATTACAAGCGGCATAGCCTATGATCAGCATGGCAAACCCAGGGCAGGGATGGGCATAGATGTTGGCGTTGTAGATGATTCTGGAGAGCCCTCCGTATTTGTCGGAAATTTTTCGGATGAGATGGTTGGTGTATACCAGCACATTGGAGGTGGCATTTTCAATGATCGGGCAGCTGTCTCGCGTATCGGGCAACCCAGCTTCAAGACACTAACTTTTGGTTTAGTGCTTTTTGATGTGGATCTGGATGCAGATTTGGATCTGTTGATTGCGAATGGACACGTACAGACACACATTGCGCAGATTGTGGACGGTGTCACTTTTCGTCAGCGGCCTCAGTTGTTCCTGAATGACGGGACAGGAATATTCGCTGAAATGCCACCGTCGGGCCCATTAGCTGAATCCTTTGTGGGTCGTGGGCTTGCTACGGGAGACTATGATCGGGATGGGGATTTAGATGTGCTGATGGTGGAAAACAATGGTCCGATACATCTTTGGCGTAATGAATTACAAGGGCGATCGTGGCTTCGGGTCGAGCTCACAGGTACGGTAAGCAACCGGAATGCGTATGGTGCTCAGCTCCACCTCTGGAGCAGTGGACAAATGCAGGTCCGGCGCATACGTGCGGGATCAAGTTACCTGTCTCACTCAGAAACAGCTGCGTTCTTTGGGTTTGAGGGTACACCGGACAGTTTGTACGTGCGCTGGCCAAGCGGCAAAGAATCCCGAAATTATGAATTAAGGGCGAATACCAGGTTACTTACTTTGGAAGATGGGTAGTTCAGGGTTTGTCAAAATTGGCGTGGTGATTGCGTTGCTCGTTTCAGTGGGATGCGGATCTGAAACAGATGAAAAAGCCCAGGAAGTTGATCAGCGCATGGTTGAGATCGTGTTTACTGACGTGACGGAGGAGGCAGGTTTGGGGGAGTTTCAGCATGAAACAGGAGCTTTCGGAGAAAAATGGTTCCCGGAGACTATGGGTGCAGGTGGCGGTTTCCTGGATTATGACAGTGATGGGATCATGGATGTGTTACTTATTTCCGGGGGGATTTTCCCGTCAAGGGAAGGGGTGTCGCCACCAGCGCTCCGGCTGTACAGAGGCATTGGGGGGGGCGCATTTTCAGAAGTCACGCAGGAGTCTGGATTGGCAGAATTGCAGACCTATGCCTTTGGCGTCAGTGTTGCGGACTATGATAATGATACAGATGCAGACGTGTTTGTCACTGCACTGTACGAGAACCTCCTGCTGCGCAATGACGGAGGCGTATTTAGCGAAGTCAGTGCAGAATCGGGCTTGGGGAGCTATCGGGAGTGGAGTGCAGCGGGCGTGTTTATGGATGCAGATTTAGACGGATGGCTCGACCTTTATGTGGGCAATTATGTTGACTGGACCCCGGAGAAGGACATCTACTGCACACGCGTTGGAGACAAGAAATCCTATTGCACACCGGAGCAGTACGAGGGAATATCAGGTCGCTTTTATGTCAACCGGGGTGATGGTACGTTTGAAGAGCGATCAGATGATTTTAGAGACTTGCCTGGAAAGACACTTGCAGCTGCCAGTCTGGACTACAACAGAGATGGGTGGCCGGATTTGATTGTGGCAAACGATACGCAACGGGATTTGCTTTTCGAAAATCAACGGGATGGTACGTTCATTGAGAAAGGCATCGTAAGTGGCATTGCGTTTGATGAGACGGGTCGTGCCCGCGCCGGTATGGGGCTTGATATTGGCGTTGTTGACGAAACTGGCGAAGAGACGGCGTTCGTAGGGCATTTTTCGGGAGAAATGGTTGGCGTTTACCGTCACGCCAGTAATGGTATTTTTACCGAACGGGCAGCCGTTTCCCAGATTGGACGGCCCAGTTTACCCACACTGACTTTCGGTCTCTTGCTCGCTGATTTTGACCTGGACGAGGATTTGGACCTTTTGACGGCGAACGGTCACATAACTGAAGATATCGGAGAGGTAGAGGAGGGGATAACCTTTCGGCAACGTCCCCAACTCTACGTGAATGAAGGGGGTGGTCGATTTTCTGAGATTGAACCTAATGGAGCTCTCGCAGAGCTAATGGTGGCCCGGGGAGCTGCTTGGGCAGATTATGACATGGATGGAGATCCAGATGTGCTTATTACTGAAAATGGAGGGCCGGCTCGCCTGTGGCGCAATGACACGCAGCCCGGTAATTCATTAACAGTACAATTGACGGGGTCCAGCAGTAATCGCGATGGAATAGGCAGTCGTATCCGTGTGAAAACAAATCAAGGGTGGCAGGAACGCTATGTGAGAGTAGGTACAAGCTATCTTTCACAAAACCAGCGATGGCCGCTGTTTGGGCTTGGGTTATCTACTGTTGCTGACTCCTTGGAAGTATATTGGCCTAGCGGTACTTTGACCGTGAGTGAAGCTGTACCAGCAGGGGTGATCACATTAATTGAAGGATCATAGCCGATTCATGCATATCCTATCGAAACCAGATACGCGGGGCTGCATAAGCTTGTCAGGATCCATACAACGGGATGCATGTGGAACAGAGCCGGCGGAAAGTATGCATATTGCTCTGTCGTCTGGGCGGATAAGCTGGTTGCGACAACTTGAATTGATACCTTACTAAGGGACGATGAGAACAAGACTACTGTTGTTGTTCCTGTTGGCTGCTGGCTGTTCTGAGCCGGACGGGATTGCGGAAGAGCAACGAAAATCTCTTTCCCCATGGGCAGCCAGATACATGCTTGAAGCAGAAAGTGCATTCGGGAGGGGTGTTTATGAGTTGGCGCTCACCTACACAGACAGCGTCGAGGCATATGCGCCTGAATTGGCAGACCTTCATTATCTGCGTGGCAGGATATATACGCAACTCAACCGTTTGGATGTAGCGCAGGCTGCTTATCAGACGGTTCTGGAGATTGATCCAGCGTACGCCGGGGCCCGATTTGCTATGGGATTGAACAGCTTCCGGCGTGGTAAGCTTCGCGACGCCATCAACTTTTACCTGGAGGAGGAGTCTCAGGTTGGCCCCACAGCGGCCTTGTACCATGAACTAGGGCGGGCTTATGCGAAACTTGGTGTGCCAGACAGTGCCCAGATTGCATATGAGCAGGCTTTATCGCTTGACCCCGATCATGCGATGACTTACATGTGGTTGGGGCAATTACTAGAGGAAACGGGGGATTTGGAGAGCGCATTAGGGACGTCTTTGGTCGGTTTAGGACTTCGCCCGGATGATTTGGACTACCAGTACATCGTAGGCACTCAGTATTTCAGGTTGGATTCTGCTGAAGCTGCGCTTCCGTACCTGGAACCCGTGGCCGAGAAGCGGTCATGGCACCACGGTGCACAGTTCAATCTTGGACAAGTCTATATGCGGCTTGGGCGGGAGTCTGAAGCAGAGAGGTATTTTGCAAGAGCAGACCAGGCTCAGCAGCTTCAACAGCGCGTTAACGAAGCGCAGAACGCCATCAGCAATGATCCAGGGTCGCCAGCCAACTGGATTGAGCTTGGTAACCGGCTCCGCCAGGCCAAGAGGTATGGTCGTGCTATTGAGGCGTACAAGAACGGATTGACCATTGATGTCCCACCTGGACTTGCGTTGTACATGCAGACCAATCTTGCGACGTTATATCTCGAGTGCGGGGATGCAACAGAGGCAGCCAATAGACTTGAAGCAATCCTGCGCGCGGATCCTACTTTAACTGCTGCCAGACTCAACTTAGGCGTGGCGTATGCACAAGGTGGGAGGTTGGATGAAGCGCGTGCAACATGGGTGGAACTTCTTGAAAGGGAGCCCACGCATGAAAGTGCCTTGGCTTATCTGGCACAATTGGACTCAATGGATAAAGATGAACATGTGGAAACGAGCAGTACTGACTGCCGTGATACTGGCTAACACGAGTGTTGGAGCTAGGTCCCAATCTATGCAGGAGGGAGATTGGGTCGGACAAATTATTCACCTTACAGGTCGTTATATGGATGCGGTCTACGAGGTCCGTAATGTTAATGATGACCTGCAGATTACACTGGAGGTAGAAAATTTTGGGCCCTTCGAATTCAGTGATATCCAGGTGACGGCGGACAGCCTCTTTTTTGTATGGGAACCCTCATTTGAACTGCAGTGCACTTTGGCCAGACTGCCAGATAATGTATATCACGGTGTGTGTAAGGATCCGTGGGGAGGATTTGGCGGTATTGTCATGGCACCTCCAGGTTCAGATGCGGATGAGTTGACATTGGACGAAATGACATTCAAGAGCATCGCGGGTATCGGTGATGCTGACTCGGAGAAAAAAACGTCGATTTTAGGTCCAATGTATCCGCTGGGAAAGTCAGCGCAATTATCCAGTGGGGCTGTGAACTATGTGGATGCGGGATCCGGTTCGGTTACGGTGATACTCATTGCGGGGCTGGGAGATAATCTTACTTCCTGGGAGATGCTCCATCGGCGTTTGGCCCGCGAAACGCGTGTGATTGCCTATGATCGACCGGGCTTAGGGTTTTCAAAGGAGACTAGCATTCCGCGCACACCTGAGCAGATGGCCACTGAGCTATATGCATTGCTTCGGAGTGCCAATGTGACTTCGCCATATCTAATTGTAGCCCATGCGGAAAGCGCCTTTACTGCACGCCGTTTTGTGGACCTGTACGGGGAGGAGGTGCATGGATTGGTGCTGATTGATCCCCACCATGAGGATCAGGCCGCGATGTGGGAAAGCTTAGACGCGGAAGGATGGCAGTCCTATTGGACACAGGTAAAAAAATTTCAGATGATGTTTCCCGGCGGTGCCGGCCGGGAGTTTGAAACCTATGCGAAGATCATTGACGGTGAGAGAGTTCCCGGACTGGGCCCTGTACCTCAAGTACCAACTGTGGTACTCACAGCCGGGCGTGTTTCTGAGTCCCCGAGGTGGGTCGGGGAGTCTCAAGAGGGGCGTGCAGCGTGGAATGATTTTCATACCGATTGGGTGCAGGGAATGCCCTCGGGTAGCCGCATAGTTCAGGTACAAAGTGGGCCATATATCCAAAATGAGAGACCGAACGAGATAGAGGAGATCATTCGAGCAATGCTCTCTGCCAAGTAATGTCCGCGCATAATTCCCAAAATCAAAGTGTGACGCTGGAGTCAATTATTTTGAGCATGGCCCTTGCGCTCTATTTTGGGCAATTTCGACCTGTTTTCACGATTTGATGTGTACGGTCTTCGGCGCGATTTTTTCTGCAATCTCATTGCAGAATACGACTCCATGAAAGTGGAGAATTTTAGGCCTAGTTGTTATAACTCCCAAACTGGAGGTTCAACCGCGAATTTTACTTGGGATGAGTTTATGGGAGGTTGGGGTAACGACAACGAGGCGGGATACACCGTGTCCCTGTAGTATTATGGATCAGAGCGTAATGACTGGCGTCCAGCAAATCCGCGATTGGGACGGGAGACCGATCACATTGACCTCCGGCGATCGATGTCCCTATTGGGAGTAGAAATGAAGGCAGCAAATATCCCTGGACAAGCCGCCATATGTATGGCACTGCCTTGATATCCGTACCGGATGCGATAGAGAATATTATGCCAACTGGAGGGGGTATGCAGATAGTCTTGGATTTACGGCGCCCCCATGGGCACATACCCTGATTGCCATCTACACATCCACAAGTAAGCTCAAGCCCGGCCATGTACACTAAATTTGGACTAACGCTCCTTCTTGGCCTGCTTCCGCTATGCACTTCGTATGCACAAACTCCGCGGGCGACCACGCCCGACGAAATCGTTCGGCAGTTAACCCATTCCGATTATAGAATAGCGTTTCACGGCGTGAGCAGCTACATGGGATTCTCGCCGGATCAGCGCACGCCGGCGATGAAGGCTGCACTTGTGCGGCGCTCAAAAATGAAAACGAGCGTATTCGACAAATTGAGCTAAGACGCGCTGAGACGGGGAGTACTATATACTTATACGAGGATCATGGGTCTGCTGAAAGGGCACTGTACTTGGTAGAAGAAGTCTCTGAGTTGAAGGATCCCGCCACAAATCCGATGCTTTTACGTTGGTCCGGAATGGACGATGAGATAATTGATTTTGGCCGGCAGGCCCTTGAGCCTGTTTTGAAGTTTCTCGAAACGCCACAATCCGGCATTGACCAACACGCACTTGCCAGGGGGTATATACGCTTCGCATGATGGTGGATTACTGGGGTTTTAGCACCTTCAGCGCGTCCGAGCGCGAGCGGATGAAGCAGGTGGTCGCAAGGTATATCGTGCGCTATGATCCAAACCCCGAAAAAAACTCATGGCTTCTTATAAGTCGTGCTATTAGTCTAGCCGTTTCGCTTCAGGAGGTCGCATTGCTGCAAATGGCGGATGTCTTAGTGAATAACGATACAGAAATTGCCAAACGGGGTTTCGATGACTCCACAAGAGGCTGGTTGCAGGAAACCGCCGCTAAAGCACTGGCGGGTACACTTGAGGAGCGACAGTACAGACCATATGAGGAAAGGAGGAGGCGGTATTGAGTTTGGGACGAGGCAGATGTTTAGCGACAATTCGTTCGAAAATGGTGTCACGTGATCCGGAGTAAAACGGAGGGCAGTATAACCAACCCTGTACTGGAGCCAATACTTCCATATTTGATTGAGCCCAAAATTAGTCACTCCACATGAATCGCGGTAGAACCAGTTGAAAAACTAGCGTTCGCAACTGGTCTGAAGCACACGATCTGTTGGGCATGATTAGCTGCTTATCTTTCCCGAGTGTATCCCCCAACTAGTGTCTGACGAGTGTTATATGCTGGGAGGAGGCCGGTCGACCTTTCATGTAGCTGCGTACTATATAGGTTCCGGCCGAGAGTTCGTACGCATTGATCGTCACCCGGGTTGATTGATGAAGTGGGGGCGTGCCCCTGAAAAGAGTCCGGATCCGACGACCAAGAAGATCATACAGTGCGATATCGACTGATCCGTATGTGCCGGAGGTGAACTGAAGAACGGCTTCCGTGGAAAATGGATTAGGATAAGCTTTCTCCGTCACAAGGCCTTCGGCATACAATTCAGCAGTCACAGGTCCGGTAACCCTGTAGGCGCCGTTGGCCGTTACTTGCCGGATCTGGAAAGAATATTGACCTGGATCCAGATCCTCTACGGTGTACGTAAAGGTGGTCTGCGCCTCACTGTTTCCCTGAACCTGGCCGATGGTCACCGGTGGCTGCTGCGTGTTTTCGACAAAGAACGTAATCGCGGAGGAGGATGGTATTATAGACCAGGTGAGCCGAATTGATCGTTCCCCCGGCATAGCTTTCAGCTCACTTACAGCGACAAGATCGTAGCCCAGGCAGTCTCCGCGAAGTTGGAGTTGACAGATAGGGCTAGTATCAAGTGCTGCATATTCTGGGCTATCGGGTACGCAGATACCGGCATTGTTTGAGAGGTTGCACTGGGACAGTTTTGTGCCAAGAACTGCGACCCGGAGTGGCAGGGCGCCCGTCAGCTTGTTGTTGCTAAGATCCAGAATATCCAGATTGGTGAGTGCAGCGTACTTTGCCGGTATGGACCCTTGAAGGTTATTTCCAGATAGGTCGAGGACTTCAAGGCTATGCATGGACGATAGAGCGGCGGGTAACTTACCCACCATGCCATTATCCGGCAGGATTAAATGTGTTATTTCCTCACCGGTACAGCTGACGCCATGCCAATCGCATGGCTGGGAACTGGCGAGCCATCCATTATTTTGTGTCCATGTCGCCCCTCCTGTCTCAACGTAGATAGACTCAAGGCTTTCGCAATTGGGCCCTTCACATGCTTTACACGCATTGTCTCGAGACAGCGAGCAGACTTGATCCAGGTTGGCATATGGGGGTGCATCTGGAATGCATACACTATTTCCTTGCAGGTGACAGTTGTTTATGCCTGCAGCAAAGGTGGCTATGGAGAGGGACAGAGCGCCTTCCAGATTGTTGTCAGCGAGGGATAGCCAGAGAAGTTCGTCTAGATTGGAGAATTCTTCCGGAATCTTCCCTGACAGTTGATTTTGGCTTGCATCTAAAAATCTGAGCATATCGAAATCTCCCAGCCATACCGGTAGGTTTCCAGTGAACATATTTTGGCGCAAGTTGAAGTACTCTAGCTTGGTCATATTGCGGAGTGTATCGGGAATTGATCCTCCCAAATGATTCTCACTGAGATCAAGGCGCTGCAATTGCAATAATTGTCCAAGTCGTTCTGGTATTGGTCCTTCCAGTTCATTGGCTTCCAGACTTAGTTCCCGAAGATTGGGCAGGTTTCCGAGTTCCGCCGGGATAGTGCCTGTGAAGGCATTATTACCCAGTGTTAGAACTTCCAGGTACTCAAGGTCTCCGAGCGTTGTCGGGATTTGGCCAGTCAGTTTTCTTAGTCGGACGCCCGGACCACTGTTGTCGATCCGAAGGGATTGCAGTTCCTGCAGGAATGCCAGGTCTCCCGGCAGTGTACCAGTCAGGTTGTTGCCGGAAAGGTCAATGTGTATGATTTCTCTTGGCCATCTCGAGGATCTGCATGTGATACCGTACCAATCACAGGGTTGGTTCGTCCGAAGCCAGCCGCGTACGTTCCGCCAGTTATACCCGTCCGTATCGTAGAAGAGTTTTTCCAGCACCTTGCATGCCTGCAGCGTAATCTGGTCAATGAATGGACAACCCAGAAACTGCGCCTGCGTAGCAGTCGCACTAGATGCTGCAATCAACAGAACAAGGGCAACGACACGAATCATGACGGTCGGCGGTTGCTATTCCGTTACCACCGGGCTGGTCAGTTGTTCATCAGCGTGCATTCCGCCGAAAAATTACGACTTGTTCGTCAAGTAAAAAGCTTCAAAAAGGCTGTGCCTGTACGGGATGTGACCTAGGCCGATGTTCAGCGAAATTAGAATTTCGGTTAAAAATTTCGATGGAGGGGGCGCGCAACGAAGCGGAGCAGCGAGCTGCGGAGCGAAGTTGCGCACGGTACATCAGACGCATTTTGTCTATGCCTGAACTGACGGATTATCAGTCCGAGATGGACTCGAATCAGGCATGACGGGGGTGATAGATGTCGAGTTGCCAGCCGGTTACTTCCGCGGGGTTGGTACCTCACATTGAGTCAGACTGAAGGGGTAATGACTCGGAGTCGCGAGATACGACGCTGTACACTGGGACCTGTCGCGTGTGCTACTCAGTGCCCGCCAAGTCCAAGATACGGTAATGCGTGGAGTAGCCTGCAAATATTCCCCGTCCGCCCTCAAAATTTGTGTACAGATTAGCAGGCTGTCCGAAACCATCAAAATAGTCCTGTTCCTCAATCGAACTCCGATGTTCGATATATTCGGGACTGAGGGCCATTATGTATAGTACCAAGTCAGTGTCCAATTCGTCCCCCAAATCATAACCCAGGGTGACCACTATATCAAAATTGCGAGTCCGGTCATCAAAAGATCGATCAGACAGGATACCGATGGCGCAGTCTTCGTCTTCTGCGGGGCTGCTTGCAATGGGGTTCAGAACATCACCGTAGAAGCAATACCACTGCTGGCTGTCGTGGGTCATGGTCACCGGATAGACTGTGTACTCCGAGGAAATAGGGGATACATCTTCGGGGAATGCAAGAAAAATGCTGAAACTGTAATAATTGAGACCAGGGTTGTCTGCCAGACTGAAACTGACTAAATATTGGGGACCCCGGAACGGGTCGAAGGACTCCAGTTTAGTTGCCTCAGCAGTAAGTATGCGTGGGGGAGGAGGGGCCATAGAGATCGCTGACGCCGAAGGCAATCCGGGCGCTTCAACGACCATTCGATAGAGTGTATTTGTGCGGGGCCTCCGCATTCGCGGCGACTCATACCAACCATCCTCTCCACCATCGTGAATAAGTCGGGCGACGAGGACATCGTCGCTGTAGATCATGACAGTCGCATTATCTAGGAAAACCGGCGCCGTATCTCCCAGGCTACCAATCGGAATCGTTCTCGTGACCCTTGCCGCCCAGATCGAATCTGGCATGAAGTTGCTAGTGACGTTCAGTTCCGGATCGTAATCCGGTGGGTCAATCTCAATGGTAGTTTCACAGGCCGATAGTAATATTGCGCAGGCTATAAGTAGTCGGGTAACTGGATCATGAGGAAGCTGTAATAGCCGTAAACTCTGAGTTAGCTTGGTCCAGATGAGCCTGACAGTTTGCATGGAGTCAGCAGGACGGAGGGTACGGTTTTGATTGTCACTCTTCAAAGCTTGCTCTAACGATGAGGAACCGTAGTTCAAGAACTGCGATAATGCCATGTTTGAGTGAATCTGTCGGATCACAGAACGGTCATGTGTATGACTCATAGTCCTAGTAGGATAACTGGTAGCTTATCGCGGGGACTATGGGGAGTAGACTAAACTTTTTGAATACTAAGTCACCTGTGCGATCTCGCTCGGCATAGATGCTGAGGGCGTTCCTCCGGTTGTATGTATTGTAGGTGCCGATTGATAATGTTCTTTTCAAACGTGTTCTCGTTCGCTTTATACGAATACTTAAGTCCAGTCGATGATAGGCCGGCATGCGTGCACCATTGCGTGAACTCTGTACACTATACAAGTCAAGCCAGTTCGTTCGTCCCCATGGAAATGCCACGGAAATTTCTGGCTCTGCGAAAATATGGCCGACAGGCAGTGTGACGGCCTGACCGGTGCCATAAACCCAGGATGCACTTATATCAAACCATGGTCTAAACTTGTGACTGATGACCAAGGCGGCATCATGACGGCGATCATACCGATAAGGAAACCATGCCCCATGGTTTATATCGTCGAATTGCCGCCGACTCGACGATAGCGTGTAGCCTATCCAGCCGGTAGTGCGGCCGGATTGCTTTTGGAGAAAAATCTCGCCGCCGTAGGCGATACCGCGTCCGGTCACCACTCGGTCTTCCCATGTCCCAAGGGTAGCGTCGAAAAAGTCGGCGCCCTCTTCATATTCAATCAGGTTTTGCAATCGCTTGTAGTACCCTTCAAGTGAGATCTCAAATTTTCCACCAGAAATTGAATGAACTGCACCACCGGCAACTTGCATGGACTGCTGAGGCCTGATTCGTGCGGTTGCAGGCACCCACAGGTCTGTGGGTAGAGAGAAGCCACTTGTAGTCGCCAAGAGGTGAATGTACTGCTGCATATATGCTAAGGATGCTTTAAAGCTGGTTTTCGAGTCCAGACGGAAAAGCGCTCCAATACGTGGTTCAACCGAGTAATAGGTCTTCTGGTCAATCAGAAAGCTTGAGATGTGCACTCCCGTATTGAGGCGTATCCGCGAAGCCAGGCGCCAATCATCTTCAATGTAGGCTTGGAACTCTCTTCCTTTTGATCGCCTGTTTGGGGTAGTTGAGGAATACTCCTTAACATCATTTACCCGATGGATCTCCTCAAAGGCCCCTGTGAGAAAACTGTGCAATTGCCCTCCCAGTCCAAAACGAAGATTATGACGGGCATTGGGAATAAACTCCGCGTCAGCACGCGCATGCAGATCGCGAATGCCGGATTCGTACGAAGCATAATACTGCCTGTGGTCAACGTCGATATCATTAACTCCACGTGGGACATAACGGTCTTCGTTGGTTGCAAGCAGAGAATAATTTGTGTAACCGACCAGTACATTCGAGAACAATCTTGGCCCAAATATGTGATTCCAGCGGAAGGTGCCCGTCAGATTGCTCCAATTCAGCGCAGTTCGTTCCCAGCTATCATTATCGTTGTAACTATAACGCTCATACAGGCGGTCGTCTCCCGCGTAGCCACTCAGATATATTCGGTCTTTGGGTGTAAGAATAACATTGGTCTTCACATTGAAGTCGTAGAAATAGTACCCGGCCTCTTGATCATCGTTGTTGAGGAAGGGGCGGACAAGTAGGTCAGCATAGGACCGGCGTCCAGCGACAAGGAAGGAAGCACGATCTCGAATGATAGGACCCTCCACGGTTAAGCGTGAAGCAAGGAGTCCAATGGCCCCTGCTCCTGCAAACCGCTTCATATTCCCTTCCTTCATAGTCAGATCGATCACTGAGGAAAGCCGTCCACCGTAACGCGCAGGAAAACCTCCTTTGAGGAGTTGGACATCCTTTATCGCGTCTGGATTAAAGGTGCTCAGAAATCCAAACAGATGGCTGGGGTTATAGATCTGTGTTCCATCAAGCAAATAAAGATTCTGGTCCGGACCACCCCCACGCACATAGAGACCGGTTGAACCTTCCACACCTGACTGAACTCCTGGCAGAAGTTGGATAATGCGCAAGACATCTGTTTCTCCCAGGAGTGACGGAAGAACCTCAACGTTTTGTACAGGCAGTGAGATTCCACTCATTTGTGTTGTCTGAAGTGCTGACTCGACGGAAGCGGTAACCTCTACTTCGTCTAGAGCGAGTGTAGCAGGTACGAGCGAAATATCCAGGCGGAGGTCCTCTTGGGGTGAGTACACGATCACCTGTGGCACGTACGCGACATGATTGACTACCATGCGTACGCTATCACGTTGAAGCGTCAGGCTGTAGTAGCCGTACTGATTGGTTGTTACTCCTACATCTTGTGCAGCTACGTACAACGCAGCCCCGACTACCAGTTCACCGGTCTCGGCATCCGTTACAGTACCGCTCACTGTAATATGGCTTTCTTGGGCAACAGCAATGGGCAAATGCTGTACGGAAAGGTAAACTGCAGCTGTACATAAGAATGTTAGACGAGGGAGGAATTTTTGCATACAGCAGGGCTATTCGCCGGAAGAGATGAGGAATGTGGCTTCGCTCACGGAGCTTTCTTGGTATCCATACCTGATTGCTTTTGCGCGAAGTGTGGTGGTTTTGTCAATCCTGAGTGGAGTAGAAAAAAGCAACCAATCTCCTTCCGTACCTGTTTCGTCTACAATTGCGTATGCGATTGAGGCGCCTTGCGTTCCGCTGTACATCGTTATGTCGATGGGATCGTCAAAAATCCCCCCGCTTTGTGTGTGATCCAGACCGTCAGTCTGGACCGCTGTGCGTGGGGTAGCTTGCGGCAGCATGATTGGTGCACCCGTAATTGGTTGTTCTCCGTTTGGCCACATTGATTCAACCATGTCCAGTTCAGATCTGAACCCCCAGTCCCCACTCGTCGCAATCCAACTATCCAGTGCCTGTTGCATGCGTAAGAGCTCATCCTTGTGTGTTGGATTGTATGCAAGATTGCGAAGTTCATATGGATCCTCAGTCGTGTCATAAAGCTCGTGAACCGGGCGGCGTGTACGCATCCAAAGCGTTTGGGGGCCGGTTAGTGCACCTTCTGCATGCAGTCTGAAGAGCTCTTGCATAGTAGGCATTACATTCGCGTAGGCCATCCAGAGCGTGTATGGTTTTTCCGTCCGGTAGTTGCGGATATATTTGTATCGCGTATCCCGAACAGCTCTTACCAGGTCGTACTGCTCATCGAAGCGATCCCTTGCCGCGTACACGTATTCGTGTGAAGGCTTATTACCGGCGAATTCCCCCAAAATGGCCCGTCCCTGCATGTGGGCCAGCGGCTCAATCCCTGCCAGTGAAAGTACAGTAGGAGCGAGATCCAGAAAGCTCACAAGCTCCTCACTAACACCAGGTGTCTGTCCAGGTGTATGGATGATCATCGGAACATGCAGGCCGGAATCGTACAGCCACCGTTTATGACGCGGTAATCCATCACCGTGATCGCTCCAGAAAAAGACGATTGTATTGTCCAGTAGGCCGTCCTCCTTCAATTGGTCAAGAATCATGCCAGCCTGAGCATCCATAGTTGTGATATTGTCGTATTGCTGTGCAATATCGCGTCGCACGACGGGCGTGTCTGGGTAATAGGGCGGCACGATAACTGCACCAGGATCGGTTGAGAGCGGTGCAGGCGGAGGCGGTGCTGCTGCAGCGGGTAGTCCCATGGCTTCAAAGGCTGCTGCAGGATCCGGCCAGATACGACTCTCGTGCGTTGTCGTAAAATTGAACACCGAAAAGAAAGGTTGATCGGGATCCCGGCGGTTACGCCAGTGGGCCTCAGAGCTGGATTCATCCCAAGCTGTGGTTGGGGTTTCGAACTGATAGTCCTCCTTCACATTATTGGTAGTGTAGTAGCCAGCTGCACGCAGGTATTCAGTAAAGGTCTTTACATAATGGGGAGGGACCACGCTGTACGGTGTGGGTTCGGGTGCAAAAGGGGCTCCAGAGAGAGTCCGCATGTGATGCGCCCCAAGACTGACCTGGTGTATGCCGGTGATAATGGCTGCACGGCTGGGAGAGCAGACCCCCGCGGTAGTAAATACATGTGTGTAGCGTGTGCTACGGCTGGCAAGTGAGTCCAAGTGAGGGGTTCGGGCAACGGTATCCCCATAGGCCCCGAGCCTTGGTCCCATATCTTCGGCCGATATCCAGACGATATTTGGACGTTCTAGAAGAATCGGTTCCTCAACTGTGAGTTCTGGCCCGGCACACGCGCACAATAGAAAAGGAAGGGGCCAAAGGCGTACACGTAAGCTCATATGTCAGTACTGTCGGGTTCGATTGGGTTCAGGCTTAGACCGGTATTGATGTATAGTTCAGGCACGGCAGATTGCAAACGCTCTACCCCTGCCTCGGTGGTATTTGTTTGCCAGAGATAGAGTGACTTCAGCTCGGGTAATTGTTCAAGATGGATCAGTCCCGAGTCGGACACTTCTGTACCATAAAGGTTTAGATACTCCAGATACTCCAAGTCACTCAGATGCGCCAATCCGTCATCTGTAACCGAAGTTTGCTGTAGATGTAGGCGCGTCACATGCGGCAGATCTGCGATCATCGCTACCAGATCGTCTCCGGCCTGGGAGCGTCCGAGGTCAAGCCATGCGATGTTGGGGGCGAGGCGTGATAGAGCTCCGCGCAACTCACTCGTGCCTGTGCATGCTTCCAAGTCCATGCAGCGCACCTGCAGGTAGGGTTCATCTTCAGCTAAGGGGGTTACTGACAATCCCAGGTTAGCGAGTGCAACTACGTCCATAGAGTCCGGCAGATCAGTATCCAGTGCAAAGATTCCGGTTCGGATTTCGTCCAGTCCCATACCGTCCACAATAGTTTGAACAACGGGTGACCATTCAGCGTCGGGGAGAAGCTCCTCAAAAGAGGCTCCTGAGTCAATCCACCATCTCAGTAGCTCGGCTTCCGCCACTGACAGCTGTGGGCTCTCGACAGGTGGCATATGATCGTCCGAATTGAGCGGCAGCCACACGCGGTGAATAAGCTCACTCTCATGCGCGCGACCAGCGATAATGGGTGGTCCATCATCTCCGCCCTCACTGATAAATTCGGGGGTATCCAAACGCAGACCACCCCGTTGGGCATCAGCACCATGACACGAGGCACACTTGGATTCGAGAATGGGGGCAATCAGTGCTGTATACGTAGTGGTTTCAGCAGGATTGTCCAACTGAAGGCGTCCGATATCGGCTTTTTTGGATAGTCCCGCAATCTGGCGCAAGCCATCAGGCATATAGCGGGATAAGTAATCCGGGCCATGTGTCAGTGTACTACCCAGATGTCCGGCAAGTGCAACCACCAACAGCAGTAGGCCTAACGATATACCGTACACACGACGCTCCCAGTGCTTAAGCCAGCGTTCAGAGAGGCCTGGCCAGGCTTTGTACAGGTAGGCCAGCGAAGCAAACAGGACAACCAGAATGCCCATGCGCTTATGCCAAGCCAGTTGACTGGCGGCATAGCCGCCGCCCTGGGCCAAATACAGGCCGGCAATGACGGCCAGGATAGAGCTCCAGACGCCTATATACAGGAGTGCCAGAATCCCTGTATCATACCGTCCCCGCCAGGCAGACCTGCGTGAAAGACACTCAAGCAGGGTAGCAACCACTAGGATCCCAATCGGTAGATGCACAACGACCGGGTGGAATCGTCCCAGGAACAGGCTAAAGTCACTTGGTCGGCCAGAACCCGGTACCATTACAAGCATTACCACCAGAAAGGCGAGGCCGGCACACAACCAAAACACGGATTGCTTCATAGCGTCAACAGAAAGAGGGTTTTAGGCCAAGACTTGGTGCACAACATGTCCGTGCACATCGGTTAAGCGAAAATCTCGGCCTTGGAAGGGATAAGTTAGTCGCAGGTGATCAAACCCAAGTAGATGCAGGATCGTGGCTTGCAGGTCGTGGACATGTACCTGACCGCTCACGGCGCTATATCCGATTTCGTCTGTTTCACCATGTGTGATGCCGCCCTTAACTCCGCCACCGGCCATCCACATCGTATAAGCGTCGCTGTGATGATCCCGGCCGACAAAGGGATTGTCTGTACCCGAGCGGTTTTCCAGCATTGGCGTTCGCCCAAATTCTCCGCCCCAGATCACAAGGGTTTCTTCAAGCAGACCGCGCTGTTCCAGATCTTCCAAGAGTGCAGTAACCGGGCGATCAGTTTCGCGGCAGCGCTCTAGGAAGCCCCCGTTCAGGGCCTCACTTTCTCCTGCACCGTGCGAGTCCCAACCCCAGTGAAACAACTGAACGAAGCGAACGCCCCGTTCCACCAGCCTTCGTGCGAGAAGGCAGTTATTACTGAATGCCGTTTCGCCGGGAGCGGTGCCGTACAGCTCATGTATGTAGGCAGGCTCACGGCTGATATCCATGGCTTCCGGTACAGAGGTCTGCATGCGGAAAGCCATTTCATACTGTGCAATGCGTGTGAGAATTTCGGGATCACCAATTTCCTCGTACTGTTGCTGGTTGATCGTATTAATGGCATCAATGGATTTACGCCGCAGGTTACGCGGCACACCCTCCGGGTCGCCCAAAAACAAGACCGGATCCCCTTTGGTTCTGCACTGCACACCTTGGTATACTGTGGGCAGAAAGCCACTTCCATATACGCTGGCTCCCGCGTCCGGTGCAGCTCCGCCGGAAAGCAGCACGACAAATGCAGGCAGGTTCGCGTTCTCAGTACCAAGCCCATAAGTCACCCAGGATCCCATACTCGGGCGGCCAAGCCGGGGGCTCCCCGAATGGACTAATAGTTGTGCTGGAGCATGGTTGAATTCATCAGTGCGCATGGCCTTGAGGAAGGCAATCTTATCAGCGACACGCCCCAAGTGCGGCAAGTGATCTGATATCCATGCACCTGATTCTCCGTGCTGACGGAAAGTGGCCTGCGGTCCCAACATTTTTGGTACGCCCCTGATGAACGCAAAGCGCTTGCCTTCCAGGAGCGATTCGGGACAGTCTTGGCCATGCAGCCGCGCGAGTGTGGGCTTGTAGTCAAACAATTCCAATGGAGAGGGACCGCCTGCCATATGCAAAAAGATCACACGTTTAGCACGTGGTGCAAAATGTGGTTTGCGCGGTGCCAACGGATCGGGAGAGCTAGTCGGGTCAGCTGTTCCGACTGCACCAAGTGAGGCAAAAGCCATAGCTCCGAGTCCGGCACTCGCGGACTTCAGGAAATGGCGACGCGTAACGTGACCCAGATATGCGTGTTGGGCTTCTTTAGCAAGACTCATGTTGAAGCGAAGAACGTTCCAGCCGTAACCATAGCAATTGAATTTAGGGCGAATACTGCATTGTGTCCATTAGCATTTACCAGAGGTGCCGCACTGTATTACTCTTTCATAATGAACTGATCAAGATTAAGGATCGCATTAGCGACAACGGTTAAGCCCGCCAATTCAGCAGATCCCTGGTCTCCGGTTAATGTAGTGACATCGTCATCGTGTTCCGTATAGTGGGTCATGGCATCGTTATATAGGGACCCGAGTGTGTCGAGAACCTTCTCGTCTGGTGCTACTCCTATGGCGTACGTATATCCCGCTTCAAGAGGATTTTCGGAATCAAGCATGCGCTGGGCCAATGCTTGTGCTGCCTCAAAAAATACAGGATCATTCAGCGAAACCAAGGCCTGCAGGGGCGTGTTGGTTCTTATCCTTCGAGATACGCAGAACTCACGGCTGGGGCTGTCAAATGTCGCCATAGACGGGTACGGTACAGTGCGCCGCCAGTACGTATAAATTCCGCGCCTGTACCGATCATTCCCTTGACTAGTTTGCCACCGGCGGGCGTCGTAAGGATTATTCCAGAGCCCTTCTGGTTGAGGTGGCATTACACTCTGACCGTACATCGCGGGACTTAGCAGCCCGCTCACATAGAGTGCCTGATCCCGAATCTGTTCTGCACTCAGACGGAAACGGGCGCCCCGCGCCAGTAGCCGGTTGCGAGGATCTCTGGCTTCCAGTTCATCGGTCACGCGTGAGGACTGCCTATACGTTGAAGAAACCACCACAGAGCGCAGCAAAGACTTGACGCTCCAAGAATTATCCTCCATAAAGCTGACCGCCAAGTAGTCCAGTAGGTCTGGATGGGAGCGTTCAAGCCCCTGAGTTCCAAAATCTTCCAGCGATTCGATAAGTCCAATCCCAAAGAGCTGCTCCCAGAATCGATTTACTGCTACCCGTGCTGTGAGTGGATTGTCACGGCTGACCAGCCACTGAGCCATTCCCAGGCGGTTGCGAGGAGCATCCTCCGGCATGGGAGGTAATGCGTCAGGTGTATCGGGTTCAACCAGCTCCCCTTTCAGTAGAAAGCTGCCCCGTTCAAACACATGTGTACGTCGCTGGAAGGGAAGCTCTTGCATGATGGGGGTATGGACTGCGTTTAATGTTCGCAGCTCCCGTTCTTTATCCGCTTTATCAGAACGCAGGCGCTCAAGTTCAGGATCATCACTGACACTGGCATAAATATGGTCCAACGTCCATCGCTGACCTTCCCCCCGCTGTTCTTCTGGGGTTGCTACAACCCGCTTGACTTCATTTTGAAGCATTAGTCGGACACGGCCAATGATTTCGGGTTTGTCCAGCGTAGTCTCCCATTCACGCCGCTCTTCAGCCAGTGCATTGGAGCGCACGCGGGCAATGATGTCCTCTTCCAGTTGGGCAATGTCCGCTAGGAGCTGATCTCCTTGTTCGGCAACTTCTTCCCCAAACAACGGAAGAGTTGGGTATTCGCTGTCCAGATCCCGGTCGGCGGTGCCGTTGAAGAAGGCAAAGAACTCGTAGTACTCCTCGTGTGTGAACGGGTCATAGGGGTGGCCGTGGCACTGAACACAGGCGAATGAGGTCCCCTGCCAGACCTCCCAGGTCGTGTTCACGCGATCAATGACTGCCGCAACGCGAAACTCTTCATCGTCCGTTCCCCCTTCGGTGTTGGTCATAGTGTTGCGGTTGAAGGCGGTCGCTATGCGCTGGCTTTCAGTTGCGTTCGGTAAAAGATCCCCTGCCAACTGTTCAATCGTGAATTGATCGAATGGCAGATCATCATTGAAGGCTTGAATGACCCAATCCCGATAACGCCAAATAGTCCGGCCTATATCTTTTTCATATCCCTTGGAGTCAGCATATCTTGCGAGGTCCAGCCACATGGCCGCCCAGCGCTCACCATATGCGGGGGAGGCAAGCAGCGAATCTACATAGGTCTCGTAGGATCCTCCGTCAACACAGACCTGCCTCACGTCTTCCGGTTTTGGGGGCAGGCCAATCAGGTCCAGCGTGGCTCTCCGGACGAGCACGGGGCATTCTGCTTCGGGAGAAGGTGACAACTCTTCTTTGTCCAGCCGTGAAAGTATAAAGTAATCCAGCCGCTCACGCGGCCACGCAGGATCGGATACGTCTGGTAATGCGGGTCGCTCGGGGGTGACGTAAGCCCAGTGATCCTCCCATAGTGCCCCTTCTTCAATCCAAGTGTGCAGAATTTCAATTTGCTCAGTTGTGAGCGCGTCATCATCCTGAGGCATCCGGTGCTTTGGATCCGCATGCGAAACGCGTCGCAGCAGTTCACTTTCGTCGGGCTTAAGCGGTACGATTGCGCGTTCGCCCGATTCTGCCATGGCAAGTGCTTCATGCCGGAAAAGCAAGTTTAGATCTCCCTGGCGGCGGATGCCCCCATGACAGTTCACGCACCGCTCATTCAGTATAGGGCGAACCTGCTCGTTAAAACTGACCTCGGGAGCACGGCTACAGCCGCCGAACATTGACACGGCAACTGCGATCACAATGTACCCGGTAAGGAGATGCTTCATGCGATCAGAGGTTCGACGACCGTACCGTGCACATCCGTAAGGCGATAACGACGGCCCTGATACTTAAAGGTAAGTCGCTCATGATCAATTCCAAGGAGATGCATCAGAGTTGCCTGCAAATCATGCACATGCACCGGATCGCGAACTACATTATAGCCAAGATCATCCGTCTCGCCATAGCTTAAACCGGATCGCACGCCTCCACCCGCCATCCACAGTGTGAAGCATCGGGGATGGTGATCACGACCGTAATCTACATCTGTAAGGCGTCCCTGGCAGTAATTGGTGCGCCCGAACTCTCCACCCCAGATGACCAGGGTATCGTCCAGCATGCCCCGCTGTTTGAGGTCCCGCACGAGTGCAGCCGAGGGCTGATCGGTTTCTCTTGACTGGACTTCAATCCCGGATGGCAGTCCTGCATGATGATCCCATCCCTGATGGAAGAGCTGAATAAAGCGTACGCCCCGCTCGGCTAGACGCCGGGCCAAAAGACAGTTGGCGGCAAAGGTGCCCGGCTCCCGGGCATCTTCACCATAGAGGTCAAAGATATAATCCGGCTCATTGGAAAGGTCCATCACATCAGGCACAGAGGTTTGCATACGATAGGCCATTTCGTACTGAGATATCCGTGACTCAATACGTTCCCATCCGGGTGCGCCTTCTTTCAGTTGATGCAATTCCCGAAGGCGATCAAGTTGCATTCGACGCTGTTTTGAAGAGACGCCATCAGGGTTGCTCAGATAAAGTACGGGATCCACTCCGCTTCTGAACTGCACTCCCTGGTGTCGCGATGGCAGGAACCCATTTCCCCAGAGTCGGGCATAGAGTGGTTGCCCTCCCTTGTCTTTGGTGATGAGTACACAAAACGCAGGCAGGTTTTCGTTTTCGGTTCCTAGTCCATAGCTGAGCCATGATCCGAAAGATGGCCGACCCGCAATCTGTGATCCTGTAAGAAAAAATGTAATTGCCGGATCGTGATTGATCGCTTCGGTGTGCATGGATTTAATGAAGCATAACTCATCCACAATCTCTGCAGTGTACGGCATCAGTTCACTCACCCAGGTTTCGCTCTCTCCATATTGCGCAAAAGAAAAGTGTGAGCGGGCCAGGGGTAACGTGTTCTGGAAACCAGTCATTCCCGTAAGCCGCTGTCCCTTGCGCACGGATTCAGGCAGTTCCTGCCCGTGCATGGCGTTAACCTGTGGCTTATAGTCAAACAGTTCAAACTGCGAGGGGCCACCGCTCTGGAACAGATAAATGATACGTTTAGCGCGTGGGATCAAATCCGTCCCAGTGGCCAGAGCCGGATTCACTAGCGAGGACAACGCGAGCCCGCCCAGCCCCATGCCAAGGCGCCCCAGAAACTCCCTGCGAGTGCTGAGAGGATCATAATTACCACAAGCATGCATCAGTATTTTTCAATAACTTCATCAAAGGATAATAATGCATTGGCAACCATGGTATGTGCAGCCCATTCAACGGGGCTCAGTCCCGCTTGCAGCCGAGACTCCCCGGTTTCCAACAGCTGTCTAGCCGCTTCGGGATCCTTGGAAAATTCCTCAAGCTGTTCGGTGTATAGTGATTGCAATGCTTTCGTTTCGGATGGATCTGGACTTCGTCCGGTTAACAGTCTAAATCCCAACGCAATTTGATCTTCAAGTGTTTCCATTCCGAGCATGCGGGCGGCTATATGACGGGATGCTTCGACATACTGCGGGTCATTGAGCAGAACCAGGGCCTGCATAGGGGTCGCCGTACGCTGACGCCGCATCACACATTGTGCACGTGTTGGCATGTCAAACGTGATCAGGGAAGGAGGCGGGGAAGTGCGCTTGAAGAAGGTGTATAGTGTGCGCCGATAAAGGTCGGAGCCCGAGCCCTGCTCATACCTGATCCCGGACTTTTCCTGCCAGAGTCCTCCTGGTTGATACGGTTTAACTGCAGGTCCACCAAGCGTTCGGTCGAGAAGGCCACTGACTGCAAGTGCCTGATCGCGCACCATCTCTGCACTCAGGCGAAGTCTGGGGCCTCGTGCGAACAACTTATTGTCGGGGTCAAGATCCAGAAGTTCAGGGGTAGCTTCAGATTGCTGGCGATAGGTGGCACTCGTCACGATCAGGCGCTGCATAGCTTTGATGTCCCATCCCGAGTTAACGAATGTCGTGGCCAGATAATCCAGCAGTTCAGGGAAGGAGGGCAAGGCGCCCTGTCGTCCAAAATCTTCAGGTGTGGAGACAATGCCGGTTCCAAAGTACTTCTGCCAATACCGATTCACTGCAACCCGGGCAGTAAGAGGATGCTCTGGATGAAAGAGCCATCTGGCCAAACCGAGTCGGTTTTGAGGTGCACCATCGGGGAAAGGCAGGATGGCATCTGGTGTGTGCGGTTCAACGTGCTCCCCCTTTGCGTCGTACAGGCCACGGTTCAATATGTACGCTGGTCGTGCGGAGGACATCTCCTCAGTGACCATGATTGCCGGGATACCTTCAAGGAGGGTGTTCTCCTGTTCGCGCAGGGTCTGGAGGGCAGCCTGTGCGCGCTGCCAAGGCATCACCTCATGTGCCAGATACCATTGAAAAAGATCGTGTCGATCCGGGGTCGCTTCTGTTCTCCCTGCCAGGCGCGCAACCTCAAAGCCGTACAGCCTCTGATCGTACAGGCGCAATTCATCAACAGCTCCGTTGCGCAGGCCGCTCTCTTCGTGTCGGTATGCGATTTGCAGGGGGACCTTAATACTTTCGTACGTGATATGTCGGGTAAGACCATCACGAACGGTTTCTACATCGGCGAGGAGTCCATTGAGGTACAGGCGCACACCGGAGGCGCGGCTAGATCCATCGTAGGTCATGGCTACATGCGCCCATTCTCCGAGCGGGAGGGTATCAATTGTTTGGATGCGCAAGGCATTTTGGGGCCACATATGGGCCAGTTGCGCCACGAGGCGACCATCCAGGAGTACAAGCTCCCAGCCGCGGCTCCCGACAGGCAGTGCAGCCAGCGTGCGATGCACGATGGCACCTGTATCTTCTCCCGGATTGATCCAGAGACTTACGGTGAAGGGTTGTGTTCGCCGGAATTCACCCATATCTGCGAAGGAGAAACCGCTCTGACCGTCAAAGGCCATTGCCCGCCCCTGGTACCCAGGCACTATATCTGGGGTGAAGACGGCTGTCCCCTGTTTGCCATCATGGCATGGTAATGTTGGTCCGTTCAGGCGTTCAAACTCGCAGGCAAGAATGGGTCTGGGGTCGGTATCCGGCGGTAATGAAGGGTACCGGGAAGTAAAGCCCAGCCTTGACATTTCCGCTATATTGCCAACTGCACGCTCGGCTGATTCAATCTCACGTGCGAGACGATCCAGTTCCTCCTGATCATCCGGCGTAGGCAGATCCAGTGCGGGCACGGGCACTGCATACGGTGAAATCTGCCCGGACTCATCCACATTGTTAAAAAAACTGAAGAGCCCATAGTAGTTGGCTTGCGTAATCGGATCGTACTTGTGATCGTGGCAGCGTGCACATTCAAGGGTCAGGCCCATGAATGCCGCCCCCATCGTATTGACGCGATCCGCCACATATTCCGTGCGTAACTCTTCTTCAATAATGCCCCCTTCGTTAGTCTGGCGATGGTTACGGTTGAAGGTGGTCGCCAGCCGTTGGTTCAGCGTTGCATTTGGCAGCAGGTCTCCCGCAAGCTGCCAGGTTGCGAACTTATCAAAGGGCAAGTTCTGGTTGTAGGCTTCAACGACCCAGTCTCTCCACGGCCACACGTACCGATCCCCATCAATCTGATATCCATCTGTGTCCGCGAATCTAGCGATATCCAGCCACATAGAAGCCATGTGCTCTCCATAAGCAGGGGAGTCAAGCAGCCGATCAACAGACTTTTCATAGGCATGAACAGAGGTATCTGCACGAAAAGCGTCTAGTTCCCCCAACGTCGGGGGAAGGCCAGTTAGGTCAAGTGTAACGCGTCGAAGGAGCGTACCTGGATCTGCCTCTTGAGCCGGGGTCAGCCCTTCCGACTCAAGACGTGCGAGCGTAAAGTGGTCAATTCCGTTGTTTGGCCAATCTGATTGTTGGACGGCCGGCAGCGGTAGATCGGCAGCCGGCAGGAAGCTCCAGTGTGGCTTCCATTCGGCTCCCTGCTCAATCCAGCGGCTGAGGAGTGCAATTTCGTGGTCAGATAGCGAAAGATTCGATTCCAGCGGGGGCATGCGCACCTCTGGATCATCGGAGTGAATACGGAAATGCAGCCGGCTCTTTCTGAGGCTTCCCGGTACGACAGCATATCCACCGGAAGCGAGACGCTGCTGCTTTGCCCCAGCCTCCTCATCCAGACGCAGGCCGGCCTGCCGTGCGTTGGCATCAGGACCATGGCAGGCGTAACAGCGGTCCGAAAGGATCGGCCGGACGTGATAATTGTAGTCAACTACTTCCGGCAACGTTGCATCCCGTGGATGCAGTTCGCTCCCGCACCCGGCTGTCATAAGCAGGGTTATGCAAACCGCAAAAGGGATGATTTCAGGCCAGGAGATCCTTAACCACATGGCCATGCACATCTGTTAGTCTATATCGGCGGCCCTGATATCTAAAGGTAAGTCGCTCATGATCAATTCCAAGCAGATGCATCAGGGTTGCTTGCAAATCATGAACATGCACCGGGTCGCGAACTACATTATAGCCAAGATCATCCGTCTCGCCATAGCTGAAACCGGATCGCATGCCTCCACCCGCCATCCACAGTGTAAAACATCGTGGATGGTGATCACGGCCGTAATCTACATCTGTAAGGCGTCCCTGGCAGTAATTGGTACGCCCAAACTCTCCGCCCCAGATGACCAGGGTATCGTCCAGCATGCCCCGCTGTTTGAGGTCCCGCACGAGTGCAGCCGAGGGCTGGTCGGTTTCCCTTGACTGGACTTGAATACCGGATGGCAGTCCCCCATGATGATCCCATCCCTGATGGAAGAGCTGGATAAAGCGTACACCCCGCTCAGCTAAGCGCCGGGCCAAAAGACAGTTGGCGGCAAAGGTGCCGGGCTCCCGGGCATCTTCGCCGTAGAGATCAAAGATATAATCCGGCTCATTGGAAAGGTCCATCACATC
>LXNI01000539.1_pt1 | contig 42715 bp, 37 predicted proteins | sample 809091 | NCBI WGS metagenome assembly LXNI01 (sample SAMN04870527, study PRJNA318959) | sponge metagenome | biome: 01000161; feature: marine sponge reef; material: water | host: Sarcotragus foetidus | place: Greece: Milos, Mediterranean Sea | collected 2013-05-29 | depth 5-7 m
CGAGACGCCCGCCTGGCAAGGCGCGAGGAGCGCGCATATCGGGCATATGCAAGCGACGAGCAACGCAGTCCAGGCGGGATGGATCGCCGGTCGAATGCAGCGGGGCTTCTGCCACGGGCTGCTGAGACCGCACAGCGGATAAACTGAGCGGATGCGCTTATTGATTGCGGGCGGCGGGCCCACCGGGCTGTACCTGGCCATATCCATGTTGCGACGGTCCTCGAGTCATCGCATTACCGTGCTGGAACGCAATCGGGCGGGCGACACCTTCGGCTGGGGCGTGGTGTTCTCCGACGCCACGCTGGAGAACCTGACCGAGAACGACCCGAAGACCGCCGATGAAATCCGCGGCCGGTTCACCCACTGGGACGACATCGAGGTGCATTTTCGTGGCCGCAGACTGCTGTCGGGAGGACACGGCTTCTGCGGAATCGGACGCAAGCGGCTGCTGCGCATCCTGCAGCGGCGGGCCTCCGAGCTGGGCGCGGAACTGCGCTTCGAGAGCGAGGCGGAACCCGACCTGGACCTTTATCGCGATTACGACCTGGTCATCGCGGCCGACGGCGGCAACAGCCGCTTCCGGCAGGCCTACGCTCCGCACTTCGACGTGGAGATTCAGACCCGCGCCAACCGCTTCCAGTGGCTCGGGACGCGCAAACACTTCGAGGCATTCAACTTCATCTTCAAGGAGCTTGAGGAGGGCTGGATCTGGGCCCACGCCTACCGCTTCGAGAACGGCCTTTCGACGTTCATCCCGGAGTGCGGCCCCGACACCTGGGAGCGGCTGCAATTCGGCGAAATGGGCCAGCAGGAAAACTGCCGGGCGCTGGAAAAAATCTTCGCCCCCCATCTCGACGGGCGCCGCCTGATGAGCAACGCCGATCACATCAAGGGCCATGCCTGGCTGAACTTCCGGCGGGTGCACTGCGGGAAGTGGCGCTACCGCAACCTGATCCTGGCCGGCGACGCAGCGCACACGGCGCACTTCTCTATCGGTTCGGGCACCAAGCTGGGCCTTGAGGACGCCATCGAACTGGCCGAGGCGCTCAACGGCGGCGGCGCCACCGACGAGGCGCTGCAGGAGTACGAGGAAAGCCGGCGGCTGGAGGTGATCAAGCTGCAATCGGCGGCGCGCAATTCCACCGAATGGTTCGAGAACGTGCCCCGTTACGCGCGCTTCGCGCCGCAGCAATTCAACTATTCCCTGCTGACCCGCAGCCAGCGGGTCAGCCACGAGAACCTTCGGCTGCGCGACAGCCGCTGGCTCAAGCGCATGGAGCGCTGGTACAGCCGGCGGGAAACGGGAAGCGCCCGCGCGGTCGCGCCGATGTTCGTGCCCTATCGGATCAAGGGTCTGGAGCTGTCCAACCGCGTGGTGGTGGCGCCCATGGACATGTACAGCGCGGCGGACGGAACCGTCGGCGACTTTCACCTGGTGCACCTGGGGTCGCGCGCGCAGGGCGGCGCAGGCCTGGTGTTCACCGAAATGAGCTGCGTCTCGCCCGAGGGCCGGATTACACCGGGCTGCGCCGGCATCTACCGGCGGGAGCATGCCCAGGCCTACCGGCGCATCGTCGACTTCGTGCATGAGCACAGCCAGGCGCGCATGGCGCTGCAGATCGGCCACTCCGGCCCCAAGGGCTCCACCCGCCTGATGTGGGAGGGCATGGACCAGCCGCTTGAGTCCGGAAACTGGCCGATCATGGGGCCTTCGGAAAAGACCTACCGGCGGGGCGGTCAGGTTCCCAGGCCCATGACGCGCGCAGACATGGACGAGGTCGTGGAGCAGTTCCGGCAGGCCGCGCGGCTCGGGCTCGAAGCGGGATTCGACTGGCTGGAGCTGCATTGCGCCCACGGCTACCTGCTGTCCTCATACATATCGCCGCTGTCCAACCGGCGGCGCGACGAGTACGGCGGGTCATTGAATGCGCGCCTGCGATATCCGCTCGAAGTTCTGGAGGCCGTGCGCGAAATCTGGCCGGAAGACCGTCCGCTTTCGGTGCGCATTTCCGCCACCGACTGGGTCAAGAGCGGCATCAGCGGCGAAGACTCGGTCCGGATCGCCCGCGCCATGACCGCAGCCGGAGCGGACATCATCCACGTATCGGCGGGACAGACCACCACTCGCGCGCGGCCCGTCTACGGCCGCATGTTCCAGACGCCGTTCTCGGACCGGATCCGCAACGAAGCCGGCGTGCCCACGATCGCGGTCGGCAACATCTACGAAACCGACCACGTCAACAGCATCCTGGCCGCCGGCCGCGCCGACCTGTGCGCGCTGGCAAGACCGCATCTCAGCGATCCGTACTGGACGCTGCACGCCTCCACGGCCCTGGGTTACGGCCGGCAACACTGGCCGATACAATACCTTTCAGGCAAAGAGCAGGCCGAGCGTCTGGCGGCACGAGCAGCGGCTTTGCAGGAAGCAAACATATGACCTTCAGTCCCGAGCATTTCCTCATGGAACTGCGCGGACGGGTCGCCGTCATCACGCTGAACCGGCCGGAACGCAAGAACCCGCTGACCTTCGATTCGTACGCGGAACTTCGCGATACCTTCAGGGCGGTGGATCGCGAAGGTTCCGCGCGCGCGGTCGTGATCAGCGGCGCCGGCGACAATTTCTGCTCCGGCGGGGACGTGCACGAGATCATCGGGCCGCTGCTGGAAATGGACGGCGTCGGCCTGCTGGAATTCACCCGCATGACCGGCGACCTGGTCAAGGCCATGCGAAGCTGCCCCCTACCGGTCATCGCCGCCGTCGATGGCGTCTGCGCCGGGGCCGGGGCGGCGATTGCCATGGCCGCCGACCTCAGGGTGGGCACGGCGCGCAGCCGCACCGCCTTCCTTTTCGCCCGGGTGGGGCTGGCGGGGTGCGACATGGGGGCCTGCGCGCTGCTGCCGCGCATCATCGGGCAGGGCCGGGCAACGGAATTGTTGCTGACCGGCCGTTCCATGGGCGGCGAAGAGGCGCGCGAGACGGGTTTCTTCAACCGCCTCGTGGAACCCGAACAACTGCTCGAGACAAGCCTCGAATGGGCCGGACAGCTGGCATCCGGACCTGGCTTCGCGCACGCCGTGACCAAGAACCAGCTCAACCTGGAGTGGGACATGCCCCTGGACCAGGCCATCGAGTCGGAAGCGCAGGCGCAGGCCATCTGCATGCAGACCAACGATTTCCGCCGCGCCTACGAGGCATTCGTCCGGCGCGAAAACCCTCAATTCGAAGGTAACTGACCGGCAATGAGCGTGCTGCGCCCCAGCCAGGCGGATCTGCTGCGTCTTGCCATCGAGACCGGCGCCCTGCTTTTCGGCGACTTCGTCACAAAGGGCGGCCGGGCAACCCCCTATTTCTTCAATTCCTCGAAACTATGCAGCGGACGCGGATCGCTGGTGGCCGGCCAGGCCCTGGCCGAGGCGGCGATCGCTTCGGGCTTGAGATTCAACATGCTGTTCGGTGCGGCCTACAAGGGCATTCCGCTGGCCGCCATCACCTCCCTGGCCCTGGTACAGGGGTACGGCCTGGATGTCCCGTACGCCTACAACCGCAAGGAGCGCAAGGACCACGGCGAAGGCGGAGCGGTGGTCGGCGCCGAACTGGGCGGGCGGGTGCTGATCGTGGACGACGTGCTGACCGCCGGAACTTCCGCACGCGAGGCGATCGGTCTCGTGCAGGACGCCGGGGCCGAGCCCGTGGGCCTGCTGTTGTTGCTGGACCGGCAGGAGCGCGGCTCCAGCCAGCTCAGCGCGGCCAGCGAATTGGCCGGCCGGCACGGCATCAGCGTCTGCTGCGTTTTCGGCCTGGACAGTCTGCTCAGTGCGATGCGCGCGACCGGACTGGAGCCCGAGGCCCAGGAAAGGATTGCGGCCTACCGCAAGCAGTACGGCGCATCCTGACCCCGGGAACGAAGACGTCTCGCCTTCGACAAGGGCGGGACACCCTCGCTACGTGCGGCCAGTGTGCCCGAACCCGCCTTCGCCCCGTTCGGACGCGCTAAATTCCTCGACCACATCGAAGCGCGCACGCGCTACCGGCAAGAGGACCAGCTGCGCCACCCGCATGCCGTCCTCGAGCACGAACGGTTTGTCGCCGCGGTTCCAGCACGACATCATGATCTCGCCCTGATAGTCGGAGTCAATCAGGCCGACCAGGTTGCCGAGCACCACGCCGTGCTTGTGGCCGAGTCCGGAGCGCGGAAGAATTACCGCAGCCAGTTCGGGATCGGCGATATGCAGGGCGATGCCGGTATGCACCAGGCGGGTCTCGCCCGGCTGAAGCGTCAGCGGATCATCCAGGCAGGCGCGAAGGTCCATGCCGGCCGATCCCTGCGTTTCGTAGCGCGGCAGCCGGGCTCTTTCGTCGAGAATGCGTAACTGAATCGCGCAACCCGGCTTGTCCGCGGGCCGCGCTGGAGGGCTCACTGCGCCGAACTCCGCGCGCGCAGCAGGGTCACTTTCTCCAGGCCGCAGCGTTCGGCGATCAGGCCGATCAAAAGGCGCGCCATCTCCGGCTTGTCGCATGGCCCGATCTGCTGTCCACCGCCTTCCCATACGACCCGCGCGGAAGTCTCCACGTCACCGAACCCCCGGCCTTTGCCGACCCGGTTGCCGACGACCATGTCCACGCCCTTGGCATGCAACTTGGCGCGGGCGTTCTTTTCCACCTGCTGGGTCTCGGCGGCGAAGCCGACCAGGAATGGCCGCCCAGGCAATTCGGCGACGCTGGCCAGAATGTCGGGCGACGGCTTCAGTTCCAGCGAGCCGGCGGATTTCCTGCGTTTCAGCTTTTTCGGACTGTAATTCGCCGGAGTGTAGTCCGACACGGCGGCGCAGGCGATAAAGATATGGGACTCGGGGACACGCTTCATTACCGCATCCAGCATTTCCCCGGCGGTGATCACGTCGACGCGCCCCACCTTAGGCGGCGTCGGCAAGACCGTAGGCCCGGTCACCAACTGAACGTTTGCGCCGGCCCTGGCCGCAGCGTCCGCCAGCGCAAACCCCATCGTTCCCGTGCTCCGGTTCGACAGGAACCGCACCGGGTCAATGGGTTCCCTGGTCGGCCCGGCAGTGATAAGCACACTCTGCCCGGCCAATTGATCGGATACGTCGATTGCGCGCTCGATGGCGGCGACGATGTCGGGCACGGCGCTCATGCGTCCTTCGCCCACGTCCCCGCAGGCCTGTTCGCCGTGATCCGGGCCCACCAGGACACACCCCCGGCGGCGCAACGTGGCGCAGTTGTCCTGCGTGGCCTGGTTGCTCCACATGTTGCGGTTCATCGCCGGCGCCAGCAGCAGCGGCGCCGTGCTCGCCAGGCATAGCGTGCTCAGGAGGTCGGAAGCCTCACCCCGGGCCAGGCGCGCAAGCGTGCCGGCGGTAGCCGGCGCCACAACGATGCAGTCCGCCCACCTGGCCAGCTCGATATGGCTCATCGCCGCTTCCGCTTCCGCGTCCCAAAGCGAACTGCGCGCCGGCGCGCCCGTAACCGCCTGCATCAGAAGTGGAGAAATCAGCTTCGCGCCGCCTTCCGTCAGTACCGCGCGAACCTCGGCGCCGTGGTCGGCCAGCCGGCGCGCCAGCTCCGGCGCACGGTAGGCCGCGACGCTTCCGCTCACGCCCAGCAGGATTTTCCTGTTGCCGAGAATATGCATTTCCGCCGCCCATTATCCCCGCAAACACCGCGCCGTTGCTGCATTTCTTTGCAAACGCGCCGCCATTCGCCCTTTGCGGCGCGCCCGGCGGCTTGCACACTCAATGCATGGCCGGTTCAAGGATTAACCAGTGGCCGAGCGCTCAGCGACCCCGGGAACGGTTCCTGAGCGAAGGGGTCCACAGCGTCTCGGATGCCGAACTGCTGTGCATTCTGCTGGGATCGGGTTCCGCCGGAATGTCCGCGCTGGAACTGGCCCGGGAGTTGCTGCTGCGCTTCGGCAGCCTGCGCGGGATATTCGCGGCCACGCCACGAGAACTTGCCGCGGTGCGCGGCATCGGAGCGGCCAAGGCCACCGCGATCACGGCCGCGCGGGAATGCTACGCCCGGTCGCTGAAGGAAAAGCTCAGGACAGGCCGCCGCCTGAGCAACTCGGCCGACAGCGAGCGCTTTCTTCTGGCACGGCTGCGGGACCGCCGCTATGAGACCTTCTGCTGCATGTTCCTGGATTGCCGCAACCGTGTGCTGGCCTTTGAGGAGATTTTTCACGGCACCCTCGACAGCGCCATGGTCTATCCGCGGGAAATCGTGCGCCGCGCCATGGAACGCAACGCCGCGGCGGTCATTCTTGCCCACAACCACCCTTCGGGCGTGGCCGAGCCCAGCCAGGCGGACCATCTCATTACCGAGCGCATCCGCAAGGCGCTGGAGCTCATCGACGTGCGGGTGCTGGACCATTTCATTGTCGGGCACGACGGATGCGCCTCGCTCGCGCGCCTGGGGGCGCTGTGAATATGGGCATTTCCGCAGAGGTTCCGCCCGCGGAGCCAGGGAAAACGCCGCTTCAGTCTCCCAGCGAGTCCAGCGCCCCGTCACGTGAGGCATGTACCGGAATGATCTTGTCGAAACCGGTCATTTCAAAAACGTACCGGATACGAGGCTCCAGGCAACATAGCGCGAATCTGACGCCCTGCTCCTGCAACTCCCGGGCAATGATCAGGAAAGCGCTCAATCCCGCGCTGCTGACTTCAGTGACTTCATGGCAATCGACGATAACCGTGGCTTCGTCGCCCAGCACTGCCTGCAGGGAACGCTTGAAATCCAGGGCATTCGATCCGTCGATGCGCCCCGCCGCGTAGGCGATCAGCGTTTCGTTTAGAGTCTCGGTGCGAATCTGCATCGGACCAGTGGCTCCCCCCAAGCCAACGCTCCCCGCATTCTAGCACCGACAAATCCGGCCGCGATGCGCGGCCAAACTACTTGATCTTGGCTTCCTTGTAGATAACGTGCTTGCGTGCGCGCGGGTCGTACTTCTTTACTTCCACCTTTTCCGGGTGCGTCCTGCGGTTCTTGGTGGTGGTATAGAAGTGACCCGTTCCGGCGCTGGAAACCAACCTGATTTTTTCCCGCATTTCGCTGACTCCCTTGAGCGGCGCCTTATACCCGCTCGCCTGCCGCGCGCAGGTTCGCCAGGACCGTCTCGATGCCGTCGCGGTCGATGATCTTCAGCCCCTTGCGCGAGACCCGCAGGGTTACATAACGCTTTTCGCTCTCCACCCAGAAGCGATGCGTGTGGAGATTGGGCAGAAAACGGCGGCGGCGCTTGTTATGCGCGTGCGAAACGGTGTTTCCCGACATGGGCCGTTTCCCCGTTACCTGGCATACGCGTGACATGGCTCTTTCCCCGGCGAGCGCCGACTGAGCGGCGCATTTTATAGCAATGCGCGGTTCTCCGGCGCGCGGCGCGAACCGAAGAATGCGATCGCCATGGTCAGGATCAGCGGCAGCAGCCGTTCCGCCCAGTCGCCCGGCGTGTTTTCCTGCCAGTTCAGCAGCACCGTAAACGCGAAGCCGCAGGCGAGCACGGCCAGCGCATAGGCGGGCCGCACCGGGCGGCCCAGCACCGTCATGACCACCAGCGGGGCGAACGATGCGCCCAGAGCGTGCCAGGCGAACAGCACCCGCGTGAAGATCGCCTCGGGCGCGAACAGGGCAATCAGGGTGGCGCCGGCGGTGATAACGGTGACCACCATGTACGTGGACTTGAGTCCCTTGCGCTCGCGCACGCGCTCCAGCCGCCAGTCGCGCGAGGCGGCTGCGGCTCCGGCCAGCAGCTGGCTGTCGGCGGTGGACATGATGGCGCTCAGGACCGCCGCGATCACCAGTCCCGACAGCACCGGAGGAAGCAGGCTGGCGGCGGTCTGGAACAGGACAGTTTCCGGGTTGCCGATTTCGGCAAACAGAACTCGTCCGGCAAGCCCCAGCGCGGTCATGCCGGAAAGCACCAGCACGACCCAGGAAAGGGCAATAATCCGGCCCTGGCGGATGGCCTTGTCGTCCCTGGCCGCCATGTAGCGGTTGACCACGTGCGGCTGTCCGGGCTGGGCAAGACCCACGGACAGGCAGCCGATCACGAAACCCACGCCGGCAATACCCGCGTTGGCGGGCGTGAAGCGCAGCGTCCCGTCGTCGGCAAGAAGAGCCTGCGCCGAACCCTGAACTTCCGCCAGGGCGAACAGGGCGACTATCGGCAGGGCAACCGCCACGACCACCATCAGCAGGCCCTGCAGCGTGTCGGTAACGCTCACCGCCAGGAAGCCCCCGAGCAGCGTATAGGCCAGGATGATCGCGGCTCCCAGGATGATGCTGGTGTTGCCGGGCAGGCCCAGCGCCTGGCTGAAGGCGTCGCCGGCGGCCTGAAACTGCGCGGCGACATAGAACACGAACGACACGAGGATGATCAGCGAAGCGACCTTGCGGGAAGCGCGACGCAGGGCATCGTCGCCGTCGCCCAGCAGCAGCTCGGTAAGGGTCAGCGCGCCGGTCTCCAGCGCGATGACGCGCAGCCGCGGTCCCACCCAGAACCAGTTGATGATGTATCCCAGTATCACGCCGCCGCAAAGCCATACGGCGGGGAGTCCCTGGGTCAGGGCAAAACCGCTGACTCCAAGCAGGGTCCAGGCCGACGCCGCGCTGGCCGATGAACTGATGGACGTGACCCAGGCGCCGATGCTCCGGCCGCCCAGGAAGAACTCGCCCTGGTCCTGCGAGCGGCGGTAGGCCCACAGGCCGATGCCCAGCAGGACCAGCTTGTAGCAGATCAGCGTCGTGATGACGGTTGCGTTGCTGGTCATCTTTACGGACGATCCGCTTTTGCGGCGATCCGCCGTGACCCGGCTATCGCAATGCTCATGGTGACGATGAAGGGCAGCAGGCGCTCCAGCCAGTCACCCGGCGTGTCCGGCTGCTGGTGAAGCAGGACCGTGAAGGTGAAGCCGCAGAGTAGCACCGCCAGCGCGTAGCCCGATCTGACCTGTCTTCCCAGCACGGCCATGTAGACCAGCGGGGCGAGCGAAGCGCCCAGCGCATGCCAGGCGAAAAGGACGCGCAGGAAAATCGATTGCGGCGCGAACAATGCAAGAAGCGTTGCGCCGATGGTGATCGCCGTTACGGCGGCGTAGGTGAACTTGAGCCCGACCGACCGCCGCGCCCGCCTCAGGTTCCAGTCGCGCGAGATGGCCGCCGCCCCGGTCAGCAACTGGCTGTCCGCGGTGGACATGATGGCGCTCAGGACCGCCGCGATCACGATGCCGGCCAGAACCGGGGGCAGCAGCCGCTGGGTAGCGACAAAGAACATGTCCTCGGGATTTCCGATGTCCGAGTACAGCACCCTCCCCGCCAGTCCGAGCACGGTCATGCCGGTAAACACGAAACCTACCCACACCAGCGCGATGATCCGTCCGCGGCGCACCGCCTGGTTGTCGCGGGCCGCCATGAAGCGATTGACGACATGCGGCTGACCCGGCTGCCCCAGGGCCGGGCTCAGCGAACCGATGACAAAGCCGATTGCCGCAAGCCCTGCCTGCGGTGGCGCGATGCTGAATGCCTCCCCGCGGACGCTGAACACGTGTTGCGTCCCCGTCAGCGCGATCACCGTCAGCACCACGACCAGCGGAAGGAGTATCGAGACCAGCAGCATCAATGCGCCCTGCACGCTGTCCGTGAGGCTGACGGCGAGGAAGCCGCCGAGCAGCGTGTAGGCGAGAATCACCGCGGCGCCCACCACGATCCCGGATTCCACCGAAAGGCCCAGCGACTCGTTGAAGGCATTGGCGGCCGCCTGGAACTGCGCCGCCACGTAGAACATGAAGCACACGAGGATGATGACGGACGCGACGCGCCGGGCCAGGCGCGCGTAGACATCGTCGCCGCCGAGCAGCAGTTCGGTCAGGGTCAGCGCGCCGGTCTGGCCGGCGGCCCGGTGGATGCGCGGCGCCACCCAGCACCAGTTGATCACGAACCCGCCGACTATGCCCAGAGTCAACCATATGGCCGGCGGTCCGACGGCAAATGTGAACCCGCTCACGCCCAGCAGCGTCCAGGCAGACGTGGTGCTGGCGCAGGCGCTGAGCGACGTCACCCAGGCGCCGATGCGCCTTCCGCCCAGCAGGAACTCGCCCTGGTCCTGGGTGCGCCGGTGCGCCCACAGGCCGATCGAGAGCAGGACCAGCTTGTACAGGACGAGGGTGACGATTACGGTGGTGGTGCTGTTCATCCGGGCAACTATAGCGGCGCAGGCTGGCGTGATGCTCCGCAAGTCCATGCGACATACAATTTCCTCATGTCCGATTGGCGATTCTGGATCGATCGCGGCGGCACGTTCACGGACGTAGTGGCGCGCACTCCCGAAGGGAAGCTGAAAGTCCGCAAGCTGCTGTCCGAAAATCCTTCCCGCTACAGCGACGCAGCCGTGCACGCCATCCGCACGCTGTTGGCCGAGAGCGGCTCCCGGGGCGCCGTCCGCGACCTCAAAATGGGCACCACGGTGGCCACCAACGCCCTCCTGGAAAGGCAGGGAGAGCCCACGCTGCTGGTGGTAAACGGCGGCTACGCGGATGCGCTGCTGATCGGCTACCAGAACCGGCCGGACCTCTTCGCCCTGGAGATCAGGCGCCCGCCGGCGCTCTACGCCGAGGTGCTGGAGACCGAAGGGCGGATCGATGCCGCCGGAAAGGAACTGACTCCTTTGGACGGGAGCGCGCTTCTCATCGGGCTGAAGGCGGCCCGCAGGCGCGGACTGAAGTCCGTCGCGATCTGTTTCATGCATGCCTGGCGCAACCCGGAACACGAATTGCTGGCCGGCCGGCTCGCGGAGCAGGCCGGCTTCGACCAGGTGTCGCTCTCGCATGAAGTCTCGCCCCTGATCAAACTGGTCAGCCGCGGCGATACCACGCTTGTCGACGCGTACCTCTCGCCCGTGCTGCGGCGCTATATCCGCGGACTGGAGGCCGGGCTCAGGAGCGAGCGGATCGCGCCGCGCAACCTGGCGTTCATGCAGAGCAACGGGGGACTGGTCGAAGCCGGGAACTTCCGGGGCAAGGACGCGATCCTCTCCGGGCCGGCGGGCGGCGTGGTGGGCGCCGTGCGCACCGCGCGGCAGGCGGGCCATGACAGGCTGATCTGCTTCGACATGGGAGGAACGTCCACCGACGTTGCCCTGTACGCAGGCGCCTACGAGTATGTCACCCATAACGAAATCGCGGGCGTGCGACTGCGCGCGCCGATGCTCAAGGTCCACACGGTGGCTGCGGGCGGCGGTTCCGTCCTGCGCTATCAATCCGGAAGGTTCCTCTCCGGTCCCCTGTCGGCGGGCGCCAACCCCGGACCGGCCTGCTACCGCAACGGCGGTCCACTGACCGTGACCGACGCCAACCTCGTGCTGGGGCGCATACAGCCGCGCATGTTTCCCGCGGTTTTCGGTCCCGACGGACGGCAGCCGTTGGACGAGCAGACATCGCGGGCGGGATTCGCGAAGCTGGCCGAGGACGTGTTCAGGGAAAGCGGAAGGCGCATGAGCGTTGAAGAGGTGGCCGAGGGCTTCCTCAGGGTCACCATCAACCAGATGGCTTCCGCGATCGAAAAGATTTCCGTGCAGCGGGGCGAGAACCCCGCAGAGTTCGCCCTGTGCTCTTTCGGCGGGGCCGGCGGGCAGCACGCCTGCGCCATCGCCGAGGAGTTGGGCATGGACACCGTGCTGCTTCACCCGCTGGCGGGGGTGCTGTCGGCGCTGGGATTGGGGCTGGCGCCCCTGCGTGCATACCGCCAGGAGGCGCTGGAAGCGGAGTTGGATGCGGGCGCCGTGGATCACCTCAGGGACGGCTTTGCGCGACTGGCGGACGAGTGCCGCCGGGAACTCCTGGACGCGGACATCGAGCCCGGGAACCTGTCCTTCGAATACGTGGCCGAGATTCGCGTGAAGGACTCCGACAACACGCTGCCGATTACCGTGGAGGGCGGGACGCCTTCGCTCCCGGAGATTGGGCTGGCGGATCTGCGGCGGCGGTTCTCTGAAGCCCACCGGGCCCGCTTCGGAATTGAGCCGCCCGCCGCGGAACTCGTGGTGGAGGCAATCCGGGTGCAGGCCAGCGGCGATACCGGCGAGGAATATCGCTGGCAGGCCGGCAGCGATTCGGATGCGTCGAACGAGCCGCGGCCGGTGTTCACGGCAAAGACGGTATTCGGCGGCGCTGCGCATGACACGCCGGCGTACCTGCGCCGGGACCTGGGCCGGGAACAGGCAATCGAGGGCCCGGCGATTATTTCCGAGGACCACGCCACCACGGTCGTCCCGCCCGGGTGGACCGCATCGGCGCAGCCCGGCGGGCACCTGGTCCTTGCCCGGCTCGAGCGCGAGGGTCGCGTCGAAGCCGCCGGCGACATACCGGATCCGGTGCTCCTGGAAGTTTTCAACAACCGCTTCATGCACATTGCCGAGCAGATGGGTGCGGTGCTGGAGAACACCGCGCACTCGGTCAACATCAAGGAGCGGCTGGATTTTTCCTGCGCCCTGTTCGATTCGAACGGCGAGCTGGTCGCCAATGCGCCGCACATGCCGGTACACCTCGGATCGATGGACGCCAGCGTCAAGGCGGCCCTCAATGTCCGCAAGTCCGGACCGCGCCCCGGCGAGGCCTACCTGGTCAATGCGCCGTATAACGGGGGCACACATCTGCCCGACCTGACGGTGATTTCGCCGGTGTTCCTGCAAGACGCCGGGACAGCGGACTTTTTCGTGGCCGCCCGGGCCCATCACGCCGACATCGGCGGGATCACGCCGGGCTCCATGCCTCCCGACAGCGGGCACATTGACGAAGAGGGCGTGCTGTTCGACAACTTCCTGCTGGTGTCGGAGGGCCGACTCGAGGAAGCGCGCCTCAGGGCCGCGCTGACGGAAGGGCGCTGGCCGGCCCGCAATCCGGACCGAAACCTGGCCGACCTCAAGGCGCAACTGGCCGCCAACGCCAAGGGAGCAAGGGAACTGAAGGCGCTGGTGTCGCATTACGGCGCATCGACGGTTCGCGCGTACATGACGCATGTTCGCGATAACGCCGAGGAGTCCGTGCGGCGCGTGATCGACCGGCTCGAGGACGGGCGGTTTGAATGCACGATGGATGGCGACGAGCGGATTGCCGCGGATATCCGCATTGACCGGCGAGCGCGGGAGGCCGTGATCGACTTCAGCGGGTCCAGCGGACAGTCCGAGGGCAACTTCAATGCGCCCTCGCCGATTTGCCGGGCCTGCGTTCTCTACGTGTTCCGCTCGCTGGTGGGCGCGGACATTCCCATGAATTCGGGATGCATGAAGCCGCTGCACATTATCCTTCCCGAAGGCAGCCTGCTGAATCCCCGCTGGCCCGCCGCGGTGGTCGCCGGCAACGTGGAGACCTCGCAGTGCGTGGTGGACACGCTTTACGGCGCCTTGCGGGTAATGGCGGCGGCCCAGGGAACCATGAACAACGTCACCTTCGGCAATGACCGGTACCAGTACTACGAAACCGTTTGCGGAGGCAGCGGGGCGGGGACGGACTTTGACGGCGCCTCCGCGGTGCACACGCACATGACCAATTCGCGCCTTACCGACCCCGAAGTCCTGGAGTTGCGCTTCCCGGTGCTGCTGCGCGAATTCCGCGTTCGCAGCGGCAGCGGCGGGAACGGCCGTCGCCGCGGCGGCGACGGCGCGGTTCGCTGCATCGAGTTCCTGGAGCCGATGGAACTGGCCATCCTGTCGAACCGGCGACGGACCGCCCCGTTCGGACTGGAAGGTGGCGGGCAAGGCGCGCCCGGATGCGCCCGGGTGCTGCGCTCCGACGGCAGCGTCAGCGAGTTGACCGCGCGCGACCGGACCCGCGTGGAGCCCGGCGACCGGTTCGTAATCGAAACGCCGGGCGGCGGCGGTTACGGCGCCCCGGGGAATGCAGGCTAAGGTACGCCCTGATGTTTGACATTGCGCTGGTCATCACGATCCTTGTGATCGCACTGGTGCTGTTCGTCACCGAGGCCTTGCGCATGGACATCGTGGCGCTGCTGGTGGTGGGCGCGCTTACCGTCACCGGCTTGGTCACGCCGGCCGAGGCGGTGGCCGGATTCAGCAACGAGGCGGTCATCACGCTGTGGGCCATGTTCATCATCAGCGAGGGCCTGCTGCGCACCGGCGTGGGCGATCTGATCGGGCGCTACGTCATGCGCCTGGCCGGGCGCAACGAAGCGGCGCTGGTGGCGGTGATCATGCTGGCGTCCGGCGGGCTTTCGGCGTTCATGAACAACATCGGCGTGGCGGTGCTGATGCTGCCAGTCGTCATGGGACTGGCGCGGCGCGCGCGCCTGCCGCCTTCCCGCCTGCTCATGCCGCTGTCTTTCGGCTGCCTGCTCGGGGGCCTTACCACCCAGATCGGCACCCCGCCGAACCTGCTGGTAAGCGCGGCGCTGGCGGAGCAGGGTGATTTCCGCTTCGAACTGTTCGACTTCCTGCCGGTGGGCGCCGCCGCCCTGGCCGGAGGCGTGCTGTTCTTCGTGCTCTTCGGCCGCCGGATGCTGCCGACCCGCGAGGCGGGCGAGTTCGCCCGGACCCGCAGCCAGCGGAACCTGCGGGCCCTTTACGGGCTGCGGGAATTCATGTTCACGGTTTCCCTGAGCGCCGCTTCCACGCTGGCCGGGCGCACGCTGGCGGAGAGCCGGATAGCGGCCCTGGGGCTGATCGTGATCGCCATTGAACGGGGCCGGCGCATCATCCGGCTGCCCGCGCGCCAGACGGCGCTGAGAGCGGGCGACCGGCTGCTGGTGCAGGGCAAGCGCGAGTACATCGAAGAATTGCGCGCCTGGCAAAGGCTGATCGGAAGGGGCGAGACAGTGCCTGCCAACCTGCCCCTGACCGAACACCTGCGGATGGTGCAGGCGCGCGTGGCGGAAGGCTCCCCGCTAATCCAGAATCCCGTGAACCGGCAGGACCTGCAACTGAAGACGCGCGGCCTGACCATAGCGCTGCGGCGTGGGACCCGGGTGCGGCGCTCCGGACTCAGCCGGGCGCCGCTGCGCGCGGGCGACTACGTCCTGCTGCAGGGTCGGGTGGAAACGGTCGACCTGGCCCGGCGCATGGAGGAGTTCGACGAAGTGATCGAACTCGGCCAGGAGACGCTGGAGAAACTGTACCGCCCCAACGAGCGGCTGATCACCATTCGCGTCCCGGCTGGTTCGCGACTGGTCGGCATGGCCTTCGGCCAATCCCGCCTGGCCGAGGCGCTGGAATTCCGGTTGCTGGCCATCAACCGCGAGGACGAAGTCAACTTCATCCCGGACCCCGACGAGGTGCTGCGCGAGGACGATCGCCTGCTGCTGCAGACCCGCAACGAGGACCTGGAGACGCTGCGGGCGGTCCAGGAACTGGAAATCGAAGAGGAAATGACGCCGGCTCTCAACCTTTACGCCACCGACCGGCTGGCGACCGAGGAAGTCACCCTGGCGCCGCTGTCGCGCCTCGGCGGCCGCACTGCGGCGGAAATGGGCTTCAATGAAAAGTACGGCCTGGAGCTGGTGGCGATCCGGCGTGCCGGCCAGACTCTGCATACCGACCTGCAGACGGAACGGCTGAACTTCGGCGATGCCTTGTTGCTGGTGGGACCGCGCAACAATCTGCGCCGCCTGGCCAAGGACCCCTCGTTCATCGAGGTGACTCCCTTCGTCCCCCGGCGGCCCAGGAAGCGTTACGCCGGACTGATCATGATCGGTGTGATCGGCGCCGTTCTGACCGGCTGGCTGCCGATTTCGATCGCCGCTCTGATCGGCGCGACCCTGATGGTGTTGATCCGCTGCCTGAGCATGGAGGACGCCTATCGGGCGATTGATTGGCGGGCTGTGTTTCTCATCGCCGGCATGCTGCCGCTGGGCACGGCGCTGGCCAACACCGGCGCCGCCCGGCTGCTGGCCGGGACGGCGGTCGACCTGCTGGGGACCCTGGGACCCTGGTATGTAATCGGCGGCCTGTACCTGGTAACGGCCCTGGCCACGATGATCATTCCCACCGCGGCTTTGGTGGTGCTGATGTCGCCGGTGGTCCTGTCGGCCAGCGCGTCGCTGGGTATCGCTCCAACGACGGCGATGATGGCCATGGCCATGGCGGCGTCGGCCAGCTTCACCAGCCCGATTTCCCACCCGGCCAATATCCTCATCATGGGCCCCGGCAATTACCGGTTCACCGATTACATCCGGGCCGGCGTGCCGTTGACGCTGCTCGTGTTCCTGGTCGTGATGCTGCTGCTGCCGGTTTTCTGGCCGCTGCAGCCGGCGCTTGCGCCCTAGCAGCTAGTGGGCAGTTCGAGCGAATCTGTACTGGTCGTCGGTGGAGGCCAGGCCGCGGCGCAGCTTGTCGTGTCGCTTCGACTCGGCGGTCACGAAGGCCGGATAACGCTGGTCAGCGACGAGAACGAGCCTCCCTACCAGCGCCCTCCGCTGTCCAAGCAATACCTGGCCGGCGAACTGGGGCGCGAGCGGCTGCTGCTTCGCAAGACGGCCTATTACGAGTCGAGGGACGTGGAGCTGCGGCTGGGCCGGCGCGTATTGTCAATCGACCGCGCCGGCCGTTGCGCAGTACTGGACGGCGGCGAGCAACTTGACTACGGCCGGCTGGTGCTCGCCACCGGCAGCAAGTTGCGGCGCCTTGATGTTCCGGGCGCGGACCTGCCCGGCATCCACTACCTGCGGTCGCTGGCCGACGCCGACCGGCTGCAGGGGGAGCTCGGAGCCGGTCGGCGGATCGTCGTCGTGGGCGGAGGCTATATCGGACTGGAGGTGGCGGCCACGGCGGCGAAAGCAGGCGCCGAAGTCGCCGTCCTGGAGGCCCAGGAGAGGGTGATGAGCCGCGTGCTCAGCGCGCCGCTCGCCGACTGGCTTACCGACTTGCACCGGCAATCCGGCGTGCGCATCAGAGTCGGGGAGCAGGTTCGGGGTTTTGCGGGAAAGGAGCGTGTGGAGGCGGTCGAAACCGGCAATGGCCCGCTGCCCGCGGACGCCGTGCTGGTGGGCATCGGCGTGCTGCCCGCGGCGGATCTTGCCCGCGAATGCGGTCTCGGCGAAAACGACGGCATCCTGACCGATGAGTACTGCCGGACCAGGGATGAATCGGTGCTGGCCGCCGGCGACTGCGCCCGCACGATCAATACGGCCCTTGGAGCCGCCGTGCGCCTGGAATCGGTCCAGAACGCAGTGGATCACGGACAGGTGGCCGCCTCGGTAATCCTGGGCGACCCCAGACCCTATTCCAGCATCCCGTGGTTCTGGTCGGACCAGTTCCACGTAAAACTGCAGATCGCGGGGCTCGCCCGGCCCGAGGACGAGACTGTCCTGCGCGGGGACCCATCGTCCGGAGCGTTTGCGGCATTCCGCCTGCGCGGCGGCAGCCTGACCGCGGTGGAGGCGGTGTCCAGTCCGCGCGACTTCATGATGGGCAAGAAAATGATCGCCGCCCGCGCCGCCCCCGATCCCGCGCGCCTGATGGACGAGTCCGTTGCGCTCAAGGACCTGATTCAATCCTGACGCGGAATCCCGACCCTCCAAGGCCCGGACCCATAACAGTGCGAACGCGGCCGATTTCCGGCTTGCCGGACATTTCGTCGCCGAGCAAATTCATCTCATGGAGCCGGGGAGGATTGGCAATGTCGAGCGTCTGGCGCAGGCGCGCGCGCTGGCCGCGCTTGCCGTACGCGCGGAACCGGAGCCGCAACACTGGCGCGGCTACTTCGAGCGTTTGCTCAGCGGCGAAACCATCGGACCGCTGCCTTTCGATGCCGTTGATCGCCCCGCGGCCGGCCATGCCGTTTCCGGACAATATGCCTTTAGGCTCAATGTCGGGCGCGATGAAGCGCCAGATTCCGGAAGCCCTGCGCTGCGGCGCTTTCGAGACTGCCTGGCAGGATTGAAGGAGCGGGATGTCGCGATCGGGGTTGATCTATCCGCGATCGGCGCGGATCAATTCAACGCCTGGCTTGACGCCCTGGCCGTCGAGATCCGGAGGCAGGCGGAAATCCGCTCCGCAGCTCCGCCGGTGGTCTTTTCGCTGCGCGCCGAACATCCAGCCTGCCGCAGCCTGCTGAAGGCCGCTCGGGACCCCGGCTGGGAAAGCACGCGAGCGGCGTTGCGGGTGGATACAATGTCGTTCGGCGACAGTGCGCTCTGGGACGAACTGGTCCGCTGCAGTCACGCCAACCCGCGAATCGAACTGGTCCCCGCGGGCGAAAGACAGCCCCTGACGGACCTTGCGGGAAGCGAGAGGCCGGACGCGATCATGCCGCTCAGCCTGTTCGAGGCGCCCGCTTACACCGCCTGGCTGGGAATGCAGTTTGATTTGAGCACGATCCCGGCGGAGCAGATCGAGCGGGGGGTGGGTCACCTGAAGAAGCTCGTTCGCGTCGGCGTGCGGCTGGCCGACAACCTGATCGATTCCGTGACCTGGCCTTCGGAGGAACTGCGACAGGACGCCCTGGCCAACCGCCGGCTTGCCGCCCACGTCACCGGCATCGGCGACCTGGTGCTGCGCCATGGGCTGGACCCGGCGAACTTTTCCACCCTGCGGCTGCTGCAACGCTGGCTGACGCTATTCAAGCGCCAGTTGCTGCGCGAATCACTGCGCCTGGCCGCGGAACGCGGACCCTACCCGGCACTGAATGCGGAACAACTGGTGCGCGCGCTTGCCCCTCGCTACGGGGACGGCCGCGCGCACCGGATCATCTCGCGGCGCAGCCCGCGTCACCGCCAGCTCCTGGCCCTGTCGCCGTACTGCCTGTTGCCACGCAAGGCCACGGCCATCCCCGCTCGCGCCTGGCTGAATCTGCTTCCGCTAATCCGCATTGCGGACAATCTGACCATGCACGGCAGCCAGGTCCGCAGCCTGATCGACCGGTCCGATTACGAGCGCCTGCTGCGCTCGACATGGGCGCTGATGCAAGAGAATCCCGGCGCCTGACCGGGCGGCGTTCGGAGGAACCGGACTGATACCATAGTCGGCCTCGCTTTGGCCCGAGGATCTCATCATTCCGGATTTCCCCGGCACCCATGCCCTGATGGTGATGCTGCTCGCCGTGTTTGCGCTGTACCTGTTTACGCGCGACCGGATTCCGCTGGAAACCGCCGGCATGGGCGTCTTGCTGTTGCTGCTGCTGGGGTTCCAGTTCTGGCCGCTGGAACAGGACGGCGTGCCGGTCATCCGGCCGACCGACTTTTTCCTCAATGTGGGTCATGAAGCGCTGATCACCATTACGGCCCTGCTGGTGGCCGGCAAGGGACTGGAGATCACCGGCGCTCTGCGCCCGATCGCCTTGTTCTTCACCCGCCTTTGGACCCGCCTGCCTCTGCTCGCCGCGCTGCTTACGCTCGTGGGCTCCGCCGTATTCAGCGCGTTCGTCAACAACACCCCGGTTGTCGTGATGCTGCTTCCGGTCCTGACCGCTGCGGCGCTGCACGCCAAACAATCGCCTTCCGCGATTCTCCTGCCGATGGGCTTCGCCACGCTGATCGGAGGCATGTCCACGGTGATCGGCACTTCAACCAACCTGCTCGTCGTGAAGCTTGCCGAGCAGGACCTCGGACTGCCTGTCTTCGGTATGTTCTCCTTCTCCCTGCCCGTCCTGCTGGTCGGCAGCGTCGCGATCGTCTTCCTTTGGCTGCTCGCGCCGCGCCTGACTCCCGAGCGCACCCTGCCCCTGGCCGAGGCCAAGCTGCTGTTTACCTCCACGCTGACCATCAGGCCGGGCGGCTTCGCCGACGGCAAGACCGTAGGGGAGATTCGGGCGCGAACGAACAGCGAGATGCTCATTACGCGCATCGTGCGCGGCAACAATGTTTTCGTTCACGGGCTCGACGGGTTGCAGATGCGGGCGGGCGATCTCCTGTTCCTGCGCGACACCATGGAGCACCTGAGCGAATACGAGGATGTGCTCGGCGCCTCGCTGCCGCACGGGGAGGACCGGTTCCAGGATGAGCCGCAGCAGATAGCCGAGCTGGTGGTGACGCGGGGCTCGCCGCTCGACAAGCGCAGCGTTCGCGCGGCCCACCTCGACGAAATCTACGGACTCCTGCCGCTCGCCATCCATCGCGCCGGAGCGCGGGAAGCGCCGACCCACGATCTGCTGAACGCGCGGCTGAGCACGGGGGACGTGTTGCTGGTGCAGGCCTCAAGGGCCGAGATACGCCGGCTGACCACCGAATCCGCCATGCTGGTACTGGGCCGCGTGGTGGAATTGCCGCGGGCGGGAAGGGCGAAGGCCGCGGTCGCGATCATGACCGCGATCATCGTTCCGGCGGCGCTGGGCTGGGTGCCCATCGTGCTGACCTCCGTGACCGGAGTGGGCTTGATGATCGCGGCGAAATGCATGAGTTGGCGCAATGTCCGCGACGCCTTCAACGTGCCGCTCACCATCATCATCGTGGCGAGTCTGAGCCTGGGTCAGGCGCTGATCAAGACCGGCGCCGCGGACTGGCTCGCGCAGGTTTTTGTCGTGGTCTCCGGCGATCTGCCGGTGCCCCTGATACTCAGCGGGCTGATGCTCCTGATGGCGATCCTGACAAACGTGGTTTCAAACAACGCCGCCGCCATTATCGGAACGCCGATCGCCTACTCCTTCGCCACCGGACTCGGCGCGCCGGTGGAACCCTTCATTCTGGCGGTGATATTCGGCGCCAACATGAGCTTCCTCACGCCGATCGGTTACCAGACCAATCTGCTGATCATGAGCGCCGGCGGCTACCGGCGGCTGGACTTCCTGCGGATCGGCGCGCCCCTCACCCTGATCATGTGGGTCGGCTTCTCCTTCCTGTTGCCGATGATGTATGAGCTCTGATCCCCTTCAGCCCATGCTGGAACGCCTGTTGGCCGGCGACAGCCTCACCGAGAGCCAGGCGGAGGCCGCCATGCACGAGCTTGCCGGCGGCGCAGCCGCACCGGCGCTGGCGGGCGCGCTGCTCGCGGCTTTGCGGCTCAAGGGCGAAAGCGCCGCTGAAGTGCGCGGCTTCGCACGCGCCATGCGCGAACTGGCGATCCGGCCGGAACTGCCGGCGGGGCGGCCCGTTGCGGACGTGGTCGGCACCGGCGGCGACGGTTCGGGCAGCATCAATCTTTCCACCGGCGCCGGCCTGCTGGCAGCCTCCTGTGGAGTGCGCATTGCCAAACACGGCAACCGTGCGGTGTCGAGCAAGACCGGCAGCGCGGACGTGCTGGAGGCGCTGGGCCTGGCCTGGCCGACTACCGCCGGGGAAGTCACGCGATCGCTTGAGACCCACGGCTTCGCCTTCATGTTCGCGCCCTTTTTCCACCCGGCGATGAAGTCGATCGCGCCCATCCGCGCGGGGCTGGGCGTGCGCACGGTATTCAACCTGCTGGGTCCCCTGGCAAACCCGGCGCGGCCTCCTTTCATGCTGGTGGGCGCGTTCAGCCGCGAAGCGGCGGCGCTGATGGCCGATACGCTGAGCGGCCTCGACATTGAGCGTTGCTTCGTGGTCCATGGCGAACCGGGATGGGACGAGCCCACGCCGGTCGGGCGGTTCCTGCTGATCGACGTGCGTCCCGGCGAAGTCCGCAGCCGGACGGTGGATCCGGCCGATTTCGGCATTCCGCGCTGCAGGCCATCCGACCTGGCGGGCGGCCAGCGCGACTACAACGCCGCCACCCTGGACGGCGCCCTGCGCGGCGAGGGGGCTGAAGCGCTGAACAACGCCCTGGTGCTGCAGGCGGGCCTGGTGCTGGAACTCGTCGGCGCGGCCGGCAGCCTGCCCGCCGGGCTGGACGCGGCCCGCGAGGTGCTGCAATCGGGCGCGGCCGGCAGCCTGCTGGAGGACATGCGGGGCGCAGCGGCGCAATGAGCGGCGGATTCCTCGAGCGCATGGCGGAATCCAGCCGCCGGCGGGCCGCCTCGGCGAAACTGCGCCTCGACGAGGACGAACTCCGCCGCCGCATCGAGCGCCTGCCGCCTCCGCCGGCTATGAGTTTTTCTCGCGAGCGTTTCGACCTGATCGCGGAGATCAAGCCGCGCTCGCCCAGCGAAGGCCGGTTGTCGAGCGCCGGTTTCTCGCCTTCCGCGCTGGCCCGGCAATATGCGGCAGCGGGCGCGGCGATCCTTTCGGTGCTGACCGAACCCAGCCGCTTTGACGGCTCGCTGGAGCTGCTGGCGACGGTCGCGGAAGCCGCCGTGGACACGCCCGTCATGCGCAAGGATTTCCTGGTCGATCCCTACCAGGTGCTGGAGGCGCGCCTGCATGGCGCAGCCGGCGTGCTGCTCATAGTCGGCATGAGCGATGACCGGAACACGGAGGCGATGCTCAAGACCGCCCTGGCCTGCGGGATGTTCGCGCTGCTGGAGGCCTTCGAGAATGCGGAACTTGAGCGTGCGCAGGAAATGGCGGTGCGCCTTGACGCGCCGCAGGACAAGGTACTGCTGGGTCTGAATTGCCGCGATCTGCGCACCCTGGCGGTGGACCGCGGGCGGTTCGCACAGGTCGATCTGCGCAACCCGGGCGGATACCGCATGATTGCCGAAAGCGGGATCGAGGACGCCGGGCAGGCCGGCGAGCTGGCCGCGCTCGGCTGGGACGGACTGCTGATCGGAACGGCCCTGATGCGCGCGGCCGACCCGCGGGAACTGGCCGCCGGCATGCTGGCGGAGGGCCGGCGCAGGAGGCAAACGTGAGCCTGTTCGTCAAGATTTGCGGGCTGACCGATCCAGAGACGATCGAAGCGGCGGTGGATGAGGGCGTGGACGCGCTGGGCTTCAACTTCTACCCGCCCTCGCCGCGCTACCTCTCTCCGCGGCGGGCGGTGGAGCTCGCCGGTCCGGTTCCCCGGCAGGTGCAGCGCGTTGCGGTTATGCTGCGCCCCCAACAAGCCGACTGGGACGAGGTATTCGACTCGTTCAAACCGGATAGCCTTCAGGCCGATGCCGACCGTCTGGCGGGATTGCGTCTGCCGGAGCGTATCGGGAAGTTGCCGGTATACAGAGACCATGAGCAATTCAACGCCGAAGAGTTTTCGCTGGACATACCCTGCCTGTTCGAAAGCGCCGTCAGCGGCAAGGGTCGTCCGCCGAGCTGGGAGCGGGCCGCGCTTCTGGCCCGCCGCGCGCGCGTGGTGCTGGCCGGAGGCCTCGATCCCGGTAACGTCGGGGAGGCGGTTCGCCGCGTGCGGCCCTGGGGCGTGGACGTGAGTTCCGGCGTCGAGTCAGCCCCGGGCGTAAAGGACCCGCACAAGGTTCGCGCCTTCATACGCGCCGCCCGGCGGGCGCACACGCCGTCATGAAAATTGCGCCATCCGAAGGCCCGCTGTTGCTCACTGCCCTGCTCAGCGGCGAGCTGCCGGACGGCGACGGCCGCTTCGGTCCTTTCGGCGGGCGCTTCGCGCCGGAAACGCTGATGCCCGCGCTGTCCCGGCTGGAGGGAGCGGCGCGTGAATTTTTCGGGGATGGCGACGCGTGCGAGGCCCTGGACAGGGAGCGGCGGCAGTGGATCGGCAGACCGACCCCGCTTACCCGGGCGCGCGGCCTGGAAAGGGCGTGGGGCGCCGAGGTATGGCTGAAGCGCGAGGACCTGGCTCACACCGGCGCGCACAAGATCAACAACGCGCTGGGCCAGACGCACCTGGCGCTCAGGCTCGGCGCCCGCCGCGTTGTGGCCGAGACCGGCGCGGGACAGCATGGGGTAGCGGCCGCTGCCGCCTGTGCGCGGGTGGGACTGCCGTGCAGCGTTTACATGGGCGTGCTCGATATGGAGCGGCAGGCGCCCAACGTCCAGCGCATGCACCAGCTCGGCGCCGAGGTGGTGGCCGTGGACAAGGGGGACCGGACCCTGCGGGCCGCGACCGACGAGGCCTTCCGCACCTGGGTGGCCGATCCGGAAGGGGTGTACTACCTGCTGGGTTCGGCGGTGGGTCCGCATCCCTATCCCTGGCTGGTGCGCGAATTGCAGAGAGTCATCGGCGACGAGGCGCGCTCGCAGTTCGCCGAACAGGCCGGGGGGCTGCCCGATGCGTTATTCGCCTGCGTCGGCGGCGGGTCCAACGCCATCGGCCTGTTCCACGCCTTTCTCGGCGACGAGGAAGTTCGCATTTATGGCGTGGAAGCGGGCGGCAAGGGCCTCGACCCCGGAGAGAACGCAGCCTCGCTGTCGGCCGGGCGGCCCGGCGTCCTGCACGGCAGCTATTCCATGCTCCTCTACGACGACGATGGCCAGGTGCTGGAAACCTCGTCGATCTCCGCCGGCCTCGACTACCCGGGCGTAGGCCCGGAGCATGCGCTGTTGCAGGCGGTGGGCCGGGTCCGCTACGTGACCGCGGACGACGGCGAGGCGCTTGAGGGCCTGGCCGAGTGCTGCAGGCTGGAAGGCATACTGCCGGCGCTTGAGCCCGCCCACGCATTCCACGCCGCGCGCTGCTGGGCAGCGAAGAATCCCGGCAAGCGCATGCTTATCGGACTGTCGGGCCGCGGCGACAAGGACATGCCCACCCTCACCGCCGCCCTTTAGTTGAGGACCCGGTAGCCGCGGCCGCGCAGGCACTCGCGCAAGACCTGGCGATGCTCGCCCACCGCGGAAACACCGGAAACGGTTCCGCCGTACACGGCGCCGACGCCGGCAGCCTGACCGATGCCCGTCTTGTTGGCGCCGGAAACCGCGCCTACGGCGGCCCCCACGGCGGCGCCGCCGGCCGCCCCAGCGGCGACATGTTTGCCGACGGAGACTTCTTCCGCGTAGCCCCGGCAGTCGGCAAGATCGATCTCATACTGGTTCCGATCAACCCCCTGAAGGTCGACGATGGCGCCGCTGGGGTCCTTCATGGCTGAACACGCGGCAACCAGCAGAAAACACGGCAGCAAGGCTAAACGTTTCATGAAGAACTCCCTTCGTGACGGACCGGTACAAGAAAAAGATGCCGCTGTCCGCCCGGGGGTTGCATCGGCGCCCCCGCTGCATTGCAGCCACGCACGCCGTACCGGACAATGTACGCCCGTGAACACCTCGTTGACCGGAGCCGAGCGCCTGCAGAGCGCCATCATCGAAGCGCCAAAGCCCGCGCTGTTGCCCTTCTTTACCGCCGGGCACCCCGGCAGGGACGACTTTCATGCGACGCTGAGCACTCTTGCCGACGCGGCGGACGCGGTGGAGATCGGAGTGCCGTTCTCCGATCCGATGGCGGACGGCGTGACCATACAGCGCGCCAGCGAAGCGGCCCTGGCCAACGGCGTTTCCCTTGACTGGATTCTGCGGGAACTGAAGGCCCACGGCGACCCGGGCGTGCCGCTGGTGCTGATGAGCTACTACAACCCTCTGCTCGCCTACGGTCTCGAGAAGCTTGCCGAGCGCTGCGCGGAGCGCCACGTGGGCGGCCTGATCGTGCCCGACCTGCCCTGGGAAGAATGCGAAAGCGTCCGGACACTGTTGCACAGGCACGGCATCGGGCTGGTCCAGATGGTTACGCCGGCGACACCCGCGGAGCGGCTGCAAACCTTGTGCCGTGGCAGCGGGGGTTTCGTCTATGCAGTGACGGTGACCGGTGTGACCGGCGGCGAGCGCCGGGTTTCGGAGGAAATGACAGACTACATGCAGCGGGTCAGCGCATGTTCGACGCTGCCCGTGTGCGCCGGCTTCGGCGTGCGCAGCGCCGCCCAGGTGCGGACCCTTGCCGGCGTGGCCGACGGCGTGATCGTGGGGTCCGCGGTGGTGGACTGCCTGGAGCGCGGCGAGGACGCCGGTGACTTCCTTCGTTCCCTGCGTGCCTGAGACCGGAGGCCTCGACTCGCAGTAGGCGCGTCAGCGGCTAGGGCGTGCGCTGAGGACCAGGATCAGTCCGGCTGCCGCCGACAGCCAGGACAGGAACGGCGGCTGGGCCTGCAGACCCAGAAGTACGGCGCCGGCAAGCAGCAGCGTGCAGCCGGTCATCTGCCGCCAGAGTTTTCGCCTGCCTTCCGGGCGGCGCTCGCGCCGCCGGCTTGGCGCGCCCTCGGCGCGGTCCAGCAGGCGGTGCAGCGCGCGGGGCAGGCGTTGAACGGCGTACCGCAACTCCGGCAGGTCGCGCCGAAGTTCCTTCAACACGCGGCCGGGCTCGGCCCGCCGCGCCATCCATTTCTTCAGCAGCGGATAGCCGGTCTCCCACAGGTCCAGTTCCGGATACAGCTCCCGCCCCAGGCCCTCGATGTTGAGCAGCGTCTTGTGCAGCAGCAGCATCTGCGGCTGCAGGTGCATGTCGAATTCCTGGGCGGTGGCGAATATCCGCCCAAGAACCTTTCCGAAGCTGCACTCGCTCAGCGGCCGGGCGAATATCGGCTCGCCGATTACCCGAAACGCCGCCTCCAGGTCCTCCGCGCGGGCATCGGGCGCCACCCATCCCCAGTAAAGGTGCAGGCGCGCCAAGCGTGCGTAGTCCTGCTCGAAGAAGGCCAGCAGCGTCTGGCCAAGGTAGTGATGGTCGCGTTCGTCGAGTATGCCCACAATGCCGAAATCGACCGCCGCGTAGCGGGGATTCTTCGGATCGCTGATGTCCACGAATACATTTCCCGGGTGCATGTCCGCGTGGAAGAAGCTGTCTCTGAACACCTGGGTGAAGAAGATCTGCACACCCCGGGCCGCCAGTTCGGGTATGTCCACGCCCGCGTCCTTCAGCGCCTGCACGTCGCGGATCGGGGCGCCGTGAATCCGCTCCAGGACCAGCACGTCGGGGCGGCAGTAGTCCCAGTAAACCGCCGGAACATGGATGATGTCGGAACCGGCGAAGCTGCGCTTCAGGCGCGAGGCGTTGGCGCCCTCGCGGGTCAGGTCCAGTTCGTTGTCCAGCGTGCGCTCGTACTCCTCGACGACCTCGACCAGGCGCAGCCGGAAGGTCGATGGCCACCACGCGCTGGTCAGGCGCGCCACGCCGTACAGCAGTTCCACGTCCCGCTCGATGCGCGCCCTGATGCCCGGACGCAGCAGCTTGACGACCACTTCCTCGCCGCCGGGCAGGCGCGCCGCATGAACCTGCGCGATGGAGGCCGCCGCCAGCGCCTCCGGCTCGAATTCAGCGAACACTTCTTCCACCGGACGGCCATAGAAGCCGCCCAGCAGTTCGCGCGCCTTTTCCGCCGAAAACGGCGGGACCTCATCCTGCAGGCGCGTTAGTTCCCGGGCGATGTCCGGCGGCAGCAGGTCGGGCCGGGTGGAAATGTTCTGTCCGAACTTCACGAAGATGGGCCCCAGGTCCTGCAGCGCCTCGCGCAGGCGCCGGCCGCGCGATTCACCCTTACGCCTGCGCCGCGCAAGCAGCAGCCACGCGGGCAAGCGCAGCGGGCGCGGCAAGCCCGCATCACGCAGAAGACCGTAGCGCGCCAGCAGGCGCACGATCCCAAGGATTCGGAACAACAGCCGCATGCCTGAACCGGGATTCGCGGTTCCGCCGCTACCGGGCCCGGCCCTTGTCCAGGGCCTCGACGCGCGCCGCGACCCGGCCGACGCTGTCGCGCAGCCGTTCCACCTCGGCCGAGAAGGCGTCGAACTCGACCTGCGTCGGCATCAACCGCGCCTCCTCCTGGACGAAGTCGCGCAGATTGTGCTGCAGGGAATCACCCGCTTCCCGCGCCCAACCGGCCACCGCCCGGGCGGCGTCGCCCGCCTGGTGGGCGACGGTGTCACCGGTGAAACGGGCCAGTTCCTCTTCCGGGCTGGGCCGGCAGTGCTTCAGCAGCCGGGCGAAACCTTCGGCCACGGCGGGGTCGCCGCGCAAATCGAGTCCCGGGCCGGTGTGATCGCCGCCGAGCAGTTCCAACAGGCGGCGCCAGCCGCCGGAGAGGGTAACGCCGCTCGGCTTCCCGTCCGGTTCCGCGAAGCGCAAGCGGCCGCCTTCCACGCTCATGCGCAAAACCGGCTGCGAAGCGGAAACGCCCATGTCCATGCAAAGCCCTTCCAGTTCGGACGCAGCGCGCCGCGCCGTCAGCGAAGCCTGGAGGTTGCGGTTCAACACCCCTTCCAGCGAGGTGGCCAGTTTCGCAAACACCGGGCCGCCTCCTAGTACCGAAAGCCGATGTGCAGCGCCACAATTCCGCCGGACAGGTTGTGCCAGCGCACATCCTCGAAGCCGGCCTCGCGCATCATTTCGGCAAGCGTTTCCTGGTCGGGATGCACCCTTATCGATTCCACCAGGTAACGATAACTGTCGGCGTCGCCCGCGACCAGACGCCCCAGAGCGGGAATGACGGCGAAGGAATACCAGTCGTAGGCGGGCCGAATGAACTTCAGCGCGGGGCGCGAGAACTCCAGCACCAGCAAGCGGCCGCCGGGCTTGACAGCCCGCGCCATGCTCCTGAGCGCCGCGGGCTTTCCGGTGACGTTGCGCAATCCGAAACCTGTGGTGACGCAGTCGAACAGCCCCGCGCCGAAAGGCAAGGCGGTAGCGTCGGCGCACACCGCCCTGGCGTTCCCGCCGGCGCCGGCGTCCAGCAGCCGCCCACGGCCGATCCCCAGCATCGCGGGATTAATGTCGCTGAGCAGCACGCGTCCCTGCGGTCCGACCTGGCGGCTCATGCCGATGGCGAGGTCGCCCGTGCCACCTGCCACATCCAGTGCAATGCCTCCGGGGCGCAGTCCCGTGCGGGCCAGGGCAAACCTCTTCCAGAGGCGGTGCGCGCCGAGCGACATCAGGTCGTTCATCAGATCGTAGCGGTCCGCCACGGAATCGAACACGCCGCGCACCCGGCGGGTCTTCTCGTCCGGACTCACCCGGCTGAAGCCGAAACGCTGCTCTCCCGGGAGGGAGGGCGTCTCGCCCTCGTCGAAGACGGAGACGCCCTCGTTCCCGGGGTCAGCTGCGGGCATCGGACTTGTCCGCCGCGGCCACCTCGTCGAGGTAACGCGCCCAGTACTCATCCCGGAATTCGCCGAGCTCACGCAGATATTTCCACGAGTAGATGCCGGAATCGTGGCCGTCGTCGAATACGAGCCGAACGGCATATTGCCCCACGGGCTCAACCGCCGTTACCCGCACCTCGGATTTGCCGAGTGGCAATTGTCCGCCGCCGCGCCCGTGACCCCGCACCTCCGCTGACGGCGACTTCACGCGCAGGTATTCGGCGTTGAGATCAAACGCCGCGCCGTCGGCAAAGCTCACGCGCAGAATCCGGCGCTTGCCGCGCAAGCGCAATTCGGTCGGCGGCGGTCCCGGGAAGGAGGGCATTGCCCTCAGAGAATGTAGCGGCGGAAATCCTCATCTTCCGCCAGCTTGCCGAGGTGCTCGTCGACGTAAGCCGCGTCAATCTTCAGCGTCTGTCCCCCGCGGTCGGCCGCGTCGAAGGAAATCGACTCCAGCAGCCGCTCCAGGACGGTCTGCAGGCGCCGCGCGCCGATGTTCTCCGTGCTGTCGTTGACCGAGCAGGCAATCTCGGCAATGCGGTGAACCGCCTCGGCCTCAAAGCTCAGGGAAACCTGTTCGGTGCCCAGCAGGGCCATGTATTGCTCGGTAAGCGACGCGTCCGGCTCGGTGAGGATGCGCTCGAACTCCTCGATCCCCAGCGCCCCCAGTTCCACCCGTATCGGGAACCGGCCCTGCAGCTCCGGAATCAGGTCCGAAGGCTTGACCGCCTGGAAGGCGCCGGAAGCGATGAACAGGATGTGATCGGTGCGCACCACCCCGTACTTGGTCGTGACGGCGCATCCTTCCACCAGGGGCAAGAGGTCACGCTGCACGCCCTCGCGCGACACGTCCGCGCCCAGGGCCTCCGCCCGGCGGCAAACCTTGTCCATCTCGTCGATGAAGACGATGCCGTTCTGCTCCACCGCTTCCAGCGCCTGCGACTTCAGTTCCTCCTGGTCCAGCATCGAAGCCGCGGCTTCTTCCGTCAGCAGCCGCATCGCGTCCTTGACCTTCAGCTTGCGGGTGCGGGTGCGCTGATTGCCCAGCGACTGGAACATGTTCTGCAGCTGGCTGGTCATTTCCTCCATGCCGGGCGGCGCCATGATCTCCACCCCCACCGGCGCCAGCTGCAGTTCCATTTCCACTTCCTCGCCATCGAGGTCGCCGCGTCTCAGCGCCGCCTTCAATTCCCGTTCGTCGGCGCTCACCGGCAACCTGGCGGTCGGCCCCGCGGCCGCGGCCAGGCGCATCAGCGCATCAAGCACCCGCCGCTCGGCGCTCTCGCGGGCGCGGTGGCGCACCCGGTCCATTTCCGTCTCGCGCATCAGCTTCACGGCTGTATCGGTCAGGTCGCGCACAATGCTGTCCACTTCGCGGCCCACATAGCCCACCTCGGTGAACTTGGTGGCCTCGACCTTGATGAAGGGCGCCCGCGCCAGGTTTGCCAGCCGGCGCGCGATCTCGGTCTTGCCTACGCCGGTGGGGCCCATCATCAGAATGTTCTTCGGCGTGATTTCGCGGCGCAGTTCATCCTCAAGCTGCATCCGGCGCCAGCGGTTGCGCAAGGCGATGGCGACCGCCCGCTTGGCCTCCTGCTGGCCGATAACGTGCTTGTCGAGTTCCTCGACAATCTCCCTGGGCGTCATCTGGGTCATGCTTCGATCTTGAGCGTATCGATGACGATTTCCGAGTTGGTGTAGACGCAGATTTCCGCCGCGATCTCCAGCGAGCGGCGGACCACTTCCTCGGCGCCCAGTTCGGTCTCCGCCAGCAGCGCGCGCGCCGCGGCGCGCGCGTATCCTCCGCCGGAGCCGAGCGCCAAAAGGCCGTCCTCGGGCTCCACCACGTCGCCCGAACCCGAAACCAGCAGCGTCTTCTGCTGGTCGGCGACGCAAAGCATGGCCTCCAGTCGCCGCAGTCGGCGGTCGGTACGCCAGTCCTTGGCCAGTTCGACGGCGGCCCGGGTAAGGTTTCCGTATTGCTGAAGCTTGCCTTCGAACAGCTCAAACAGAGTGAAGGCATCCGCCGTGCCCCCGGCGAAACCCGCCAGCACCGAGTCGTCCGCCAGCCGCCGGATCTTCCGGGCATTGCCCTTCAGCACGGTATCGCCCAGGCTTACCTGCCCGTCCCCGCCCATGGCTACCGCTTCGTTCCTCCGAACGCAGAGTATGGTCGTGGAGCGGACCCGCTCGCCTGTTGCGCGATCGTTCCCGGGGTTCGTAGCGTTCATGACTTTGTCGGCGCCTTGCGCCGGGCACGGGGGTGGGCGCGATCGTACACCCTCGCGAGGTGCTGAAAGTCAAGGTGGGTGTAAACCTGTGTCGTGGATATGTCCGCATGGCCCAGCAGCTCCTGCACCGCGCGCAGGTCGCCGGACGATTCCAGCAGGTGCGTGGCGAAGCTGTGGCGAAGCATATGCGGGTGCACATGCCCGGGCAGCCCCGAGCGCCGCGCCCAGTAGTCGAGCCGCGCCTGTACGCTGCTGGCGCCGATCCGCCGGCCCCTGACGCCCACGAACAGCGCACTCTCTCCGGGCGACGCCAATTCACCGCGGCGTTGCATCCAGGCCTCAAGCGCGTCAAGCGCCTTGCGGCCCACCGGCAGGATGCGGGTCTTGCGGCCCTTGCCCGTGACCCTGATCAGGCCCTCGCGCATATCGATGCCTCCCTGGTCGAGGCCGGTCAGTTCAGCCAGCCGCAGGCCCGAGGAGTACATCAGTTCCAGCATGGCGCGGTCGCGGCAGGCAACGGCATCGCGGTCCGGGATGTCCAGAAGCCGCGCCACCTGGTCGAGGTCCAGGGTTTGCGGAAGGTTGCGCGGCGGCCGCGGCGCCTTGACCCCGCGCGCCGGATTGTGGCCTATCTCCCCCTCGCTCTCCAGATAGCTGAAGAAGCTGCGCGCTCCCGCCAGGCGCCGCTGCACGGTGCGCGGCGCCAGGCCGCCGCGGTGGGCGCCCGCGGCGAACCGGCGCAGATCGCCGGTTGAAAGGCCGGACCAGTCGGCGACATCGCGTTCGCTGCAGTACTTGCCCAGGGCCGCCAGGTCGCGACGATAGGCGCTGACGGTGTGTACCGACAAACCCCGCTCGAACCGGATGTGGTGCAGGAACGCGTCAACCTGCCGCTTGGCCCCGGCCTCCATCAGGAACTTTCCGGCGATACCGCCACCGCGACAATGTCGCTCACGCGGCTCAGGAACTCGGTGCTCTTGCCGCGGTGATAGTGATCGGGGTCGCGGCTGCCCAGCGCCAGCAGGCCCAGCTTTCCGCGATGCCCCAACGGCGCCAGGGCGACCGATGCCGCTTCGCCCGCCTCCTTGCCGAACAGGAATTCGCGCTGTTCGGAACTGTAGCGGCCGCAGCGCGGCGTGTTGGCCTTGAGGACCGCGCTCAAACCTTCGGCCATGACCTCTTCCCGCTGCGTCGCTTCCAGGCCGGGGACATCGGCGCAATCGTCCGCCGCCGCGTCGAACAGCAGCAGGCGAACGAAATCCAGCGCAAATATCCGGCGCAGGTTCCCGGGCAGGGTGCGCAGCCTTTCGCCCGGGTCCCGGCAGGCCAGCAGCTTCGTGACCAGCCGGTTCAGCTTGCGGGCGAGTTCATCGCTGGCGCGGGCATTGGCCACGTACTCTTCCAGCGTGCGCCGCATGTCCTCGTTGCGCTGGCGCAGCAGCTCGATCTGCCGCTCGACCAGCGACACCGCTCCCGTTCCGCCGTCGTGGGGAACGCTCAGCTCCATCAACAGGTCGGCATGACGCTCGAAAAAGTCGGGATTGTCGCGAAGGTACGTAGCCACGCTTTCCGGACTCAGGCCGGACCCGGGGCGCGCCTTGCCTGCCGGACTCATAACTCCACCTGTCCCTCGTAAACGCAGTCGATCCGCCCCGTAAGCCAGACGGGTTCGCCGCCGCCGGCCCAATCCACGCGCAAACGGCCGCCGGGCATCTGCACCTCGACGGGGGAGCGGACCCGGCCCCCGCGAATGCCTGCAACCGCCGCGGCGCATGCTCCGGTGCCGCAGGCGGGAGTTTCGCCTACCCCGCGCTCAAACACGCGAAGCTTCAGCGCCTGGTCGCCCAGCGTTTCGGCAAATCCCACGTTGCAGCCGCGCGGAAAACGCTCATGCACGGAAAGGCGCGCCCCCAGGTCCGCCACCGGAGCGGCGGCGGCATCCATGATCGAAATGACCGCGTGCGGGTTGCCGAGGGAAAGCACTTCAACCCGCCACTTTTCTCCGTCCACCGCAATCTCGTATGAGGAGTCCGCCTCGCTGGCCTCAAAAGGGACCTGCCGCGGGTTCCATTCCGGGCGGCCGAGCGAGCAACTGACCGAGTCGTCGCCCGCCAGCCTGGCGCGCACCTCCCCGCCACGGCTTTTCAGGGAGATCTCCCCGCCGCGCGGCCGGTGATCGGCCACCAGCGCCGCGATGCACAGGACTCCGTTGCCGCACTGCCCGGCCTCCCCGCCATCGGCATTGAATACGCGGTACTCCACCGTATCGACGCCGTTCTCGGGCTCGTCCACCCACAAAAGCTGATCGAATCCCACGCCACGGCGGCGGTCCGCAAGCGCGCGGATCCGGCGGCGAGAGGGCGCCGGCAGCGACCGGCCCAGCACGACCATGAAATCGTTGCCGGCGGCTTGCATCTTGGTAAAGGGCTGGAACATTGCGGTAAGTGAACGCGTCGGCAAAAATTATAGTCCTGCAGGGCGCCGGAACGCTCGCCCGCAGCCTTGCGTAGAACATCCCGAGAAACTTGGCGCGCGCCTCGACATTCGCTGGCCGCTATGCGTACGCGATACGGCTTTGCGCTTCCGCTGCGCGAGGTAGCATCTATACTGGGGATGGAACAGCCTCGCGATGATCGCACCCACCCAACCCGCTCAAGAGTCTGGCCTCGGCGAGGCATTTTTGCGGGTCGCGCGGCGCACCGAGGCAGCCGTGGGCCGGTTCCTTGCGCGGGGTGCTCTGCGCCTTGGAGGCGGAACGGTTTTGCAGGCCCGATGGAAACACCGGGTTTCCACCGACCTGGACTTCTTCTGCGCGCCATCCGTGTATCTCGCGTCCTTCCGAGTGAATGGCGCGGAAATGGAGGAGAGCCTGCGCGCCATCAGCGACGACCCGGAGCACACCTTCGTGGATGCGCTTGGCGCCTACGCGGTGGTTGAGAATACGGAGGTCACCCTGTTGCCGGTCGAACCGCCTGTGGATGAGCGCACCCGGGCACGGCTGCCGGGCACAAGTATCGAAACCTGGTCTTCGGCGGACATCTTGGCAGCCAAGCTTCTGCACCGGCTGTGTGGAGCGGGCCTGGCTGAACCAAGGGATATGTATGATCTGGCCGCCGCCGAACATCACGATCCTTTCGCCTTGCGCCAAGCGATGGGAATGCTCACGCGTCGTCAGCGGCAAAGGGCCGAAGCCGTTTTGAGAATGCTGCCCGGAAACTGGCTGGATTTGACGGACAAGCCCCTGCTCGGCTTGCCCGCTGACCCGTTTCGGATTGATGTGGACACCATCGTGGACCTGCTGGCCAGGTTTTCGCAGCCGAGCGGCGCTGCGCCAGTTCCATGAGCGTGCGAAGCTCGCGTGCGCCGGTATCGCAATCGCGTCTGGCGCGCGCCGGGCTGGCGGAAGAGGGCGCGGGCGGCAACCCGGCGGATTGGGTGCAGCGACTGATCGGACGGCATTGCGCCGGGCTGGCCGAGTGTCCGACCGGGGCAATCCTTTACTCGTATTTGCGGAGCGATCCCCCGCCATCGTCCATCCGGGGCCCCCTGGAATGGGCGGCCTACGCAGTACTGGGCAAATGCACGCCGGCGGAGCTCACCGATCTTTTGAGTTTCGGCCAGATTCCGCCTACCCGCATCGCGGCGCATCTGCGCGCGTTGGGTGTAAACAACCAACCGGTGATCCGCTTTCTGAATCAGTTTGCGCCGTAGCACCTGTCACGCTTGGGACTCGCCCATAAGCACCCTGCCAAGGTCGTGCGCGCCGCCTGTTCGCAAATCGTTGAAAATATCTTTGCGCGGCGAATCAGGCGCGTGCATTCCAGTGGAACAAACAGGAGAACAAAGCATGGCGTACAACAACAGAGCACTCCCGCTCGCCGGGCTGGTATTCGCGTTGCCGGTAGCGGCCGCAACGGAGATCGAGCGCTTCAACCCGGAGGGGCTGTCCCAGCCCGACGGCTACTCGCAGGTGGTCATTGCGAAAAACCCCGGGCGTTTCATCTACCTGGGCGGCAAGGCCGGGATTTACCCGGACGACAGCTATCCCGAGAGCCTGGCCGAACAATCACGCCTGACCTGGGACAACATCGATCGCGCGCTTAAGGCTGCCGGCGCCACGCGCGAGAACGTGGTCGAGATCCAGATCTACATCGTGAACCTCGAAAACATCGACCCCACTCCCGTATATGAAGACGTGCGCAACTTCTTCCCCAAGGGCCACAAGCCCGCCTCCATGGTGATCGGCGTGTCGGCGCTGGCCTATCCGGGGCTGCTGGTGGAAATCAACGTGCGCGCGGTTACTGATTAGCCCAACCCGGCGCCTGGCGGCGGTGGAATTCCTGCCTTTGGGGGGTTATGATCCGGGCTATGGATGAGGCGCTCCACAGCAAGGATGTGGCGCGGTCCGCGTGTTCCGGCGGACCGAAGTGTCCTGAGTTTCCCGGTTGCCATCCGGTTCGCATTTCGCGCGCCGAAATCAAGACCTGGGAAGGCCGCATCGAGTTCTGGGACGCGGACACCGAAATCGCCATGGTGTGCGAACCCACCACCTGGTACCACGAAGTGCCGGGACAGAGGCTGGCCCGGCTGGCGGGGCTGATCGCCGCGGGCCGGGGCACGCAGATCGAGGCCGCGGGGTCATCCGATCTGCTGCTGCGCAACGCCCGCCGCGAGTGGTGGCGGATCATCCAGCCGGACCAGATGCTGTTCCTTCACCCCCAGGAGTCCGTGCCGGCGGCGCTGGCCGTGGAAGTGGGACTGGACCGGCTTCCCGATGTGGTGCTGGAGGTGGACAACACCACGGACGTTCGGCGCGGCAAGCTGGGCCTGTACGAGGCATGGGGCTTTGCGGAGGTCTGGGTGGAGGTGCCGGAGCATCCGGCGCCGAGCCGCCCGGCCTCGCTTCGTCCGGGCCTGACGATTCATCTCAGGTCAGAAGGCGGTTTTCGGCGGGCGCAGGTCAGCCGCGCCTTTCCGGGCTGGGCCGCGGCGGAAATCCACACGGCGCTGAACGAGCCTGTCCTGTCCGGGGAAACGGTAGCGGCCCTGCGCCGGGTAGGCCGGGCCATGGGCGAGGCCGAGGGCACGGGGCCGGAGGACGACCTGTTCCTGCGCGAAGAAAGGGCTGCAGCCAGGGCCGAGGCAAACACTGAGATGCTGCGGGCCAACGTGCGGGAAGTGCTTGAATCGCGGGGCCTGACCGTCACTCCTGCCATTCTTGAGCAATTGGCGCGGGCGGAACTTGATTCCGCGGCGGCTATTCAGGCTGCGCTTGCATGCCGCAACGCGGAAGATTTCCTGCGCCGGATCCGCCCCGCAAAACAATAGGCGGGGGTCATCCGCCGCCTGGATTAACTATCGAGCCGTATCGGAAACCGTGCTTTCCCGGGCGCGTGGCCGGAGAAAAGGCCGCTGGCGCGGGGGGTGTCGGCCGGTAAATTGAAACGGAACGGTTACCGTCTTTAAAGCGGTAATCGATCCGCGTTGCGATCAGAAGAATTGGCGGTAGCTCACGTACGGCACGCGCCGTTCCAGGCTGTGCAAGCCATATGCCCCCGGTCTGGGAGAGGCAAGGATGTCGAGTTCCGGCTCCTCGTTCCTCACGTTATGAACCCCAACCGTCCCACGGAGTAGTCCAGCAATAGAACAAGTCGTACTCGGTTAAACACTTTGTCGAGTAGTTTTGAGGTTCGGTAACAAACGCACGGATACACGAGAAGATGACAGGAGAAATCACGAGCGCCACGAATTGGCCCAGCATATTTCGGACGTTGGCGCTGGCCGAAAACACCCGAAAGGCTTATCGAAAAGGATGGGCCTGTTTTACGGACTACTGCCGGAGCGCGAAGATTTCCGATCCTCTCGCGGCCTCGCCGGAAATGGTGGCCGGCTTCCTGATCTCCCTGGCCACCCAGCGCAGCCCCAGGAGCGGACAGGTGTTGTCAATGGGAACCGTTGCGCTCTACGCCAGCGCGATCACCAAACAGTTCGTGGCCGCCGGAGTTTCTTCGCCTGCCCACCATCCAACGGTAACGGCGACACTCAGGGGTCTTGCCCGGCTAAAGGGAACCGCCCCGCGCCAAGTCATGGCGCTCCGCGAGGATCACATTGAGGCGATGCTCGCTCAGTGCGCCGAAACGGTCATCGGCGTACGGGACGCGGCCATACTATCGCTCGGTTTCGCGGCGGCTCTGCGCCGTTCCGAGGCCTGCGCCTTGCATGTTTCGGACATCCGCATCTTTTTGCCTCAAGAGGATGGTCCGAAGCGGATGGTTCTGACGATTCGGAAATCAAAGACGGACCAGACGGGAAAGGGACAAACCATTGCAGTACCGGAAGGCAAGGTGATTCGCCCCATTCGGCGGCTGGAAATGTGGCTGTCCGAATCGGGAATCAATCGCGGGCCACTCTTCCGGTCAATGAAGCGGGGCGGCCGGGTGCAGGGAAAACCCCTGCACCATTCGGATATTCCCCGTTTGCTCAAGCACTATGCCTCGCAAATCGGGCTCGATCCCAAACTCGTGTCCGGGCATTCTCTCAGAGCCGGCTTCGTAACAAGCGCAGCGGCCCATCACGCGCGCCTGGACAAAATCATGGAAGTTACGCGGCACCGTAATGCTTCGTCCGTAATGAAATACGTTCGCGATGCCGATGCATTCACGGACCATGCGGGAGAAATGTTTCTGTAACTGATTGCACTCGTTGGAGTTTCCTTGTGGTAAAGTGTTTTACTCATAAGTTGTTGTGGGTAATGCATGAAACGCATTCTCGCAGACATGCTAATGCTACTGTGCGGCGGTCGGAATGGCTGTCTGCGCGATTTTCAGTGAGGGGACAAAAATGAAATCTGAGAATCATGCTCTGGATAGAGCAGTGCGTTCGGTACTTTTCGCCGGCGCAATTACGGCCTTCGCCGTCTCGCCCATGGCCATGGCCCAGGAAGAGGGCGACGAAGACGAAGACCAACTGGAACTCGGACGCCAAGTGGTGACTGGCTCGCGCATCAAGCGCATTGACCTTGAGGAGGCCCGGCCGGTAGTCGTCATCACGCGCGAGGAAATCGAACTGAGCGGACAGGAATCGGTGGCGGACGTGCTGCGCAACAGTCCGATCAACACCTTCGGTTCGTCACGCGAGGTGTCGGGCAACAGTTTTCTCGGGCAGGCAACCATCAGCCTTCACGGCCTCGGCTCCACCCGCACCCTGGTGCTGCTGGATGGGCGCAGGGCACCGCGCTCGCCCGTGACGGCCAACCAGTCCAACGATCTCAACATCATCCCCCTTTCCGCCGTGGACCGGATTGAAATATTGACGGACAGCGCGTCGGCCATCTACGGTTCGGATGCCATTGGCGGGGTCATCAATGTCATCCTGCGCAAGGACTACGACGGGCTCGAAGTGGGCACTTCACTGCAACGTCCCACCCGCGAAGGCGCCGATTCCGACGCCGGGGTGATCACGCTGGGCGGCAGCACCAATCGCGGCCGTTTCCTGTTTACTGCGGATTTCCGCAACAAGGGCCACATCGCCTCAGCAGACCGCTTTTACACGAAGGGCGATCCAGGATATGACGCCGGACCCGTAGACTACCCCGACGCGCCCTTTGACGCCACATGGTATGCATGGGAAAACACCAACAACGTCAGTTCCTGGGGCAACACCATCTGGCCTTACTACCTCTCACCCTCCAACTGCGAGCAGGTGTTGGGCCCGGACGGCGAGCGGCTGCTTATAGGCCCCTACCTGGAAGCCGACGGCGACGAGCGCTGTGGCTTTGATTACACGGCGTTTTCCTGGGAAACGGCGGACCTCAAGCGCACCAGCGCCTTTCTTCACGCGGACTACGAACTGAACCCCGACCACGCGTTGCGCCTGCAGTCGATGTTCAGCACCATCAACAACCACGGGCGCTACGCGCCAGCGGTTGGCTTTTTCCGTGTGCCCGCGGGCGCGGCCGAGGGACTCAAGCAGGGATTCAACTACGACATTCCCTATCCTGAATTGCTTCCCTACTTCCTGGGACATCGCTTCGTGGGGCTCGGCAACCGCAACTTCCAGTCAACCAACACGCTTTTTGAGAATGCGATCCTGTCCTACGGCACCCTGGGAATGTTTGATTACGAGTTCGAGGTCAGGCACACGCGCTACGACGGTCGCGAGGATAGTTGCTGCTACGCCAAGTCATTTACCACGTCCGAATACGTTTCCCAAGGGCTCTACAACCCGTTTGACCCGCTTTCCCCGGACAACGCTGACGCATACGACGCTATTACAGGCAACGCCTCTCGCGATATCCGGTCGGATTTCCGCAGCTACAGCGGCAACATAAGCTTCGACTTTTTCGAACTGCCCGCCGGGCCAGTGGGCTGGGCCGTAGGCTTCGACTACTTCGACGAGAAGTTTTACGACATCTACGATCCGCTGAGCGCGGGTGGCGATTTGATCGGCAGCGCCGGCAACAGCGGCGAGGGTGAACGAGTGGTCAAGGCGGGCTTTGCCGAAGCGTATATCCCGGTTTTGAACAATCTGGAGATCAGCGCGGCGGGACGTTACGACTCTTACGACGATTCCGCCGGAAACGAAACGAGCTTCTATGTCTCTGCGCGCTATCAGCCCACCGACTGGCTGCTGATTCGCGCCTCATGGGGCGAGGGATTCCGGGCCGCCAATATGAACAACCTCTACGGCGCGCGTTCGTTCAGCGCCGAGGGCGGCACAGACCTGGTGGCTTGTCAGCGCGCCGGGGTCTCCGCAGACAATTGCACGGCGGAGCAATATCCCACGTTTACCGGCGGAAATCCCCATCTGGCGCCGGAATTGTCCGACAGCTACAACATCGGCTTCGTTGTGGACTGGGAACCGTTTTCCGCCAGAGTGGATTACTGGAACCTGAATATCGAGGACGGCATCGGCCTGACGACCCTGCAGGGCCTGATCGAATCGGAACTGAGGGGACAGTGCGAGAACACCGGACGGACGGAGAACACGATCAATACGGGCATTCCGGCCGAAATCATCGAGTGTGGGTCGCCGAGCAACGTGCTCAAGCGCGACCCCGCCACCGGAAACCTGATCGAAGCCGAAGCGGGTTGGGGCAACACCTTCAAGCAGGAAATCGGCGGTCTGGACGTGCAACTCCGCTACGATTTCGAGACCGCAACGGCGGGTGACTTCACGTTCGGCGTTTACGGAGTCCGTTTGCTGCGCTACCGAAGCCTGTCACGCACGGCCACGGAGTGGAGTTCCAGTCTGGGCGAGGGCGTGGGCGACAGCGCAAGGCCCAAATATCAGGCCCAGGGCCTGGTGCGTTGGAACTACACCGACCATACGGTGTCGGTGTACGCGCGCCATATCGCGGGCTACGCACGCCCCGACGCCGGTTTCGAAGCGCCTTCGCACACGGAATATGACCTGATCTACCGCTGGACCACGCCTTGGGACGGACGCGTCACCGTGGGTGTCCTCAATGTGACCGATGAGGATCCAGAGCTCGACAGCCTGGCGTCTCCTCGGTCGGCGGTCTATGACCTGTACAGCCTGGACGGACGCGTTCCGTACGTGAGCTACCGCCACTTCTTCTGATCGCCAAACCGGATCGGTCACGCCACACAGGCGCTGATCGATCCGGTATACTTTCCGGGCCGCCGGCACCCCCCGCGCCGGCGGCTTTTTTATTTGCGGCCACAAGCCAACCGTGGCCTTCTGCCAAAGGTCCCACAGCTGCCAGCTGTGATTTCTCACCACGCCTGAAATCATTCGGGCAATTGCTACTGCTAACCAGAGAGGAACCGGACTGAGCATGATCACGCGGTTTTGCACCAAACGTTGGGAGGAACGAGCGATCGGCCGAGAGTTCTTTTGCGCGCCTGACGCACGATCCTTCCGCGCTCGGTTTGAGTGCGCCCGCAGAGTCGCAGCGGCCCTAGCACTAACGATCGTCACGGTACTAGCGGCACCGACGGCGAAAGCCGGCACCATTTCGGCATCACGAGCCCAAATCGTCGAGGCAGGCGGAGTAACGACCATAACCATCACGCCCACCATGGCAATTGACGGCGAAGGTATTCCTGTTTCCATCCTTGCCGTCATTGGTGGAGGCACAGCGAAAGCAGGAATTGATTTTGTTGTTACCCCTCTTGAAGGTAATGCGTCTCCCCAAAGCAATGGCACCGTACACCTGACTAACCCTTTGTCCAAAGCCAGAATCAAGGCCAGAATCACCGCGGTAAACGATTCAGTGGATGAGACTGATGAAACCATACCGATTTCGGCCGTCTCCACAGAGCATAGTGACGATTTCGACGATGTCACGGTCACGATAAAGGATAACGATGCCCCGCCTTCGATCTCGTTCTCGTCTTCGACCGCAACCGCCGATGAGGGAGAAAGCGCCGTTTCCCTGACGGCGAGCTTGAGCGCAGAGAGCGGCAAGACTGTGACGGTCGATTATGCGACCGCCAACGGCACAGCGATGGCGGGTACAGACTACACGGCCAAATCGAGCACATTGACCTTTAGTCCGGGCGACACGTCGAAGACGATTTCAGTGTCGATCACCGATGACACAGCGGTCGAGCCCGATGAGACTTTCACGGTCCGTTTGAGCAGTCCATCGAACGCGACGCTGGGCAGCCCCCCGTCGTCCACGGTAACGATTCGGGACAACGACGACCCTCCGAAAGTGTCGCTTTCGTATGCGGCGGCCGACTATAAGGCCACCGAGGGCGGCTCTTCGGCAACCGTGTCGGTCAACCTGAGCGCTGAGCCGAAGCGACAGGTAACCATTCCGATTGTCGTGACGCGCAAGGCCGGCGCGTCAAGCGCAGACTATTCGGGCATCCCTTCGAGTGTCACGTTCGGCAGCAACGACAAGATCAAGACCTTTGAGGTCACCGCAACGGACGACACGGTTGATGACGACGGGGAATGGCTGGCGCTGAGTTTCGGAAAATTGCCGGCGGGGGTGACGGCGGGCAGTGTGCCTACCGAGCGGGTGGACCTGATCGACAATGACGCGCCTTCGGTGTCTTTGTCGTCTTCTTCCGCCACGGTAGGCGAGCGTGCCGCTAACGTGAGCCTGACAGCGATCTTGAGCACGGCCAGCGATAGGACGGTGACGGTGGACTACGCCACTTCGGACGGTTCGGCGAAGTCCGGTTCGGACTACGTCACCGCTTCCGGCACACTGAAGTTCGCGGCAGGCGTGACCAAAATGACGCTTTCGGTCTCGCTCAAGGACGATTCCATCGACGAGCCCGGCGAGATCTTCACGGTCAGCTTGAGCAATCCCTCAAACGTCACTTTGGGAAGTGCTTCCAAGACCACCGTAACAATCGAGGATAACGACGAAGCGCCCACCCCCTCACTTTCGCTCTCTTCGTCCACGATCGAGGAAGGTGATTCGGCGACGGTTAAGGCTCACTTGAGTCATCCTTCAAGCGAACCGACGACGGTGACGGTATCCGCTTCCGGCGTGACGGTTGCCGGCGGCAAGCTGACGATTCCGGCTGGCGAGAAGGAGAGCACCGGCAGCGCCACGCTCAAGTCCACCGACGACAACGTGCGTACCGGGGACCGCACGGTGACCGTATCGGGCGCGGCCCGTAATTCTCAGGGATTGAAGGCGCAGCCCGCGGACGTCACGCTGACCATA
>LXNI01000540.1_pt1 | contig 42681 bp, 35 predicted proteins | sample 809091 | NCBI WGS metagenome assembly LXNI01 (sample SAMN04870527, study PRJNA318959) | sponge metagenome | biome: 01000161; feature: marine sponge reef; material: water | host: Sarcotragus foetidus | place: Greece: Milos, Mediterranean Sea | collected 2013-05-29 | depth 5-7 m
CCTGTCAATAATCCACAATAGGGAGGGATGCTAATGAACGAAATCCGAGAATTGACTGCCACTGAAATTGGCCATGTAAGCGGCGGACCAGGGCCTGCCGTAGTTGTCGTCATAATAGTGGCGCGCGCCGCGGCTAGTGCCGGCATACGTAAGGCTATTGCCGCAGGGGCCGCAGGCGGCGTCGCTGCTACTGCCACTACCGCTGCCCTTGATGGCTGCTCAGACGACTCGGACGACTCAGAAGAGTCAGAACAATCAGACGACGCAGACAATTAGAAGAAAATCTTGGCCACGCGGCAAGTCCTCTTATCAATTGGTAGGAGGACTTGCCGCTAGCTGAATTGATGGATCACGGGCCGAGCTGTTTCATGTGCGGATCCATTCTTTGGCTAACGGCCACAATGACAAAAGCTTGCCGAATTCAGGTTGCAAACTGAGGTGATTTTGGAATGCCAATAGTTACCGCATTAATGCTGCTATGGATTGGCACTTTTCTGGATATGGCATCCACTTACATTCTCGTAGTTTTAATTGGCGACGGAGTTAGAGAGGTTAATCATAATTTTGTTGCCGCCAACGGGGATTTCCTATTGGTGAACTTCCTGACAATTAACGGCGTATTTCTGCTTGTGTTTTCCTTGGCAACAGTGTTTGCGCTGAGAAAGCGGAACTTGGTCAAGAAATACATACGGGAAACGGGATATGGTGCCCACGTCACATCAAAGAAGGACCTTGGCATCATTACCGCCGTTCGCGAAGCCCTCACCGCCCACGCAAGAGGCGAAATTACTTCGAAGAAGGACCTTGCGAAAGAAGACCGCAGGGTGGCTTCATCAGTTTCAACTATAGTCTTTGTGGGGTCAATTGGAGGAGCGCGTTTTCTGTTCTTTGTTAACAATTTGACTGAGTACTATGCCTCCTCAGGGATTATGAGTCTATTTCTCCGGGCGTTCCCGGCAGTCCATGACCAGTTGGCTCTGATTATTGTTTTTGTAATTGCTGCCACGGCATTCCAGCCAATTTCCTACCTGCTGTTGCGATTAACGGCTAGATGAAGTTACATGCGTCCTGTCCTGCAGACAGAGGCGACGGAATGCGGCCTCGCTTCGATGGCGATGGTGGCGCAGTTTCATGGGCACAAAGTTGACCTGAACGGCATGCGTCAGCGCTTTGGCGTGTCTCTGAGAGGGGCGGGCCTGAGCGACTTGATGAATATGGCGGACGAACTGGGGTTTGGCACGCGAGCCCTGAGGCTGGAGCCGGAACGCCTCAAGGATATCTTGCTCCCAGCGATTCTCCATTGGGACTTGAATCATTTCGTCGTTCTGAAGCAAGTCAAACGGCGGAAGTTTATTGTCCTTGATCCGGCCCGCGGCCGGGTTGAATGTTCTTCCTCCGAATTCTCCAATCACTTTACCGGGGTGGCGCTGGAAGTGGCGCCGACGGCAAACTTTGCGCCCATTGAAGCCCGCTTTAGGACGAAGCTGAACAGCCTGTGGACCCGGCTTGCGGGCCTGACGCGTTCGTTCATACAGATTCTCGTTCTGTCTGTGGTGATGCAGCTCTTTGCTCTGGCTTCTCCCTTTTATCTGCAACTGGTAATCGATGAGGCGGTTACGCGCTTTGATGAGGATTTTCTGCTGCTGCTTGCCCTGGGATTCGGGTTTCTCTATATCATCAACGCTATCTCCAATGCATTGCGCTCATGGGTAATCCTGCTCCTGGGCCAATCCATGACCTTTCAGATGGCGGGAAACGTACTGCGGCACCTTGTGCGATTGCCCGCCGAGTTTTTCGCGAAACGCCATGTAGGGGACATTATCTCCCGCATGGGGTCAATTCACCCAATCCAAACAGCCCTGACGCAAAGCGTCGTGGCGGCGCTTATCGACGGCGCGATGACTATTGCAACGATCGTTCTCATGCTGATCTACGATTGGCGGCTCGCGCTGGTCGCCGTTGGTTTTACGGTGCTCTATCTGATCATTTCGCTTGTCCTGTTCCCGTTTATGCGCAACCGGCAGGAGGACTTGATCGCCAAGATAGCCAAGGAACAGACTCACATTATCGAAACCATTCGCGCTTCCCGCGCCGTCAAGCTGTTCAGCCGGGAAACAGAACGGGAAAGCGCGTGGCGCAATCTCTATGCGGACGTGATTAATTCGGGAGTTTCCTATGGCAAGCTGGGTATCGGCAATCAGTTTGCTTCAAGGTTTCTATTCGGTCTCCAAACCGTGCTTATCGTTTATTTTGGAGCCCGATTCATTCTGGCCGGCGATTTGACCGTAGGCATGTTGTTCGCGTTTCTGTCCTATCGACAGAATTTCAGCATCCGGTCGGAGGGGCTGGTCAACAAGGGCATTGAATTCCGGATGCTGGGGCTCCATCTGGAGCGCCTCTCTGACATTGTGCAGGCGGACAAGGAAGAAGGGCTGGGGGTTCCCTTATCAGACATTCGACCGGTCAGAGGGCAGATTGAATTGGAGGAAACCAGTTTCCGATACGCTCATAACGATTCCTTTGTATTCCAGAAGCTGTCTCTCTCCATCACTCCTGGCGAGTTTGTCGGCTTTGCCGGTCCTTCGGGGGGCGGTAAGACTACGCTGCTGAAGGTCATGTTGGGACTGCTAAGGCCTACCGAGGGGGACGTTCGTATCGACGGCCTGCCGCTCCATGCGTTTGGATTGCGCAATTGGCGGGCGGCGACCGGCGTTGTTATGCAAGATGATCAACTCCTTTCCGGAACGATTGCGGACAATATTTCCTTCTTCGCCCCGGAGACCGACATGCAACGGGTTGTCGAATGCGCTGTGCGCGCGCAAATCCATGACGATATCAGCCGCATGCCCATGCAGTACCTGTCCATGATTGGCGATATGGGCGCGGCTCTTTCGGGCGGTCAGCGACAGCGATTGCTGTTGGCTCGCGCGCTGTATCATGAACCGGGGATCCTGTTTCTGGATGAAGGTACCGCCAATCTTGATGAACAGGCGGAAAAACGAATCGCCGACGTTATTTCGCAGATGGAAATTACCCGGATTGTTGTCGCCCAAAGACCGGAACTCTTGCGCCGAGCAGATCGAGTGTTCGATATGGCCGGTGGCAAACTGATTGAGCGTGAGAACCCGGTCGAACTTGCAAAATCGGCAGCGCAGATGTGAATGCCATCAATTCACCAGGCGGGAGTTTTCTCGGATGCAGTGGCGGAGCATTGGAGCGGATCTGGAAGCACAGAAGCTTGCTCACAGGGGCGATTCGTTTTGAGAAAAGGCCTCGATTTTCAGATTCTCGAAAGTAAAGGTTCCAAGAGCACTTCCCACAGTTTCCTTTCCTCCTGAACAATGTCAGCCTTGAGGGTCATGCCCGCCTGTAACGGGAATGTTTCCCCATAGGCGTCGACCTGCTGATCCTCCAGACTGACGACCACGCGATACACGGGTTCTGCCAGCCCCAGGGTTACGGGTAATTCTGTCGGCTCGAAAATTGTTTTTGATACGGTCGCGACCGTCCCTTCCGCGACGCCAAACTTCTGAAACGGAAACGCTTCAAACTGAACTCGAACGTTCTGTCCTTCACGAATAAATCCGGCAGCGCGTGTAGGCACAAAGAGTTCCGCCTCAAGCAGCCCACCTTCCGGCAATAGCGCGATGGCGAGTTCCTGCGGCCGAATGCTTTGGCCATTGGTTACGGGCAAAGCCGCTACGCGCCCCGACACAGGCGCAGTCATCACCAAGGATCCCTGCCGGGACAATTGCGCTCGTTGCGCCCGCAAGCTGGAGATGGTTTGCCGCAATTCGGCCAATGCCGTCTCCCGTTGTACCGGCAGACCCTCAAGCCGGTTCTGGAAAGTGGCAATCTCTCCCCGTTTGGTATCAATCTGCTGAGAAACTTGCGTGGCCGATTGTTGCAGCGCCAGCACGCTTTCGCGCTGCCGTTCCACGTCCAGAATGGAAGTCGCATATTCTTCAGCGGACAGGCTGTAGCGCTCAAGAACGCCATTCGCCGCGATGATCCGTTCATTCAAAACCTGGGATTGCTCCTGCAGGCGCGCAAGTTCAGTGCGCGCAGAAGCAAGCTGACCTTGCAGTGTCCTGGTATCTTGCTCAAAGCGCCGGGCAGTTAGCGTGATCAATTTGTCCCGTTCGTAAATTTGTGCTTCCAGCTCGCTCAGAACTGTTTCAATCACTCCGCTGCCGCCTGCGAAAACGGTATCGAGATCCAATGTAATGAGATGCGACCCCGCATCGACAGTCTGGCCTTCTTCAACATGTACGGTTGCGATTGTGCCCAGTTGTGGCGAAACTATCCTTACAAGGCCCTTGTCCGGTATCAGCCAGCCGGCAACCGTTTCCTTGCGCGCATAGCTGCCAAGAGACAGGGCAATGCCAACGCCTGCAATGATTGTTGTGATGAGACCTGTAAGAGCCCATGTAGATACGGGAGTCGTCAGGGCCACATCCCCATAAAGGCGATTGCCCTGATGCTCGATAGCCTGCTTGCGAAATAGTTCCATCGTTTGCTACGTAATCAGGAAGGGATTCGCAATTTCCTTTGAGGGGAAAACAATAGGGGGCGCAAGTTTCTCAAGGTCTTTCCGAGATTCGACATCATGCTCATTTCAATCATAGCAAATGACTCTCGCGTGAACGCAGAGCATGGAATGATTCGATCGCTATCCATGTGCATTCACGAGGTTCCTCCAAAAGGAGCCCGGTCGATTCAATCTAATGGGAAAGGCAACTTACGAGTTAATGTTTCTTGGCAATGTGCTTAAGCTTCATTTGGAACAGCCGCGGCTTCGCTCGCAGTCGCTTCGATTCACCGTGGACAATGCTAACTTTTGGGTTTTATGTAGCTAAATAAGCAAGTCGGGTTTCATCCAGAGTGAAGGCTCATTTCTGGTAGAATTGAACCTTCACGGGGACGCAAGCATCGATCGAACTTGCTATACGCCCCACGTCGACACCCGACGTTAAGTGGCGTGACCTGCCGGGAGAGTCCGGCACCTTTCGCCACAACTAGTATATATCCGTGTCGCCTGCTTATTCGCCAGCACGCTGTCCGCGTAAACCGCTTGTGCTCTCGCATTCTGGACATATAATAATAAGCAAACACGACGAACCAGAACAGCGAGATGCCTAAGCACCACACTCATACGATCAGCGTTACTGAACTGATGCGGATATTCCCTACGGAGGACTCATGCTTCGAGTGGTTGGAGAACTGGCGATGGCGCGGGGAGCCCGTATGCCCGCACTGCGGAGGATTTGAGGATATTCGCAAGCCACCCCCGAGCAAACCCCATCACTACTGGTGCAAGCCCTGCCGCAGGTTTTTCACTGTCACGACCAAGACAGTTATGCACGCCACGAAGATTCCATTGCGGGACTGGATCTACGCCATCTACTCACTAATGACTGCACGCAAGGGCGTCAGCGCCATGCAATTGAGCAAGGAGTTATCCGTGCAGTATCGGACAGCCTGGTACATGCTGCACCGGATTCGTGAAGCTTGTGGACGAGGAGATTTCAAATTATCGGGTGTCGTGGAGGTGGACGAGACCTACGTAGGCGGCAAGCGCGAGAACATGAGCCACGCTCGTCGCAAACAGTTCAAAGGCCGCGGTACCGTTGGCAAGGTGGCCGTCGTAGGCATTCGTGAACGCGGAGGCGACATCATCGCTGCTCCTGCGGACCGGGTAGATGCGCAGACCCTAGTGGGCTTCGTCAGGCGAGCGGTTGAACCTGGTTCTCAGGTATTCACTGACGGCGCCAGCGCCTACAAGAATCTAGACGGCGAGTACACACACGACATGGTGGCTCACAGCGCGGGAGAGTATGTTCGTGGCATGGTGCATACCAACGGTATCGAAAGTGCGTGGGCGCTTCTGAAGCGCGCTATCAACGGCACGTGGCACCACGTGTCACAGAAGCACTTGGCGCGCTACGTCAACGAAGTTGCCTTTCGCCTCAACCAAGGCAATGTGAAGATTGATATTCTCGATCGTATGGGGCACTGGGCTACCCGGATGGGCGGTAGGCGGATCGCGTATGACGAGCTGGTTGCTCCCAATGACTTGTCCAGCAAGGTGCTGCCGTCGTAGGCGGCTGGCTTATGCGGAGTTGGTCGCTCATTGACCTCCTTGCGCTCTCGATACGAGTAAGTAACATACCTATTGACGCAAAGAAACTCACGCCGTCGTGAAGTCTCTGAGAGCTCGTAGCGATGCCATCGGTTTAGTCGTCATAAAGCCTCATTCAGTAATGGATGAGGCTTTATTTTGGCCGCGTACCTTCGCCACCACAAATACTCTTTCGCGTACTGCCAAAGTGCGCGATCGATCGTGCGTAGAGGAAGATCATATGCCCTCTTAATTTCTAAGCATTTCGATTGATACGCACGCCAGAGAGGTAGATTCTTTCCTATGCTTTGTTCCTGGTTCAACAACGTAAATAAGGCTAGTTTGTCAATAATAGGGAACTTTTCCGGAAAGACGAAGTGCATCAGCGATGATGCCATCGGAAGCTGAAAACCTTCTAACTTGAGAAGCGGCTCAATACGAGCCTGCTGCAATGCCTGTCCGGTGTACTGCCGTATCCGTGTCTCCGTGCTGTTCTTGAAGTCGCTGGAACCGCGTTCGTTATCATTCTTCCATATGCCTAGGCATATGAGATCGGACAAGGCAAGGCATCGTCGATTGCTGTATGCGGTTTGCAAGATTTCTCGCAACCATTGATCTTTGAGTCTATCGAAAGCAGGGTACCTCTCCGCCCAGGTTTGAATGACTTCTTCCCTCTCTAGTGCCGCAGGAATCACTAATTTGTAGGATTTTCGAGCCGCCATTCGCTTGCGCCCTCTCAACGCCCCAGGCGAGCCTTGCATGGGACAGAAAGCGCAAGACCAGGGCCAGAGGAAGGGGTTGCCCGCTTCGACCAGCATTCCCGACAAGGTGCCGGGCCGTTGTGGCTTTCTCGGAACCGAGATGCTCCTGCTTATTCGACTGTGCCGGAGTAGCTACGCACCGGCGCGTGAAAGTCTATTTCATTTGGCAGGTAACCCGACGGGGCGGGTTCCGACAAAGCCACGTGACCAAGCTATCTTATCCGCGCTGGCGATGTCAAGCGTGGCAGGTGCTACGCTACTGGGGTGATAACATACACGCCTAAGGAGCGATTGATGCCACGGCTATCCTCATTCTTGCGCCACTTTCGGCGCGAAGAACGCCTCACGGTTTCAGAACGTGATTTCAAAGACTCGGTTGGTCAAATACTGACGGCTCCGAGAGTCGGAAGCAGAAGTGAGAATCGCGAGCCTAGTAAGGCCGAGCTACAGCGACGGTGGCGGCTGAAAAGGCGTTAAGTTTCCAGGGCCGATCTGGGCGGGAGGAATCCAACCTCCGTCTCCGGGTCCTCAACCCGGCATCGTGGCAAACGACTTCACCCAGGTCGGCCCATTCTATTCAACTGCACCGGGCGATGAATGTTTCGCTGCTTATTTAGCTACATAAAACCCTAACTTTTTGGGGCTCGAATAGCTGCTGGGTGGGTCCAAAGGTCTCCGAGAGGGAAACTGATCGCATCGAAAGGCGGCAGGGATACGGGCGTGTCGCCCGTAAGTTTCTTGAGCAGAACCCAGTGGTTTTCGCGCGATTCGAAGACTTCGAGCGTTTGCGCGTCGGGACCGACAAGCCAGAGGTGGCCAACACCCTCGCGGGCGTAGATTCTTTGCTTGGCGCCCCGGTCCAGTGCCCGGGTGGAAGGAGACAGCACTTCGCACGCCCAATCCGGCGCCAGTTCGCAGTAGGCCGTGTCTGGAAACTCCCGCATGCGGTCGCGCCGCCAGCCCGCAAGATCGGGCACCACAATGTCGTCTCCCAGGTGAAGTTCGGGTTCATCCACGATCCACCAGCCGCCTGGGCCGCCGCAGCCGAAATTGAACGGCTCTCCAAGCTTCGAACCGAGCCCGGAACTGGCCCAGGCGTGCGGCATGGCCGGCCGTGGATGGGTGTAGAGCGCGCCGCCAATGACTTCGGCGACCATGTTCGGTGGCGCGTCGAGCACATCCTGATAAGTCGCCGGCGTGCTTCTTTCAGACAGCAAGTCTGTTGCGCCTTCCTTGCCTCTGGCCATGATCTTCTACTCCATGAATATCGGAACCGTGAACAGCAAAAAGTGTAGCACGGCATTTCGGCTACCTGATCAAGAGCGTCCGGCCGCCGGCGTGCCCTGCCTTTTGCCGGATTGAGGAAAATCAGGGGAGTGGGTCGAGTTCTCCGGCCAGGGCGTTGGTGACGCGGGCCACGAGGGCGCGGCCGCGTTGATTGAGCCGCTCCTGCTGTTCCTGGTTCGGCTTGTAGGCCTCGATTTCTTCTCTCACATTCAGGCCGTGGCGCTCCAGAACCGCTTCCAGTGCGGCGATGCGATCGATCAGAACATAGAGCTCGTGCGTGAGGGTCATCACGGCCTGGCCCACGCCCGGCATGTCGTCCGCCGTGAGCGTCGGGCGGTCCGGGTTGTTGAAGGATCGGGGGTCGTCGCTCATGCCGGCTTGCGCGCTGTCACGACGTAGGGATAGGGATAGCCCTGATTGCCCAATGCCCGGCCTTCGACCTCTTCGAAACCGGCGTCCTCGAGCGCCGCCACCAGGTCCAGGCTGGCGGATTCGCGCCAGAAGGGCTCGCCGCCGTAACGCGCGAGCTGGTCCGCCTGCCATTCCTGGATCTTGTTCAGGTGCGCGTAGCGCGCGACGTCGCTCATCAGCAGGTCGCCGCCGGGCTTCAGCACCCGGTAGGCCTCGGCGAAGGACGCCCGGATGGCGTCGGCGGGTAATTCGTGCAGCAGGATGTAGGACGTGACCAGGTCGAAGGACTCGTCGTCGAAGCCGGTGTCCTCGGCGGCGCGCAGATACAGTTGCCAGCGGTAGCCGCATGCGTTTCCGGTGCGCAGCGCGTACTCCAGCGTGCGGATCGACACGTCCACCCCGATGATTTCGGCGTCCGGATAGGTTTCGGCCAGCGCGTGGGTGAAGTGGCCGGTGGAGCAACCCATCTCGAGAATCCGGTCGTAGCTTTCCTTCGGCGCCAGCCCGGCCACCATGCTCCGCTGCGTGAAGATACCGCCCGGATAGGTGGCGTCCACGATGTGCTTGTGGACAATTTCCCCGTGAACGAAACCCATGTAGGGGTGCCCGTCCCATCCGCCGCGGGTACGGTGAATCTCCACGCCGTCGAAATAGTCCGGGACCTCGAAGCCCTCCTCGGCAACAAGGCGCGACGGTCCTTCGTCGTAGCGGGCGAGCAGTTCGGTCACTTCCGGCTTCAGCTCCTCGAACGCGTCCATCGCAATCAGGCCGTGTTGGCGCGAATGCCATTCGCCGATGGTTTGCTGCACCCTGTAGCCGGGTTCCCCGGACAGGAAGCCGCTTACGGCTTCGTGGCGCTCGTCGAGATCGTCCGGCAGGTCGGCGCCTTCACCGAAACGGCTGTTCAGTTCTTCCTGGACGCCCTGGCGAACCCGCTTCGTGCCGTGAAACATATGGGCCAGGAAATCGACCGAGGCGCGCCCGCGCTGGCGGAGCTTCGGTTGCAGCGTGTTTTTCATGACTTTGCAAACTCCATTTGTTCGAGTTGTGCCCTGGTGAGGCGATAACGGCTCAGTATGAACATTGCGGTCAGGCCCATCGCAGTGGGTATGTAGGACATTCCCAACAGCAGCGCCCTGCCGACTTCGGGCGTTTGCAGCGCGTCGTCCGGAAGGTCCCGGTCAAAACCCGCAAACTGCAGGGCCAGGCCGATAATGAGCGGGCCCAGGGCAAAAGTGAATTTCTCCACGAAGCTGTAGACGGCAGTGTAAACCCCTTCGCGCCGTATTCCCGTCCTGCGCGCATCGTACTCGATGGTGTCCGTCAGCATCGACATGGCCATCACGATGTTGCCGCTGCCGGCGATCGCAATGATTGCCGCCCGCGCCAGGATCGCCGGCAATGGTTCCCCGGGGCTGGCCAGCATCCAGCTCGACACGGCGATTACGTAGCAAAGAGCGGCCAGGAAGTAGGTCTCACGCTTTCCGATGCGTTTCGATATCGCGACCAGGATCGGAGTGCCGACGATCGACATGGCGGTGAAGACGACTCCGTACCAGAAAAGGATGGCCAGCGGCATCTGCAGGTAGTGCTGGACAAAGAACAGGATCGTCGCCTGCGAAGCCGCGATCCCGACCAGTTGCGCTGCCTTGACCGCGATGAGCAGCAGGAAATGCGGATTCCTGCGGATGGGGCTGAACTGCCGGAACACATTGATTCGCTCGACGCCGGCGTCGGTAAACCGCGCCCCTGCGGTGCCGAAGTAGGTCGTCAGCATGGAGGCGAGGATGATGGCCCCGCCGCCTGCCCCCACGACCGCGTAGGTGACCCAGTTGTAGGGTCCAAGCCGTTCCTGCAACAGGGGCGGCACGGAGGTGGCAAGAAAAATGCCGCTGGCAATGAACACCATGCGGTAACCGTGAATGGCCGAGCGTTCGTGATAGCTTTCGGTCATTTCCGCCGGCATGGCCATGTAGGGAACGTTGAACAGCGTGTAGCCGAGGGTATACACGGCCAGCGCGGCGAATATATAGGCTGCGGTCAGCCATTGCTGTGCAAAGATCGGCGTGGTGAAAATGAGTATGAAGGAGCAGGTCGATACAAAGGCGCCGGCCAAGAGGAATGGACGCCGGCGGCCTCTGGGAGATTTGATGCGGTCGCTCCAGCTGCCCACTACGGGGTCGCTGATTACGTCCAGCAGCTTGGTAAGGAAGATCAACGATCCAGCCAGCGCCGGGGCGATGCCCAGTACGTTGACCATGTAGAACAGCGCCAGAACGCCGATTGCGTTCATCAGCAGTGCTACGCCCAGCGCGCCGGTTCCCCAGCACACGCGTATGCGCTGGGAGATCATGGTGCCGGAGGCGCCGTGGCGGTTCGGGTGCTCAGTCCGTGTTCCAGGGCACGAGCCGGTCGACCAGCGCCGACCCGTGGACCATGGTCCGCAGCGGCGGCATCGCCAGAAGCGATTCGGGGAAGGTCGGGGCGGGCGGCGAAAGGGCGTCCAGTTCCGCCAGAGTCTCCGCGTCCAGCTCCAGGTCCACGCAGCTCAGGTTCTGCCCGAACTGCTTCAGGTTGCGTGCGCCGACGATCGGAATGACCGGCGCGGGACGCTGCAGCAGCCAGGCCAGCGCGACGGTCGCAGGCGCGGCGTCCAGGCGGTCCGCCACCTTCTGCAGGCCCTGAGCCACCTTGAGGTTGTGCGGAGTCAGCATGCGCGAACCCATGGGTCCGCCCAGGCGTCCTTCTCCCTCGACCGAGCCGTCCTTCGAGACGGTGTACTTGCCGGTCAGCGCGCCGAAAAGCAGGGGGCTCCAGGCGGTAATCGCCATGTTCTGAAACTTCGCCAGTGGGAAGAACGCGTTCTCGATGGTGCGCTCGGCCAGGTTGTACTGCAACTGGAAGGCGGTGAATTGCGTCCATCCGCGCTGTTCGGCCGCCGCGTTCATCGCCGCCACCCACCAGGCCGGCGCGTTGGAAATGCCGATGTGCAGGATCTTGCCGAGCCGCACCTGGTCGTCCAGCGCGCGCATGATTTCCATGGGCGGGGTCATCCCGTCGGCGGCGTGCACCCAGTAGAGGTCCAGGTAGTCGGTCTCGAGCCTCTTGAGGCTGCCTTCCAGAGAGCGGACCAGGTTGGCGCGGTGATTGCCGCCGGCATTGGGGTCGTCCGAATCGGTATTCATCGAATACTTGCTGGCCAGGATGATCCGCCTGCGGTCCTCGCCCATGAAGCGGCCCAGCATGCTCTCGCTGGCGCCCATGCCGTACATGTCGGCCGTGTCGATGAAGTTTCCTCCCGCCGCGAGGTAGGCGTCGTATACGGCGCGGCAGTCGTCCTCGTCGGCATACAGGTGGGCGGCGCCGCCGAAGGTCATGGTGCCCAGGCACAGTTCGGAAACGCGCAAGCTGCTTGCGCCCAGTAATCTCAGTTTCATTCGAGTCTTCTCCCTATGACCGGTCTTCGCCGGGTTCGCGCGCCAATTGGTGGTATTGGGGATTGGGTGTCATGCCGGTGGCCATGGCCACGCGGTTGCTGAAATTGAAAAAGCCGGTGACGTTGGCGATGTCCCATATGTCCCGTTCGCTGAATCCGGCTTCGCGCAGCCGCGCGCGGTCTTCCGCGCCGGTTTCCTTCGCGCGGGTGGTGGCCTTCCAGGCGAAGTCCAGCATGGCCCGCTGACGCGGCGTGATCTCCGCCTCGCGGTAGTTCATCACCAGCACCTCGCCCAGCAGCGGGTCTCCCGAGAGCTTGCGCACCGCCGCGCCATGGGCGACCAGGCAATACAGGCAATGATTGGCCGAGGACACCACCACGGCGATCATTTCACGTTCCAGCTTGCTCAACCCCGAGTCGGCCAGCATCAGCTCGTCGTAGAAATCGCGGAAGACGCGGAGCTTTTCGCTGCTGAAGGAATGGGCGGTGAGCACGTTCGGCACAAAGCCCAGCTTTTCCTCGCACAGCGCGAAATAATCGCGCAGGTCTTCCGCAAGTTCCTCCCGCGGCAGCGGCGGGATGTCCAGGGCCATTACCTCGTCACGAATGCTCATGTCGCGTTCTCCCCGTGGGCCGCAAAATCGGCCTTGCCGGCCTGGATCAGGTCGTAAATCTCCTGCGCACGGCCGCCGATTCGATCGATCAGCTTCTGGTGCGAGCCCTGCGCGGCTTCGCGCCACCGAGCCTTCTGTTCCGCGGTCAGGCCGTAAAAGGTGACCCGGCCGGCTTCCTGCCATTCGCGTTCCTGGCCGGCAATGACTTCCCGCACGATGTCGCGGTTCTCCTGCTGGCCGTCCAGGGCGTTAGCCAGCACCCGTCGCACTTCCTCCGGCAGGGAGTCATACCATTGCGAGTTTGCGAACTGCACGCCTGAGTCGTAGGCGTGCCCGGTCAGCGTGTAGTGCGGCGCTTCGCTTGCAATGCCGGACAGCAGGTACTGTCCGGCGCCGCTCTGGCCGCACTCGATCAGGCCGGTCTGAAGGGCCGGCAGGGTCTCGTCAAAGGGCAGGGGGATGTTGTCGGCGCCGATTGCGGCGGTAAACACCTGGGGAGCGATCGCGGTGGATGCCCGCATCTTCACTCCACGGAATTCCCCGGGCTCCACCCTGGGCTCTCGGCAGTAGATGTGGTTCCAGCCCACCTCGCTCCACTGTAGGAAGGTCAGTCCGCGTTCCGCCAGCATTTCCGTGAACACCGGGGTCAGGTAGTTGTCTGTTACGAAGTCAACTTCCTCGTAGCTGTCGAAGAGATACGGAGCCAGAATCACGCTCAGCTCGGGCACTACGCTGGACATGCCGTGCAGAGAGGTTCCCGCATACTGGATCCGTCCGCGCCGGGCCTGGGCGAGTATGGTCTCCTCGGTCCCGAGCTGGCCGTTCACCGACATCTGCAGTTCCAGCCCCGGGTATTCGGCTTCGTAGACGCGGCGTTCGAAGCGCCTCCAGCCGTCATGCCAGGGCGTGTCGATGGCGCCGGAAGCGCCGATCACCACCACCAGCCTGCCGTCGTCCTCCTGCGGGCCGGAATCGCCCCCGCAGGCCGCTACCAGCAGCGCCGCCAGCAATAAGCCTTCCCGTCGCCGGAAAGGCCGCGAGAGGTTGGTGATTCGGCCGAGGATTGTCAGACGTCCTCTCCGCCCACCTCGATCAGGGTCCGGCCATACAACTCGCGATTCTCGAAGGCCGCATGCATGGCGGGCGTTTCGTCCAGCCCGGCAACTCGTTCGATGGGAATGCGCCATTGGCCGGAGGCAAGCTTTTCCTCTATTTCGGTGTCTTCCGCCTGCCGGGTGCGGGCCTGGTGGAAGAACTGCACAAAGCCGGTAACGCTGATGCTCTTGCCGATAAGCAGGGAAAGGTCGGCCGGCGGGGCCAGGCCGCCCATCGCGCCGATATAGATCACGTTGCCCAGCGGTGCGCAGGCGTCATAGTTGCGCGGCGCATTGGGGCCCTGCACGCCGTCGATGATCACGTCGGCGCCGCGGCCCCCGGTGATCTCCTTGACCTGCGCGGGCCATTCCTCGGAGCGGTAGTCGAGCATGTGATCGGCGCCGAACTGCTTGGCCCATTCGCCTTTTTTCCCGCCACCTGCCAGTCCGATCACCGTGGCTCCGGCCTCCTTGGCGATCTGCGTCGTCATGATGCCTACCGCGCCGGCCGCAGAATGCACGACCACCGTCTGGCCCGGCTGCACCCGTCCCGCCGAGTGCACCAGGTGCCAGGACGTGGGCGCGCAGGTCGAAAAGGTCGATCCCAACTTGTAGTCGAAGCGGTCCGGGATGGGCACCAGGCCGGCAGCGCGCGCTATGGCGAATTCGCCGTTGCCGTTCCATTGGCCGTTGGCGGCCACGCGCTTGCCCTTGAGCGAGGCGTCAACGTCATCGCCGGTTTCCACGACCCTTCCCGAGTACTCGTATCCGGGCACGAACGGAAACCCCGGGTGCATCCACTTGATCCGGTCGGCCCGTGCATGCGTGTCCAGCGGATTGAGCGGCGCGTAGGCTACCTGTATCCGTACCTGGCCTTCGCCGGGCGAGGGAATGGGCAGTTTCTTCATTTGCAGGGATTCGGGGCCGCCGGGCGCTTCGGCGACGATGGCGCGCATGGTATCTGACATCAGGGGGTCTCCCTCCGGGGAAAAGAGGGCATTGTACCCATCTGCTTCCGCTACCCGCTCTCGTGATTGAGGTGAATTGCTCTGCGACCTAAAGGCCTGTGTGTCTCATAGAAAGCAGCGGCGCGGCCAGTCCAGCAAACCGTCGCGGCCAATCAAGGATGCTCCATGGATTTCTGCAGTTTTCTGATCTCGACGAGAGAATGTCTTGGCGTTTGACAGGCCGACGAGGGTTGCTCCGGGGTGGCGGTAATTCGCGGATGCTCGAAGAAGTTCATTTGCTATGCCGGCGGGTACGCTGCAATCACGAGACTGAGCTGCTTTATCGTCAGGTTTTGCGGCGCTTGAATTGACAGGAGTTCTTCTGCGGTCCGGATGGAAGCGCTGGGTGGATCAAGGCTGCGGTGCGCTCGGCTGGTGAGCGTCGGCAGGTTCCTGCTCGCCGGGCGAGAGCTGCGCAATCTTTTCGCCGCCCTCGATCCTCATTGCCGCGGTCCGCAAGGGCTGTGGAGACAGGTGCGCAATTCGCCGACCGAGCGTCGCAAGGGGCGGGCAGGCGGGCCAACCCGCCCGCTGGGGCTGTTTGAGTTTATCCTGCAGCACAAGCAGCTCATCAGGGTCCAGGCCCACGGGCGCCGGGGCTGTGAGCGCGGATAGCGCCTGGTCCACATTGCATTGCGGATGCGCCATCAAGGCGGTGACGTCCTGCGCGTCGCGTTGCTGCGTCCGGCTGGCCATGGCAATGCATTTCTGATACATCAAGTCCGTCAGGGAAGCCAGGCGCAATCCGTTGCTGGCCAGGACCGGCGTCTCGATGCAGGGGCGCGGGTCTTTGCCATGAAAGTCAACTTTGGGAGCCGACGCGGTTTCAAAGAATTTGACGTAGTGATCCGGGTGACGGCGCACCCATTTGTGTTTTCCCACTTCGACGCCGCCAAGGCGCCGGCGCAAAACGCGTGGGTGCTCCAGCGGGTGGCTGGTCACAATGTCGAGATCGTAAGAAACCCGGTGTCCCAGGCGATATGCGATCGCGGTGCCGCCGATCAGGATGTAGTGCGGGCCCAGGTTGCCGAGCGCTTCCCATAAGTAGCGCACCTTCGGCCCCAGGGTTTCGGGATGTTCCATCGCATCAATACACCAGTGGATACACGCGCCCGGTCTGGTCGTCAAAGCACCACAGCACATTCTCGCCTTCGCCGGTAGGAGGAATTTCTTTCGGGTTGTAGGCGGATGGGGCGCCTGGCGCACGTTCGTCTTCGCGAGGCTCATGCCTGGCCCAACGCTGCATGATGCGCAGATGCCAGCCATCGGAGAATTTCTCCGCAGAAGGGCAGTCCTCGGGGCTGACCGGACTGTCGATCCGCCGCATCCAGTACAGCCAGGCATCGCGGTCGAGCTCGGCAATGCCGACATGGGCCAGCAGGGCCTGAATGCGTTCCGCCCCGGCGGCGCTGTAGAAGGCATCCGCCAATTCAGCGCAGCCTGTTTCCCAGAGGCCCAGCTGATTCAGAATGGCGCACAGGGTGCTCTGTTCATCGTGGACCGGTTCCCCGTCAACTGTCGGCCATTGCCACAAGGAGGCGCGGCAAAGCTGCTCCCATAGTCCTGGCTGCTGCTTGAGCGCGTCCACTACCTGGCGCACGGGAGGCGTGGTCACCCGGGTGATGAATATCCGGGACAAGGTTTGCGCTTTCATGCTCATTTCCGAATTGTAGCGGTTCGCCGATTTCCGGTTACGCACGCGTCTGGCGGCTGGCTGCGGGTGCTCGGAAAGGAAAATTTGCCGAAACAGCCCTGATGGGGCGGGTCGCGTTGCGGTCCGGCTGACGTTCGCCTTGCTCCGGACCGGGGCTGAAATCAGCCGCACACGTTATTATGGCGCAGCATTGGGCCCGGGCTGCGCAGGCCGGGTATCGAATGGGAACCTGGATGGAATCGCAAGAGGCTTGCAATGAAGAAACTGACTCTTCCGGCAGTAATTTTCGCGCTGATGACGGCCGCTCCGGCGGTTCATGCGGAAACCATTGCCGTTATCGGCACCGGCATGATGGGCGGGTCCATCGGGCCCCGGATGGCGGAACTCGGACACACCATCGTCTACGGCACGCGCGATCCGGGCAGTGAGCGGATACGGAACCTGCTGGACCGCACGCAGGGGAAACCCAGCGCCAAGACGCAGGAGGAAGCCGCTGCAGACGGCGAGATCGTATTCCTGGCGGTTCCCTACTTTGCCGCGGAAGATGTAGTGGCGCGGCTTGCCCCGCACATGTCCGGCAAGCTGGTCATCGATGCCGGCAATGCGGTGCAGGAGGGCCCGGAGGGCTTGCCTCAGCCCGTCGCCGGGACCTCCTCGGGCGAAATGGTGCAGGCCGCGGCGCCGGACGCCCGGGTCGTGAAGGCATTCAATACGGTGGGTTTCCACATCGTTCTCGATCCTGCGCGCGCCAGGGGCCCGGTCACGGTGTTGGTGGCCGGAAACGATGAATCGTCCAGGCATTGGGTCATGGACCTGGCCGGCGATCTTGGCTTCGAGACCATGGACGCGGGACCTATCCGCATTTCGCGAATCCTGGAAGGCATGTCCGCGCTTTATCGCGTGCCCCATTTCGCCGGGCGCAAGGAAGACACCTTCGAGTTTCACCTGCGCCGTGTAGCAGAACCCGAGCTCGAGGAAACACGCGCCATCCGTGGCCGCTGAGAGCGCCTGTCGGTACTGGCAGACCAGGGCCTGGTACGTTCGGTCAGCGAAGCGTGACTGGGCGCCTTACTGGCTTCGCAGCGCCCGGGTGGGGCTGCGCGTCGCGCGCGACCTGAACTAGTGCCGTGTTGATGGTGAGCAGGAGGGATTTGCGGTGAAGGACACGGCACGGCGCATGCTTGCTGTCCTCTACCAGGTGGAGCGGGCCGTTGCCTGCACCGCTTTCGCCTTGCTCGTGGTGGTGATCTTCAGCGACGTGGCGATCCGCGTGATCAGCGGTTCCGGCCTGTACTGGGCGCGACAGATCGGCGTGTACGCAAACATCATCAAGGTGATGTTCGGCATCGGGCTGGCATCTGCCGCGAACTCGCATCTAAGGCCGCGGTTTGCCGATGGCTGGCTTCCAAAGTCCTGGGGGCCGTTTCTCGATCATTTCAGCGAAGTCCTGATGACGCTTTTCTGCCTGGTGTTCACCGTGGTTGCGTTCGACCTGGTGCGGGAGACCTACCTGCTGGACGTGCGTTCCGTGGTGCTGCGCATCATCGTGTGGCCGATTCAGGGCGTAATTCCGCTGGTCTTTGCGCTCGCCACGCTGCGCCATGGGCTGTATGCGCGATGGCCGGACCTCAAGCCGCCGGAGCAGGGCGCGCTGGCGGACACGCAAACGGAGCTGAAATCGTGATTGGCGCGCTGAGCATCGCGGCCGCGGCGCTGGTGCTGCTGGCGCTGCGGCAGAACCTGCTGGTCGTACTGGGCGTCGCCGCCGGGCTGGCCTATGGGTTCTGGGGCGACGGGCAGATACAGAACATCATCAACGACGGCTGGGACGGTCTCAATCGCGACGTGCTGCTGTCGATCCCCATGTACCTGCTGGCAGGAGCGGTCATGGCCAGAGGCGCCATCGCAAGCAGACTGATCCGCCTGGCGCGGGCGCTTTCGGCGCCGATTCCAGGCGGCCTTGCGATCGCCACGGTTCTGTCATGCGCCATGTTCGCCGCCGTGACCGGTTCAGGGACCGTAGCCCTTTTGGCCATTGGCGCGGTGATGTATCCGGCGTTACTGGAAGCCGGCTACAGCAAACGCTTTGCCCTCGGCGCCCTGTGCGCCGCCGGCACTCTGGGCATCGTCGTGCCGCCCAGCATTCCGCTCATTCTGTACGGCGTCATGACACAGACTTCGATTTCCGAGCTGTTCATTGCCGGCATAGGGCCCGCCCTCTTGTTGACCGGCTTCATGAGCGCCTACGCGATCGTCCGCAACTGGCGCTTCCGGCTGGGCGGATGGCGCTTTCCTGATATCGCGGCTGCGTTCAAGGAGGGGATCTGGTCACTGCTGATGCCGGTCATCATTCTGGGGGGCATCTACAGCGGCTTTTTCACCGCGACGGAGTCCGCGTCCATCGCCGTGGTGTACGGCTTCTTCGTGGAAATCGTGATTCACCGCGAAATGCGTTTCAAGGACGTCATCGAGGTCTTTACCAGCACCACGCGCCTGATGGGGTCGCTGTTTCCGGTCCTTATGATGGCGCTGGCGCTGAACGTCTTTTTGACCTACGAGCAGGTTCCGGACATGGCCGTGGAATGGCTTACGGCGCGCATCGACTCGCTTCCCGGTTTCATTCTGCTGATGAACGCCTTCCTGCTGCTTGTCGGATGCTTCATGGATATCGGCTCGGCGATTCTGATCCTGTCTCCGCTGCTTCAGCCTATCGCGGTCGCCCAGGGCATGGACGCGGTGCATTTTGGCGTGGTCATGGTGGTGAATCTGGAGATGGGCTACCTCACACCGCCCATGGGATTGAACATCATTGTGGCCATGACCGCGTTCAACGAGTCGTTCGGGGAGATATGCCGGGCGGTGCTGCCGTTTCTTGCGCTAATGCTGATTGCCCTGGTCACGGTCTCGTTCTGGCCTGGCCTGGCGCTGTTTCTGCTGCAATAATTGTTGAAAGAACAGGCCTGCTGGTCTCCAAACGTCAAGCACTATACATCTTTAATAAGGTAAAAGTCGTTAACCTTATAAAAAAGGTATAATCTATATACCTTCTAAGGGAGGTATATAGATATGGTGCGGCAAACCACTATCCGCAGCGCCCGAACGCTGGGGGCCGCAGTATACGCCGCCCGCAAGAAGAAAGGCTGGCGGCAGTCTGATCTGGCCCGGCGCGCATCGGTGCGTCAGCAATTGATCTCCGATTTGGAGAACGGTATTCGCATTCCCAGGCTCGACACCATGGTGAAGGTGCTCGCCGCCCTGGACCTGGATCTCAAGGTCGCCCCCCGGCAGGCCAGGCCATTTGATCCGTCGGTGTATTGATATGGCGCGAAGCGCATCCTTGAACGTCTATCTCGGCAGCAAACTGGTGGGCATTTACGCCCGCAAGGCCGACGGGGCAACGGTTTTCCGGTATCACGATTCGTGGCTGAATTCCGAGCTGGCATTTCCCATTTCACTGTCGCTGCCTTTGTCTTCGCGCGAACGGACCGGGTTGGTTGTCGAACGTGTGTTTGACGGCTTGCTGCCGGACAACTCGGATATTCGCGAGGCTCTCGCGGCTCGCACCGGCGCGGAAAGCGACGGTGTCTTCGATCTCCTTGCCGAACTCGGGCGCGACTGTGTGGGCGCCTTGCGCTTCCTGCACACGGGCGAAGAGGCCGAGAGTCCAAAGGCGATGCGTTCACGCCCTTTGAGCGAAGCGGAAATCGCGCAGCGCATTGCTGGCCTGATTCAGCGTCCGTTGGGCGTGGCCACCGGGGTTTCGGAAGGCGAGGAGTTTCGCATCTCCCTGGGCGGCGCTCAGGACAAGACTGCGCTGTTGCGCATCGATAACGCCTGGCGCCTTCCCCTGGGAAGCACGCCGACGTCGCATATCTTCAAACCGGCCATGGGAATCCTCCGGGACGGTATCAGCCTTGCGGATTCGCCCTGGAACGAATGGTTCTGCCTGAAACTGTGCGCGGGTTTTGGTCTGGCGAGCGCCAGAGCGGAGATCGAGCATTACGACGGCAAGCCCGTGTTGGTCGTCAAGCGGTTTGATCGTCAATGGCGGGACGGGGTTCTCTATCGCCTGCCGCAGGAAGATCTCTGCCAGGCGCTCGGCGTGGCCCCCGCGAGAAAATACGAATCGCATGGCGGCCCGGGCATTCGACACATTCTGGATTTACTCCACCAGGCCAGCACGCCGCACGCCGACCGTCTGGCTTTTCTGAAATCGCAGATCGTCTATTGGCTGCTGTCCGCTCCGGACGGCCACGCGAAGAACTTCTCGATCTTTCTTCGGCCCGACGGGTTTTCGCTGACTCCGATCTACGATGTGATGAGCGCCGCGCCCTACCATCCGAAGCTGGCCGCGCAGAAGATCAAGCTGGCGATGGCCCTGGGAAACAACCGGCATTACCGCGTCCACACAATACTGCCCAGGCACTTCTATCAGACTGCCCAGGCCGCCGGCATCGCGAAGGCCGACGTAGAAATCCTGTTCGATGACCTGGAGAAAGCCTCCGATGGCGCATTGCAGGATGCGACCGTTGCGGCCGAGCGCGTCGGTATGCCTGCTCACACGAGGGATGCGATCGTGGACACGGTGCGCAGCCATGTGCGATTGTTCCGTTTAGCACCGACTGTGCGCGCGGTAGTCCAATCTCATGCGTCCAGCGATGAAGAGCAGTCCGCGCCGGGATTTTTCAGCTAGCTTTGGGAATGTTGCGGCCATACTCAGGCGTGTTACAGGCATATTTGGGTTAATGCGGTAATAATTGCCAGCTTGACATTAAGTCATACGCTCGGGGGAAGCGCATTCCGGACCCAAATCCATGACCTGGACTGTTCATAAATTCGGCGGAAGCAGCCTGGCCGACGCACGTGGTTTCGAACGCGCGGCCGGGATCGTGCTGGGCGGTCCGGCGTCGCAGGTGGCCGTGGTCGTGTCGGCCATGCAGGGCGTGACAAACGCCTTGTTTGCGCTGCTGGATCGCGCGATTTCCGGCGACGACGAGTGGCAGCGCGCCCTGGATGCCCTTCAGGAACGGTATTCGGCGGTCTCGGAAGAACTGATTTCGGACTCTGAACGGCGCGGCGCGCTGCTCCAGGCGCAGGCGGGAGAGTGCCGCGACGTGGCGGACATTCTGCATTCGGCCGTGCTGATCCGATCGGCGGGGCCGCGCATGGAGGCCCTCGTGTCGGGATGCGGGGAATTGTGGTCGGCGCGACTGCTGGCGGCATTGATCAGCGAGCGCGGCGCGGAGGCCGGCCGGCACGCCAGGTGGCTGGACGCGCGTGACGTATTGCGCGTGGAGCCCGGCGAGCTGGGCGTGGTGGTGGACTGGAAGGCTTCCGGGGAACACCTGAAACGCCTTCTCAAGGACGATCCCACTCCTGTGCGCGTGGTCACTGGCTATATCGCCCGCGACGGACGCGGATTGCAGATGACCCTGGGCCGCAACGGCAGTGATTTCTCGGCGTCCATATTCAGCGCGCTGCTGGACGCCGAATCGCTCACCATCTGGACTGACGTGGAAGGCGTGATGAGCGCCGATCCCGCGCGAGTTCCAGAGGCGCACGTGATCCGCGAACTGTCCTACAACGAGGCGATGGAGCTGGCCTATTTCGGCGCCCGGGTGATTCATCCGCAGACCATGGGGCCGGTCGTGAGCAAGAAGATACCGGTGTGGATTCGCTCAAGCTTCAGGCCGGAACTGCGGGGCTCGCTGATTTCCGCCGAGGGCGATCGAAACGAGCCGGTGAAGGGCATCACGATGATCGAGAACGCCACGATGCTGAGCCTGGAGGGCTCCGGCATGATCGGCGTGCCGGGGACTGCCGACCGGCTGTTCAACGCGCTGAGCAAGGCACAGGTTTCGGTGCTGTTGATTACCCAGGCCAGTTCGGAGCATTCGATCACCTTCGCGATTCCGCAGACGCATGCCGACCGGGCCGAGAAGGTCACCCGCGATGCCTTCGCCCAGGAAATGGGCCTGGGGCAGGTCAGCAGGGTGACAAGGGATGACGGTGTGAACGTGCTGGCGCTGGTGGGCGACGGAATGGTCGGCATTCCCGGGGTGGCCGGTCGGTTCTTCAGCGTGCTGGGGCGCGCCGGAGTCAACGTGATCGCGATTTCCCAGGGATCATCGGAACGCAACATATCCGCCGTGGTGACCGGCGACAGCGCGACCCGGGCGCTGCGCGCCGCGCATGGCGGGTTTTACCTTTCGCATACCACGCTTTCGCTGGGGGTGATCGGCGTGGGCAACGTCGGCGCCGAACTGCTGGACCAGATTGCCCGGGCCGCGGACCAGTTGCGGGAGAATTTCAACCTGGACTTCCGGGTGCGGGCAATCGCCAATTCAAGCCACATGCACCTGGCGTCTCGCAGCCTTGATCCGGGCAGCTGGCGCGAGGCGCTGGCTGATGACGGCGAAACACTGGACCTTGAGCGCTTCATCGCGCATGTAAATCCCGATCACCTGCCGCATGCTGTGATCGTGGACTGTACGGCCAGCGAGTCGATCAGCGACCGCTACGCCGATTTCTTCCGCGCAGGGATCCACGTGGTGACGCCCAACAAGCGCGCGCAGAGCGCGCCGCACGAGGCCTACGAAAGTCTTCACGAACTACGCCGCGCAAACGGCGTGCACATGCTGTACGAGACCAACGTGGGCGCCGGGCTGCCGGTAATCGAGACCCTGCGCGACCTGATCGCCACCGGCGACGAGGTGCTGAGCGTGGAAGGCATTTTCTCGGGCACGCTGGCCTATCTTTTCAACGCGCTGGACGCCGATTCGGATTTTTCGCAGGTCGTTCGCCAGGCCCGCGATGCGGGCTATACGGAGCCGGACCCCAGGGAAGACTTGAGCGGCATGGACGTGGCGCGCAAGCTGCTGATCCTGGCCCGGGAGCTGAAACTGCGCATGGACCTGGCCGATGTGGAAGTGGAGAGCCTGGCCCCGGAAGAGCTGTCGGAAGCCACGGTCGAGGAGTTTCTCGACGGGCTGGGTCGCTATGACGGCGATATGCGGCGGCGCCTTGAACAGGCCGAGGAAGAGGGCTGTGTTCTTCGTTACGTCGGAAGGCTGGACAGCGAGGGCCGGGCGTCGGTGCGGCTGGAGACGCTGCCCAGGGACCATCTCTTTGCCCGCCTGCATCTCACCAGCAACATGTTCCTGTTCCGCACCGCCCGCTACAGCGACAGTCCGCTGGTGGTTCAGGGGCCCGGAGCGGGGCCGGAGGTGACTGCCGGCGGCATTTTTGCGGACCTGCTGCGCCTGGCGCGGATGCTGGGCGCGCCGCGCTAGGCGAATATCCGGTGGCTGCGTTCTACAGCACCCGCGGCAGCGGACCCACCGGGCTGGAAGCGGTGCTGCAGACCGGCACCGCGCCGGACGGCGGCCTGTTTGTACCCGAGCGCCTGGCGGCCTTCGAACGCGGAGCGCTCGCGGAATCCGGCACTCCGGCGGAGCTGGCCCAGCGCATGCTGGCTCCCTATTTCGAGGGGTCGTCCCTGGCCGCCGCCTTGCCGGAAATCTGCGCCGACGCCTTCGCCTATCCGCTTCCTCTGGCGGACTTGTCGCCGGCCTCCAACGGTGCGCGCCTGCAATTGCTGGAGCTGTTTCACGGGCCGACGGCGGCGTTCAAGGACTACGGAGCGCGGTTCCTGTCGGCTTGTCTGGAGCGCATCCTCGTCGACGAGCCCGCATCGTCACAGCCGCTGACCATCCTGGTCGCCACATCGGGCGATACCGGCGCGGCCGTTGCCTCGGCGTTTTCCGGCCGGGACAAGATCCGCGTGGTCGTGCTCTTTCCAAAGGGCCGGATTTCACCGCGCCAGGAGCACCACCTGGGCTGCTGGGACGAGAATGTCCAGGCGCTCGCCGTGCACGGCGCGTTCGACGACTGTCAGCGTCTTGTCAAGCAGGCTTTCGCGGATTCCGGGCTGCGCGAACGGGTACGGCTGGGCTCGGCCAACAGCATCAATCTGGGGCGGCTGCTCCCGCAAAGCGCCTATCACGCCTGGGCCGCGCTCAAGGCGGGGGAGGGGAGCCATTTCGTCGTCCCCACCGGCAACATGGGCAACGGCGTGGCCTGCCTGTGGGCGCGCGAGATGGGCGCGGGCGTCGGCCGCATCCTGCTGACGACCAACGCCAACCGCACGATCGGCGACTACCTTTCCAGCGGCGAATACCGCGGCCGCGAAAGCATCGGCACGCTGGCCAACGCCATGGACGTGGGAGATCCCAGCAACATGGAACGGCTTCGCCACCACTTCGACGGCGATGTCGACCGAATCCGCGCCGCCGTCAGCGCCGCAAGCGTTGACGATGAGCGGATTCGCCGCCGGATTCGCCGGGAACACGAGGATTCCGGCGCGGTGCTATGCCCTCATACCGCCGCCGGCGTGGACGCCTGCCGCGATTTGCTCGCCGAAGGCGGTACGCCGGACGGAGACTGGGTCATCGCCGCCACCGCCCATCCCGCCAAGTTCGAAACCGTGGTCGAACCGCTGATTGAAACTACCGTGGCGCCGCCCCCGCAGCTTGAGGAATTGCTCTTGCGCCCTTCCAGCCACGAGGAGATACCGGCCGAGCTTGCCGCGCTCACTCCCTTTCTTGGCTAGATTGCGGCCTGAGCGCCTCGTCGATTGCGATGGCGCGGCGCCGGGCCGGGCGGTTCTCGAGCCGGGACCAGTAATCCACGAAGGCCGGGCGCTTTTCCAGCGAACCGAACTGGAAGCCGAAGCCGATATGCGATCCCACGTACACGTCTGCTGCGCTGAAGTTCGCTCCCGCAATGAATTCGCTTGCGCTTACCGCGGCTTCGAGCGTGTCGAGGACCGCCTCGAAGCTCCCGTAGCCGATCATGGACTCGCGTTCCGGGGGAACCTCGAACTTGAAAGCGTTGTTGATGGTTGCCGCTTCAAGGGGTCCGGCGGCGAAGAACATCCACCGGTAGTAGGCGCCGCGCTCGCTCGGCGGAGGCGCCAGTCCGGCTTCCGGAAACGCGTCGGCCAGATAGGCGCAGATTGCGGCGGCCTCCGTAACCACGACGCCCCGGTGCCGGATTGTCGGGACCTTGCCCATGGGATTGACGGCCAGGAAGCTCTCCGATTTCATCTCCGGACCGTACTGCAGCACCTCGGTGCGGTATTCGACGCCGGCTTCCTCCAGCATCCAGCGCGCGATCTGTCCGCGCGACATGGGATTCGTGTAAAAGATGATTTCTTCGCTCATGGGGAACTCCCGTTGAAAAGCTGTGCAGATTCTATTGCTGACTTGCATTTCCGCGACTAGCGCTATCGCGTACGCGGGCTGTAGAGCCGATTCTCGATGCTATTCGAGCCCGATTAGGCCAGGGGTTTCCCGTGCTCCACTGCCAGTTCAAGTTGGCCCGCCAAGGCCGCGCGCTGTGACTCCGGCGGCGACAGGTTACGGAAGGTGCTGCGCCGGAAAGGTCAGGCCCGTTGCCGGCTGGCGCGGCGGCGCTCTCCCTGGGTCAGGAGCTTTTTCCGCAAGCGGATATTGCCCGGTGTTACCTCCACGAGTTCATCGCTGTCGATAAACTCCAGGGCCCGCTCCAGGGTCAGACGCAGCGGGGGGGTCAGAATGAGGTTCTCGTCGGATCCCGCGGCGCGAATGTTGGTGAGTTGCTTGCCCTTGGTGGGGTTGACCGGGAGGTCGGCGCTACGCTTGTTCACGCCCACGATCATGCCGTCATAGACTTCCTCGCCGTGGCCGATCAGCAAGCGTCCCCGGCCCTGGAGCTTGAACAGCGAATACGCCAGGGCCTTGCCGTTCACCATCGACACCATGGCGCCATTGTTGCGCTGGCCAATCTCGCCGGGCGCGCACCGATCGTAGCGCTCGAACACGTGGTAGAGCAGGCCGGTTCCGGCGGTTGCGGTCAGATATTCGGTCCGAAAGCCGATCAGCCCGCGGGCCGGGATCAGGTAGTCCAGGCGTACCCGCCCGCGCCCATCCGGGGCCATATCCAACAGTTCGCCACGGCGTTCGGCCAGGCGGCTCATGACAGCGCCTTGGTACGCTTCGCCGAAGTCAACGGTCAGCCGCTCCCAGGGTTCGCACAGCGCGCCGCCGATTTCGCGCTCAATCACCTCGGGGCGCGAAACCGCCAGCTCGAAGCTCTCCCGACGCATCGTCTCGATCAGTATCGACAGATGCAGTTCGCCACGGCCGGAAACGCGAAACTTGTCCGGGTCGGCGGTGCCCTCGACCCGTAGTGCGATGTTGTGTTTCAGTTCGCGCTCAAGGCGCTCGCGGATCTGGCGGCTTGTCAGGTATTTTCCCTCTCGCCCGGCGAACGGCGACTTGTTGACCTGAAATGTCATGCTGATGGTGGGCTCATCCACCTGCAAGGCAGGCAACGGTTCGGGACGGTCCTGGTCGCAGATGGTTTCGGAAATCTTCAGGTCGGCGATACCGCTGAAGGCCACGATGTCGCCGGCGCCCGCTTGCTGCACCCGGTTCTTTTCCAGGCCCTCAAACCCGAATAGTTCAAGGAGCCGCCCGGAGCGTGCCGAGCCGCCGGGTTGGACCACGGTGATCGGGCGGTTGAGGTCCGCGAGGCCTCGAGAGATCCGGCCGATCCCCAGCACGCCGACGTAAGCATCGTAGTCGAGGCTTGAAACCTGCAGTTGCAGCGGCCCATCCGCATCGACATCGGGAGGCGGGACATGCTTGACGATCGCCTCGAACAGCGGGCTTGTGTCGCCGCTTCTGGCCGTGGGGTCGGTGCTGGCATAGCCCTTGAGCGCGGACGCATAGATCACCGGAAAGTCGAGTTGCTCATTGGTCGCGCCCAGTCGATCGAACAATTCGAATGTCTGCTCCATTACCCAGTCCGGGCGTGCGCTGTCCCGGTCGATCTTGTTGATGACCACCAGCGGGGTAAAGCCGCGCGCGAAAGCTTTCTGCGCAACGAAGCGAGTCTGCGGCATCGGACCCTCCACGGCATCAACGAGCAGCAGCACACTGTCCACCATGGACAACACCCGCTCCACCTCGCCGCCGAAATCCGAGTGCCCCGGCGTGTCGACGATATTGATACGCCAATCGCGCCAGGAGAGCGCGGTGTTCTTCGACAGAATCGTGATGCCGCGCTCGCGTTCCAGGTCATTGCTGTCCATCGCCCGCTCCGGCAACACGGCGCGGGAATCCAGGGTGCTCGACTGCCGCAGCAGCTTGTCAACCAGCGTGGTCTTGCCATGGTCCACGTGGGCGATGATGGCAATATTTCGGAAGCGGTCCTGGCGGAGCATGATGTCTTGGGGCCTGTTGACGCTATGGGGAGCCGGTCTGCGCCGTTTCGGGCGCGGGCCAACCGAAAAGCGCGTGCGTGTTGCGGCGGCTGGCGGTGGCCAGTTCTTCCGCGTCCACGTTCATGTGCCGGGCCAGGGCCAGGGCGACATACGGCAGGAACTCGGGTTCGTTGCGGCGCTTTTTCCTGGGCTTGACGCAGGGATGGCGGGGCAGGAGGTAGGGACTGTCGGTTTCCAGAAGCACGCGGTCCGGCGGCAGCATGGCAATCGCTCGCAAGAGGTCCTGGTTGCGGCGTTCGTCGCATATCCACCCGGTAATTCCGATATACAGCCCCAGTTCCAGGTAGCTCTCGATTTCCTCCGGCCCGCCGGTAAAACAATGTGCTACGCCACCGGCCTCGCGGAGCTCATGTTCCTTCAGGATTGCCAGAAAGTCGTCGTGCGCTTCGCGCTGATGGAGAAAAACCGGCTTGCCGTGCTCGACCGCCAGTTCAAGCTGGCCCGCGAAAGCGGCACGCTGCTTTTCCGGCGGCGACAGGTTGCGAAAATAATCCAGGCCGCACTCGCCCCCCGCCACCGCCAGATGATTGTTAAGCACCCGGCCCAGCCTCTGCCGGGCCCGTTGGGGCGAATCCGTCCATTGGGTAGCCAGATGTGGATGAATTCCGGCAGTACACCGCAATGTTTCCGAGTCCTCCTGCGCCAGGGACAGCGCCCGCTCCGATTCTTCCAGCCCCGTCCCGGTCACGATCATGTGCTGCACGCCGGCTTGAATGGCGCGTTGCTTTACCGCTTGCCGGTCTTCGTCAAACGACGCGTCCGCCAGGTTGGCGCCAATATCAACCAACTTCACTGGCGTGTTCCCTTCGGGGCTGTCTCAGAATGCAATGCGGTGAAGACGTCCCCGGCGATTTCCGTCCGCATCGGGTCAGGCGCCGCGCCAGCGGAACATGGTTGCGCCGATGGTCAGGAAGGCGGCGGTGATGCCGGTAAGGATGAGCAATTGCGGCAGCACGTCCATCACTCCCGCTCCGTACAGCATGATCTCGCGCGCAGCCGTAAGCGCGTGGGTCAGCGGAAAGATGTTCGATAGCTGCTGCACCCAGCCGGGCGCGCCGGCCAGCGAAAACCACACTCCGGACAGCAGCATCATCGGCCAGGTGACCATGTTCAGCAGCCCGCCCGCCAGTTCCTCGCTTGTCACCCGCGCCGCCATGGCCAGCCCGATCGACACCAGGCTGATCGAAGCCAGCACCGCCACCAGGAACAGCGCCAGCCCGCTGCCCTCCATGCGAATATCCAGCAGCAGGCGCGTGGCCCCGTAGAGCAGCAGGGTGACGAAGATCGCCAGCATCAGGCGTGAAATGATCTGGGCGGACAGGAATTCCACCGGCTTGAGCGGGGTGGCCTTCAGGCGCTTCAAGAACCCGTTCTTCCGATAGCGCACCACCACGTAGCCGACGCCGAACAGGCAGCTGAACATGATGTTCATGCCGAGGATTCCCGGAACCAGCCAGTCGACATAGGTGATCGGATCACCGCTGGCCGGCTGGCGCAGCCATTCGCTTTCCTGCGATGAAGCTTCAAGCATGCGCTCGGCGAAGTATCCGCCGGGCGACTCCGGGTTGATCCAGTAGGTTCCGGAGGTCATGTTCAGGGCCAGGTCGAGCTGATGGTTGGCGACCTGTTCGATCGCCTGCTCCTGGTCCATGGCAATGAAGTCGAAATAGCGGGTCTGAAGGAAGGGGTGCGCGGCCGTGTTGATTTCCTGTTCGGTCTGCACCAGCCCGACCTTGTAAGCCGCTCGGTCGCCGCCGGAGAAGATCGCCGCCATGCCCGCCACCAGGAGCAGCGGCATGGCCACGTTCCAGCCGAGCGTGGCCTTGTCGCGCAGAAACTCGAGATTGCGCGCGTGCAGTATGGCGAGAATGCGTTGAATCACGATCTGAGCTCCTTGCCTGTCAGGTCCAGGAACAGGTCCTCCAGGCGGAAGGGACGAATGTTCAGTCGGCCGAGAGGCGCACCCGCGCGGCTCAGCCGGGTAATGACCTCGTTGGCGTCATCGGTGTGAATTTCCACCAGCCCGTTGCGCCGGTAAGTGTGGAAGGGGAACTCCGGGGGCAGCTCCTCAAGGTCGGATTCGGGCAGTTCCAGGATGATTTCCTTGTAGTGCGCTTTCAGAAGCGTGTCCGGGGCGCCCTGCGTGATGATCACGCCCTCGTTCATGATCACGATCTCGTCGCACAGAGCCTGCGCTTCCTCCATGTAGTGCGTGGTAAGCACAATGGTCTTGTTGCGCGCGCGGATGCGCTCTACCAGCTCCCAGAAATTTCGCCGCGCCTGCGGGTCCATGCCGGTCGTGGGCTCGTCGAGGAAGAGGATCTTCGGATCGTTCACCAGCGCGATGGCCAGCAGCAGTCGCTGGCGCTGTCCGCCGGACAGTTTCCGGTTGTCGCGCTTTTCGAGTTTTTCCAGTGCGCAGTCGGCGATCACCTGGTCAATATCGGCGCGGCGCCGGTACAGACGGTGGAACATTTCCAGGGTCTCGCGCACGGTGATGAAGTCCTGCAGCGCGGCTGTCTGAAATTGCACGCCGGAATCCTGGCGAAACGCGGCCCCTGCCTTCTCGCCCTCGTACAGCACCTCGCCGGAGGTGGCGGGCGTTACGCCTTCGATGATTTCAACGGTGGTGGTCTTGCCGGCGCCGTTGGGTCCCAGCAGGCCGAAACAGCAGTTGCGCGGCACGTCGAAGGAGATGCCGCGAACCGCGCGGACCGGTCCATAGTTCTTGACCAGCTCACGCACCGCGAGGATGGGCGGGCCCGTCACGCGTGGACCTCAGGCCGCCAGGCGGCGCAACACGTAGGGAAGAATGCCTCCATGCCGGAAATATTCGTGCTCCTTCGGCGTGTCGATTCGCGAACGCGCCGCGAATTCGACCGTGGAACCGTCGGTGCGCGTGGCGCGCACCATCACGTTTGCGCCGTTCGGGGCGGAGATGTCGAACGTTTCGCTGCCGTCCAGTCCAAGGCTTGCAGCATCCTTCCCTTGCGGAAACTCGAGCGGATGCACGCCCATGCCAACCAGGTTGGAGCGGTGGATGCGCTCGAAGCTGGTTGCGATCACCGCGCGCACGCCCAATAGCGCCGTACCCTTGGCCGCCCAGTCGCGCGAGGAGCCTGAGCCATATTCCTTTCCGGCCAGCACCACCAGCGGCGTTTGCTCTTCGCCGTAGCGCATGGCGGCGTCGTAGATGCTCATTACCTCGCCGTCGGGCTGTAGCCGCGTCCAGCCGCCGTCCACGCCGCCTGCCAGGCGATTGCGCAGGCGGATGTTCGCGAATGTCCCGCGCAGCATCACTTCGTGGTTGCCGCGCCGCGAGCCGTAGGAGTTGAATTCCCGGGGCTCGACACCCTGTTCGCTCAGCCATTGACCAGCCGGCGAGCGGGCAGGGATGGCCCCGGCAGGCGAGATGTGGTCTGTGGTGACCGAGTCGCCAAGCAGCGCCAGGACCCGGGCGGCGGTCACCGCCTGCGGTTCTTCGGGCTGCGCCGACATGCTGTCGAAGAACGGCGGACGGCGAACGTAGGTGGAGTCCTCATTCCACGGATAGCGGCTGCTCGCCGGACTGTCCAGCGCATTCCAGCGTTCGTCGCCGTCGAATACGCCGGCATAACCCTGCTCGAACTGCGCCGCGCTCACGTGCTTCGCCACTTCAGCCTGTACTTCGGTGGAGTCGGGCCAGATATCGCGCAAATAGACGGGTTGACCGCCGGAATCCACTCCCAGGGGGTCATTCTCGAGGTCCACGTCCATGCGCCCGGCGAGCGCCCAGGCCACCACCAGGGGAGGGGAGGCCAGGTAGTTGAAATACACCAGCGGATGAATCCGCCCCTCGAAGTTGCGGTTGCCGGACAGCACGCTGCAGCCGCCCAGGCCGGATTCCTCCACATGACGGGCGATGTCCTCGCGCAAGGGCCCCGAGTTGCCGATGCAGGTCGTGCATCCGTAGCCCACGATCTCGAAGCCCAGCGCCGACAGGTCGTCCAGGACGCCCGCGGACTCAAGGTAACGGGTGACCACCCGGGAGCCCGGCGCCAGGCTGGTCTTAACCCAGTCCGGGGGCCTGAGCCCGCGCTTGCGGGCAGCGCGCGCAAGCATGCCGGCCGCCATCATTACCGACGGGTTGGAGGTATTCGTGCAGCTGGTTATGGCCGCGATCAGCACCGCGCCGTCTCCGGGCCGCTCTTCCTTGAACGACACGGGAGTTGCGCCGCGCTCCTGCAGCGCCGCGGCGAAGGCATTTTTGCTTTGCGTGAGGGGAATCCGGTCTTGCGGACGCCTGGGACCGGCAATAGACGGCACGACGGCGCCCAGGTCGATATCCAGCGTATCGTCGAATTCCGGATCGGGGCTGCCACTGTCACGCCAAAGGCCCTGCGCGCGGGCGTAGGCTTCCACCAGGGCCACCTGCTGCCGATCACGTCCGGTCAGCTCGAGATAGCGAATTGTTTCGCCATCAATAGGAAATATGGCACATGTGCTTCCGAATTCCGGCGACATGTTGGCCAATGTCGCCCGATCCGCCAGCGAGAGGCCGTTCAATCCCTCTCCAAAGAACTCCACGAACCAGCTCACGACGCCCTTCTTGCGTAGCGTCTCCGTAACCGTCAGCACCAGGTCCGTGGCGGTGGCGGAGGGGCGCAGGCTGCCGTGCAGGCGCACGCCCAGCACCGGCGGGGGAAGCATGGTGATGGGCTGGCCGAGCAGCGCCGCCTCGGCCTCTATCCCCCCAACGCCCCAGCCCAGCACGCCGAGCCCGTTGACCATGGTCGTATGAGAGTCCGTGCCGACCAGGGTGTCCGGGTAGACCAGGGTCTCTCCGTTCCGTTCGGCGCGGAAAACCACGCGCGCCAGCCGTTCCAGATTGACCTGGTGAACGATTCCGGTATTGGGAGGAACGACCTTCAGCTCGCGAAAGGCCTGTTGCCCCCAGTGGAGGAAGGAATAACGTTCGCGATTGCGCTCGAACTCCAGTTCGTTGTTGCGGGCCAATGCGTCGGGGCTGGCGTAGTGATCGACCTGCACCGAGTGGTCCACCACCAGTTCGGCCGGCGCCAGGGGATTGATCGCTTCGGGATTGCCCCCCAGGGACTGCATGGCGTCGCGCATCGCGGCCAGATCCACGATCGCCGGTACGCCGGTGAAGTCCTGCAGGATGACGCGGGCCGGACTGAACTCCAGTTCGGACTGTCCGGAAAGCGCGTCAAGCAGCCCGTCCACGGGAGCGTTTCCGTCCGCGTTCCGCAGCAGGTTCTCCAGCAGGATCTTGCGGCAGTAGGGCAGTTTTCCTACCTTGTCCGCGCCCAGTGCAGTGATGTCGTAGTAGCGGTACGACTGACCGTCAAGAGTGAGGTCGCGAGTATGGCTGGTGTTCATATATTTAATGTAATTGATTAATATTTGTTCTTATATCCTTGTTTCACCGTCAATTATTTCTGGAAGACGGTAAAGCCAGACGAAGAACAGCATGCCCAGCTGGGCGATCGCGGGTATGGCCACCATGCAGATCAGCACGGCCGTAACGGCGCTGGCGGGCTGGTTCTCCGGGGCAAGGTTGGCGTCGAATCCGGAGGCCCCGAGGAACAGGCCCACCAGCAGCGGGCCGGCGGAGTAGCCCAGCCTCTCGACGAACACGTAGACCGAGGTATACAGGCCTTCCCGTCTCAGCCCGGTACGTTCCTGATCGTAATCGATGGTATCCAGCCACATGGCCTGGGAATACAAGAGGATCGCGGACCCGAAGAAACCGCCGACAACGCCTCGGGCCATCAGGAATACGATCAGCGCCTCGCGGGTCCACTCCGGGCCCACGAGCAGCCACGTCAGGCTGGCCAGGGCTTCTCCGGCAGCGCCGATCAGTACGCCGCGTCGCTTGGTCATGAATTGCCCGCACCATTTCCAGAACGGAATGCTGGCAAGGATGGTGAGGGTCGTGGCGAGCGCGAGCCAGGGAAGCAAGGTAAAGGGCTGCTTCAGAACCACCGTGAACATGAATACCGAGGTGCCGCCGGTCACGGCCAAGGCTATGAACTGGGTGCACTTGGCGCCGATCAGCAACACGAAGGGCCGGTTGGCGGCAACGGTGCGCACCTGCTGCCACATGGTAAGGCTGGGCTGTTTCTCCAGCGGCGCCGCATACGCGGAGCGGGTGCCGAAGAACGGAATCAGCATGAAAATAAACACCAGGCATCCGAACATGAGCCCCATGCTCTGGTAGGCTCCGGGATCGGTGTCACCGCCCAGCACTTCCACGAGTGCCGGGGCGGCTGCGGCCCCCAGCATGGCGCCCACCATCATGAACGCCGAGCGGTAGCTCATGAGGCTGAGCCGCTGGATGCGATTCCGGGTCATTTCCACCGGAATCGTCAGGTAGGGCACGTTGAAGATCGTAAAGCCCAGCGAATAGAAGATCAGCACGATCATCACGGCGCCCCAGGCAGGCGGCAGGCCTCCGAAGAGTGTGTGCATCGAAAACACCGCCGGCAGCGACGCGCCGCAAATCACCGCGCCCAGCAGCAGGTAAGGGCGCCGCCGGCCCATGGACGTTTGGGTGTGGTCGGTGATCCAGCCCATCAACGGGTCGCTGAAGGCGTCGATGAGCCGCGCCAGCGTGATCAGCAGGCCCGCCAGCGCCGGATCCATCTTCAGGACCAGCGTCAGGTAATACAGCGCAAGCGCCGTGAACACGTTGAGATAGCCGATGGTGGCCAGCGACCCCGCGCCCCAGGTCAGCCGCTGGGCGAAGGGGACAGTCGGGGGCGCAGTGGCGGGGGAGTTCAAGATACGGCTACTTTGGCGTCAACCAGGGCAAAGAGGGCGTATTCTAAGGGGCTGGACGGTTTGGGCCTAGCGCGGGCAAGCCGGGTCGCTTGCTTTCGCCGGGCGTATGCGCTTATGTTGCGCCAATGAATTCGGACAGTCCCTGGAATGAGTTCCGCCGGGGGTGGAAGCCCCTGGGGGCCGCCGTGATCGGCAAGGCGTTCAGCTTCGGCACCATTCCGATCTACGTGGTGGGCGTTTTCACGGTTCCGCTGGGAGAGACCTTCGGCTGGTCGCGCGCTGAGGTGACCTTCAGCTTCACGGTCGCTACCTTCACCTCTGCCAGCCTGTCGCCGCTTGTGGGCTGGGTGTGTGACCGCTTCGGTTCCCGTACGCTGGTGCTGTTGGGGACTATCGGGTACGGACTCGGCATGGCGATCATCGCGACCAGCAGCGACTGGCTGCTGCGCTATTACGCGTCCTGGTCGCTGGCAACCATACTGGGTGTAGGCGCCTCGGCGATCGTGCTTACCCGGTTCGTGGCCGGCTGGTTCGAGCGCAAGCGCGGCATGGCTCTCGGCATCATGCTGATGGGTAGCGGGCTCACTGCCTTCGCCGCGCCGCCTTTCGTGGCCGCGCTGATTGAGAACTTCAGCTGGCGGGCCGGCTATCTGGGGATGGCTGCGATGATCTTCCTGGTGGGCGTGCCGGTTATCTATTTCGGGTTCAAGGAATCGCCCAGCCAGAAATTCCAGCGATCCGCGAATGAGGGCGATGCACCCGCCACGCAGGGGGACGGCGGGCGCAGCAGCGGGTTCAGGCTGGCGGTGGAATCGCGCGCCTTCTGGCTGATGTCGATAGCGTTCTGTTGCGCCACGTTCGGACTCGCCGGCCTGATTTCCAGTTTTGCACCCATACTCCAGGACAGGGGCTACGGTGCGGAGGAAGCAGCGGCCCTGGCCGGGCTGATCGGCCTGTTCGTCATGGCGGGAAGGCTGATCGTCGGCTATCTGCTCGATCGCCTGTGGGCGCCCGGGCTGGCCTTTGTGGCCATGGCCGCTGGAGGCATCACCTGCGGTTTGCTGACGCTGCCTGTACTTCCCCTGTGGATCGTGGTCTTCGCCGCCTTTTGCCTGGGCATGTCCGCGGGCGGGGAATGGGACGCGTTGTCGTACCTGACCGCGCGCGAGTTCGATCTCAAGTCCTACGGGCGCGTGTACTCGCTGCTGGTCATCAGCGTGGCCGTCATTACCGCGATCAGCCCGCCGATCTTCGGTTACACCTTTGATACGCAGGGCTCTTATCGCCAGGTGCTTCTGTTGTCCATGGTTCTGATGGTGCTGGGCCCGGCGTTGCTTCTGTTCCTTAAGAAAGGCCGCGGTCCCGTCGCGGGGCACTGACAAAGCCCTGATGGGCCCGAACAGTCCCTGGAGCGAGTTTCGCCGCGGCTGGCGGCCGCTGGGTGCGGCCCTGGTCGGCAAGGTGTTCAGTTTCGGCACCATCCCGATTTACCTTGTGGGCGTGTTTACCATCCCGCTGGGGGAAGCCTTCGGCTGGTCGCGCGTCGAGGTGGCGCTGAGCTATACGATTGCCACGATGAGCGCCGCGAGCCTGGCGCCGCTGGTCGGATGGCTTTGCGATCGCTACGGTGCCCGGTCCCTGGTGATCTGGGGCACGGTGGGCTATGGCCTGGGCATGGTGATCATCGGCACGAGCAGCGACTGGCTGCCGCGCTTCTACGCTTCCTGGGTGCTCGCAACCATCCTTGGCATGGGCGCCTCCTCAATCGCGCTCACACGGTTCGTGGCCGGGTGGTTCGAACGCAAGCGTGGCCTGGCCCTTGGCATTTTGCTTTCGGGAAGCGGACTGGCGGCCCTGATACTCCCGCCCTTTGTCGCAACCCTGATCGAGAACTTCGACTGGCGGGCGGGCTATTTCGGAATCTCTGCGCTCATTTTCCTGGTGGGGGTTCCGGTCCTCGTCCTGGGTTTCAAGGATGAACCGGGCAAGCAGCCTGAGCGACCGTCCAAGGAAAACGAAGCGCCCGCCCGGGCGGGGCAGGTCAAGCCCAGCTCCGGATTCCGTCTCGCGATTCAGTCCCGTACCTTCTGGATCATGGCGATCGCATTCTGCTGCGCGACCTTCGGTGTCTCGGGGCTGGTTTCCAGCTTTGCCCCCATCCTTGAGGACGCCGGTTATGCCAGGCAGCAGGCCGCGGCGCTGACCGGCCTGATCGGACTTTTCATCATGGTGGGAAGAGTGGGCGCCGGATACCTGCTCGATTACCTGTGGGCGCCGGGCCTGGTTTTTGTGACCCTGACCATTGGGGCGGGCGCCTGCGGATTGCTGTCCTTGCCGGAACTTTCCGTATGGATGGTGGTGTGCGCGGCGTTTTGCCTGGGAGTGTCCGCGGGCGCGAAATTTGCCGCCTTGCCCTTTATGATTGCGGGCGAATTCGACCTTGCATCCTACGGGCGCGTGTACTCGCTGATCATGATCTGTCAGGCTTTCGTGACCGCGGTCGGCCCACCGATATTCGGGCTCAACTTTGACCTTCAGGGTTCGTATCGGCAGGTGCTTTTGCTGTCGATGGTGCTGCTGGTGCTTGGACCGGCGCTGCTGTTGCTGCTGAGGCGGGACAAGGCCGAGTCTCCGGGGTAATTAATCGGGCCGAAAAGGCCTTGCAGCTCAAGGGCTTCGCCGCGAAAGCATATAATCGGCACACAAATGAAGGTTCCTCGACGCGTATTGCTCGCCTTGGCCGGCGCCTTTCTGGTGGTGCAGCCGGCCCTGGCCTGCCATTGCCTGGAAGACTTGCTGGCCCATACGCGTGAAACGGTTACCGAAGGTCCCTCCTGCAACGCATCCCTTGAGAACCGACATACCGATTCGCAGCACGAAGAACCCTCGCTGTGCGCCGATTGCGGCGACTACGAGCCGGCTCCCGCACCTTCGGCCGCCAAGGCCGTTGCATCCAGTCATCTGCCGGAATTCAATCCGGCGCCGGCGATTGCGGGCCATCCCGCCGTCTCCGTTCGCCCGCGCACGGTTCGCAATATCGGACCTCCGCCCTCAGCCGCACGGGCCGCGCAAACGCCTGTCCTCCTGAAACAGCGCCTCTTGATCTAGCCGTCGAGCGCAACGCTCGCACCGGGCGGGCGCCCGGTGCGCACACCTGTTGGCTCACTTCCCTCAGCGGGAGATCAAGATGGCTGAAAAAAGTAAAAAATTCCTTTCCATAATTGCGTGTTCACTCGGCCTCGCGCTGGGTGCGCCGGCCCTTTTCGGGCAGAGTTTCCCCGAGCTCGAGGCGCGCCTGAGAGAACATCCGGCGCTTGCGGCCATACGCCTGCAATCCGAGGCCTACCGCGAGGACGCGTTGGCCGCGAAGGCCTGGCCCGATCCTGTCGTGTCGGTGGGAATCAACAACTTTCCCCTTTTCACCCCCTCGTTTCGCACGTATCTGCCCACCAACAAGGCGCTGGGCGTCAGCCAGCAGATACCCAATCAGGGCGCGCGTGCAGCGCGTTCAGCGCAGGCGGGGCAAAGCGCCGCCCGCAACCAGGCCCTTGAGGCCATGCAGTTTGCGAGCATGCGCTCGGAGTTGATCGCCGTCCTGGTCGGGCGGCGCCGTATCTCGGAACAGGTTGAGCTGTTGCGGCGCCAGGACTCCCTCTACACCGAATTGGAACAGATCGTCGAGGGCGAGATTTCCGCGGGCCGGCCGGTCCTTTTCCGGCTGGCCGAAATCGACCTGCAGCGGGCGGAAGTGGCCCGTTCGCTGTCCGACCTCGAGGGGGAAAGAGCCGATACGGAAGCGCGCCTTTCCGACCTGGTCGGGGGCGCCGGCAATGTGTCCTTGCCGCCCCTGGAACCCGCGGGCTGGTCGGGGAGTCCGGACTCCTTTCACGCCGTGCGCGTGGCCGAGGCGGAGATTGCCGTGGCCGAGGCCGGCGTAAAGCGGGCGCAGGCCGCCTGGAAACCGGACTGGGGCCTGCAGTTGACCTGGCAGCAACGCGATTCCGGCGGCACGGACGTTCGCTTTCCCGGCGATGACTGGGTCTCGGCGGCCGTGACCTTCAGCGTTCCGCTTTGGGGCAACCGTTCGCAGGCCCCGGCCCTGCGCTCGGCAAGGGCGCGGCGGGAAAGCGCCGTCAATCGGCGATCGGCCGCCGCGAGGGCCGGCGCCGCGCAGTATGCGGCCCTGGACGCCAGGCGCCGTGCTGCCGAGGCTGCGATTGAGGCGCTAAAAGCGAAGGTCTCGGCCATTCGCGAACAGGTGGCGGCGCAGCGTACGAAGTACGAATCCGGAATAGGTGACTACTCGCCGATCATCGACGGCGAGCTGGCCGAACTGATCCTGCTGTCCCGGATCGCGGGCGAACGGGCGCGGCGGGACAGTGCGCTGGCCCGACTCAATTCCCTCCTGGTGACGTCATGAAGAATTCGAGATTGTCATGCGGCGCCGCGGCGCTCTTTACGCTCATTGCCGTCAGCGGCTGCGGAAACAACGGACCGACCCCTGAAGAGGCGCAGTTGGTGTCCCGGATCACGGCGCAGGCGGAGCAGACATACACCTGCCCGATGCACCCGCAAATTGTTTCCCCCGATCCCGGCGGACAATGTCCCATCTGCGGCATGGACCTCATAGCCGCCTCACGCGGGCCGCAACCGGGGCAGCCCCGGGGCCCCGAGCTGCAGGTTTCGCCGGAAATGATCCAGACCATGGGCGTGCGCACGGCCCCGGTGGAGACCGCCTACTTCGATCAGTCCGTGCGGGCGTTCGGCAATGTGGTAAGCAACGAGAGGCTGGAGTCGGTTTCGGTGTCGCGGCTGGAAGGCTGGATCGAGGACCTTGCAATTCGCGCCGAGGGCGACGAGGTGGCGCGCGGCGCGCTGCTTTACCGCGTGTACAGCCCCGCGTTGATCGCCGCACAGAAGGATTTTCTGGCGGCGCTGGAGGCCGGCCGTCAGGCACGCATCGACTCCGGCCGGCAACGGCTGTTATCCGACGGCATGCAGGAAGCCGCCATTGATCAGTTGCTTGAGCGACGCGTGGTGATAGAACGGTTGCCGGTGTATGCGGAAGCCGCGGGAACAGTGGCGGGCCTGGCGGTGCGGGCTGGCGACTACGTCAAGCCCGGAACCGAGATCATGCGGCTGCAGTCGTACGCGCGGGTCTGGGTCATTGCCTCCATTCCCGAAGCCGACCTGGCCCTGGTGTCGGCCGGCCAGCCGGTCTTTCTGCACTTCCCCAGCGCGCCCGACGTGGCCGAGCAGGGAACCGTCGATTACATCTATCCCACGATCGATCCCAGGACGCGAACCGCGGACGTTCGCATCGAAGTGGACAATGCCTCGGGAGCACTGCGCCCCGGCGCCTACGCGGACATTCAATTCAGCCTGGGCGCCGGAGAATCGCGCCTCTCCGTGCCGACCGAGGCGCTGCTGCGGGACAGCCGGGGAGAGCATGTGATTGTCGCGCTGGGCGGCGGCCGGTTTGCCGGACGGATGGTGGAAACCGGCGTCGCGGGGGGCGGCCGCACCGAAATCCTCGCGGGGGTGGACGCGGGTGAAAGGGTGGTCGTGAGCGGGCAGTTCATGCTCGACTCCGAGGCCAACCTGCGCGAGGGCCTGGCGAAGCTGGATTCGCGCGCGGGCGAAGGCGCCGCGGACCACTCCATGCACAGGCACTAGCCGTGGCGGAACATCCCGCGGAAAAACTGGCCGGCCGGAACCCTTCGGACTCGGCGGTCGCCGGCCTGATCGCCTGGTCGGCGGGCAATCCCATCATCGTCCTTACGCTGGCTGCGGGGCTTGCGCTGGCGGGCTGGCTTTCTCTGCAAAGGACGCCGCTGGACGCCATCCCGGACCTGACCGACACGCAGGTCATTATCCGCACGGAGTTCCCGGGACAGTCGCCGCAGATCGTAGAGGACCTGGTGACCTACCCGCTGTCGGCGAACCTGCTCGGCTTGCCGAAGGCCAGGGACGTGCGGGGCTCCTCCATGTTCGGCACCAGTTTCGTCTACGTGATTTTCGAAGACGACGTGGACCTGTACTGGGGACGCTCGCGCGTGGTCGAGGCGCTGTCACGCCTGCGCGCGGAATTGCCTACGGGCGCCCAGCCGCAGATCGGGCCGGACGCAACCGGCGTAGGATGGATATATCAGTACGCGCTTGTTGACGAGACCGGCCGCACCGACCTGGCCCAGTTGCGCTCGTTGCAGGACTGGTTCCTCAAATTCGAACTGGCGGGTGTCGACGGGGTGGCCGAAGTGGCCTCGGTGGGCGGATTCGTGCGCGAATACCAGGTGCTGATCGATCCGAACAAGCTGCGCGCATACGACGTTTCGATCCGGCGCATCTCCGAGGCCGTCGGGGCGGCCTCCAGCGAAGTCGGCGGCCGTGTGCTGGAGCAGGGCGAGAGCGAATTCGTGATCCGCTCCTCCGGGTACGTGGAGGACCGCCTGGACCTGGAGCAGGTCGTGGTGTACGCGGAGAACGGCACGCCGGTCACATTGGCCGACGTTTCCCGCATTGTGGAAGGCCCCGCCTTGCGCCGCGGCATCGTGGAGCTTGACGGAACCGGCGAGACGGTGGCGGGCATAGTGGTGATGCGGGACGGCGAGAACGCCCTGGAAGTCATCGGGCGGGTAAAGGCCAAGCTAAGGGAACTCGAGCGCGGCCTGCCCGACGGCGTGCGCATCGTTACCACCTACGACCGCTCGCCGCTTATCGAAGGGGCGGTCTCCTACCTCATGCGCAAGCTCATCGAGGAGGGCATCGCAGTTGCGCTGGTCATCGTGATCTTCCTGCTGCACATCCGCTCGGCGTTTGTGGCGGTGATCACGCTGCCATTGGGTGTGCTGGGCGCATTCGTGATCATGTCCGCCCAGGGCATCACGGCGAACATCATGTCGCTGGGGGGAATCGCCATCGCCGTCGGGACCATGGTCGACGCCTCAATCGTCATGGTGGAAAACGCCAATCGCAGAGTCTCGGAAATCGGCCCGGGTTCACCCTCCGGGGCGCGGAGGAGGGCGGTGATCCAGGCTGCCCGCGAAGTGGGTCCGGGGCTCTTCTTTTCCCTGCTGATCATTACCGTTTCCTTTCTCCCGGTGTTCGCGCTGACCGGCGAGAGCTACCGCCTGTTTGCGCCGCTGGCCTTCACCAAGACCTACGCGATGGTTTTCGCTGCCTTGCTGTCGGTAACGCTGGTGCCGGTGCTTATCCTTCTACTGCTGCGCGGGCGGGTCCGGGGCCGGAATCCGGTCAGCGATTTCGCTGCCCGCCTGTACGCACCCTGTCTGCGCGCGGCCCTGCGCTACAAGTTGATCACCGCGGCGGTCGCGGCCGTGCTGATTGCCAGCTCCGCCGTTCCCCTGTCGCGCATGGGGTCGGAATTCATGCCGCCCTTGTACGAAGGCGAGCTGCTGTACATGCCGACCACGCTGCCTGGCGTGTCCTCCACGAAGATCCGCGAAGTGCTGGGTCAGACCAACCGCGTGATCGCCGCGGCGCCGGAGGTCGAGAGCGTGTTCGGCAAGGCGGGGCGCGCGGACACGGCAACCGACCCGGCGCCGCTGACGATGATCGAGTCCTGGATACGCCTCAAGCCGCAGTCCGCATGGCGAGAAGGGATGACGCCGGAGAAACTTGTCGAAGATCTGAACAGCCGGCTCAGGATGCCGGGCCTGGTCAATTCCTGGGGCTACCCGATCAATATCCGCATGGACATGGTTTCGACCGGCGTGCGCACGCCGGTGGGCGTGAAGATCACCGGAGACGACCTGGACGAACTTGAGCGCCTCTCACGGGAAGTGGAATCGGTGGTCGGCTCGGTGCCGGGCACCCGTTCGGCGCTTGCCGAAAGGGTGCTGGGCGGCAATTACCTCGAAATCCAGCCGGACCGTTCGGAGCTTGCGCGGCGCAATATCGACATGGGTGTGTTCCAGTCGGTGATCCAGACCGCGCTCGGGGGCATGAAGCTGGCCGAAAGCGTGGAAGGCCGCGAACGCTATGACATCATGCTGCGCTACGACCGGCCGTTTCGCGAGACCAGCGCCGATCTGGAAAACATCCTGGTTCCGACGCCCACCGGGGCGCACATACCGCTGGGCGAACTGGCCCGCGTGACCTTCACCGAAGGACTCCCGATGATCCGCTCGGAGAATGCACGCCTCACAAGCTGGGTATTTGTGG
>LXNI01000541.1_pt1 | contig 42638 bp, 36 predicted proteins | sample 809091 | NCBI WGS metagenome assembly LXNI01 (sample SAMN04870527, study PRJNA318959) | sponge metagenome | biome: 01000161; feature: marine sponge reef; material: water | host: Sarcotragus foetidus | place: Greece: Milos, Mediterranean Sea | collected 2013-05-29 | depth 5-7 m
GCGTAGACGCAGACGGCGACGTGGCCGCGGACTCGTTTCTCGGTGCGGTGGCGGACGGGCCGCCGGTGCAGGAAGTCTTTGAGGGCCCGGAAGCGGGCTTCGACGCCTGCGAGTTGGCGGTAGGCGGCCACCACTTGGGCGGTGTGGGCTTGTGCGGCGGTGAGGCTGTTGGTCAGCGCGTAGCGGCCGGCGAGGAGCTCCTCGTAGGCGAGGGCGTCTTCGTTGTAGTGGTAGGTGAAGCGGCCCGCTGCGATCTCGACGTCGAAGAGCCGCCCGACGCCGGTGTTGGCGAGGATGCGCTGCGCGGCCCTTCCGATTTTGGCGGGGTCTTTGAGCCGGCCGTCGCGGACGCGGCGCTCCAGGGCCAGCAGCTCGGCCTCGGCGGCGGCGACGATCTCGGCGGCGCGCGCGGTGTCGCAGCGGGCGCGGGCGTCGGATTCGACCACTATGGCGCGGGTGCCGTCGGCGAGCGCGATGTCCGCGGCGCGGCAGCGGTGCTGGGGTATCTCGGCCCAGGCGGTGTCGCCGTCGATGGCCGCCAGGGCCTGCGCGGCAATGTGGTCGCGGCGCAGCCTGGTTGCGAGCACGTGGTCGAATCCGGCGGCGGCGACTGCTTCGACGTTGGCTGCTGAGATGAGGCCCCGGTCAGCGACGACGCAGATACGGCTGACCGCGAAGCGCCGGGCGAGGTCCTCGAGCACCGCCGGCAGTGTGGAGGCGTCGTTGGTGCCGCCGGCGAACACGTGGTGCGCGATGGGGATCCCGTCGGTGGTGCACAACAGGCCGACCGCGATCTGGGGCCGGTCCGAGCGGTGGTCCCGCGAGTACCCGAACGCCCGAGACGGGAACCGCCCCGACGGCCCGGCCGATCCCTCGAAATAGGTGGAGGTCAAGTCATAGCACACCAGCCGCAGGTCCAGATTCGCCAGGTCGCACAGCCGCGCATACAGGTGCTCCTCGGTCTGCTCTTTGGCGTCGGCGACCGCGTCGAGGGCCCGCCAGTACTGGCCCGCAGAGGGAGCCGCCCACCACTCGGGCATGACCACATCCAATGCGGTCCATTCCGTGAGGCGCCGCTTCGAGCACGGCGCCACCAGCCGGTTCGCTGCCATCGCGAACACCGCATGCTCCAGCGCGGCCGCGCCGCGCCTTGATCCGACCCCGGCGAAGAACCCGTCGAGTCCGATCCGCTGCCACAGCGCGGCCACCGCCGCGACCGCCCCCACCCCAGGCGCCCCCTCAGCGGCCAGCGCCCCGACATCGACACGCTCTTTTGTGCAGGTGCGACTCCAACGCGGCCACGATCCGCTCCAGCTGGCCCGACTCGCGCAAAGCCGTCACCTCCCCCAGACGCAACAGCGTCCTGTGGCCCACCCTGGAACCGTCGCGAACGGACTCCACCAAAGACAGATACTCATACACCTTGTCGCCCCTGCGACGGCGGGTCATCTTCACGAACACACTACAACAATACCATCAGACTCTCAGACTGTCAAGTATATGTCGCCCCTACAAAACCCCGCCGGAACACCGCCTCACAACACAAAACCCCACATCAGCGACCATCCCCTGTCACCAAACCCCCGCCAACCCGCCAAACTCGGGCCAGAGGAGTTGACCGGGTAGGCACGATGCGGGCGAGCTTCTCGAACTCGGCGCGGTGTGTAGGGGTGTTCACTCAGCCGTAGGCGGGGGCGTGAGGACGGGCGTGGCCACGATAGAAGTCGGGATCAGCCGCGGCGAGCAGCTGCAGGCTGTCGTCGTGGTCGTCGTAGAGCTGCAACCGGGCGTCGAGCTCGTCGCCGGCGCGCCAGAGGATGCCGGCGACGGTTGTGGCGGTGGGGCGCAGCTTGCCGGCCTCGACGGCTCGGAGGCAGGCGATGCGCACAGAGGCACGCGACGCATAGGCGGCGATAGAGCAGCGAGCGAGCGACCTGGCGTAGCGAACGAGGATGGCAGCCTTGCCGGGTCCAGTGCGGGTGTCGTCGGCTCCGTGCAGGCGCGGCGGGGCCGGGTCGGTGCCGTCCCAGGGGCTCTGGGTGCCTGGCAGCGGGCCCGACGGCGGCAGGCCGAGAGCAGTCCTGTGTGCGATGTCTGCGGCTTTCTCGGTTCGCAGACGGCGGACTTCTGCTGCTGGAACGCCGTCGCGGTAGAGCCTGTCGCCGCGGTGGGGGCTGTAGCGGGCCTCGAGCCCGACGGCGTTGACGAGCCGTTCGATGGTGTCGAGGCTGGGGTCCAGGGCGAGGCTTTCGATGGCCTCGATGAGAGCTGCGTCGCAGCCGGCGATGTGAGCCATCGCGTGGGGGGACAATGAGCAGACTTCGCGGGCGGTGGCGAGCAGGTTGGCGCTGAGACGATGGCCACGGAGATTAGTCATTGGCGCCACTGGCAGCGAGTCTACTCTCAGCGACGGGGAGGCTTCGAGGGGGAGTGATTTGGCGCCGGTCAGCTGTGGGGCAGGGCGCGAGCCGCGTCCATGATGAGCTCGCGATCGCGGTCATCTTGCTCGCGTCGGTGGTCGACGCCGAGGGGCCGGGAGACGGTCATAGCTTGACGAGCCCTCGTGTCGCTGGCTCCTGGGTTCGTTCTTGGACGCGGGATTGCGTGGCCTGCCGCGTAGGCTCGTGAGAGTAAGGGGGCGACGCTCCTAGGAGACGGGACGATGGACAGTGTCGCTGTGAGCAGCTACCGGTGCTTCGGAGAGGAGCAGACGGCCCGTCTCGCTCCGGTCACCCTCCTTGTGGGAGAGAACAGCACCGGCAAGAGTTCTCTGATGGCAATGATCCGTGCCCTGTGGGATGCCGTCTACGCCGACCGCGTGCCCGACTTCAAGGAGGAGCCCTACGATCTGGGCAGCTTCGACGAGATCCTCCACGACACAGGTGGCCGTGGAACGCGAGCGCCGAGCTTCGCTGCTCGTTTCGAAGTCCGTACGGCGGCGCTTCGAAGCGGAGCCCGCTCGAAGCCCTGCCAGGCCGAGGTCGAGTTCGGGCCGCACCAAGCAGCCCCGACACCCGTTCGGCGGCGCGTATTGTGTGACGGATGCTGGCTGGAGCAGGACCTCAGCGCAGCAGGCTTCGGTGGAGTCCGCTTCGGCACGCCGCAGGGCGCATGGAAAAGTGAGGCATCCGATGGCCGGCGCGCCTTCGCCTCTAACGCTGCCGACGCCCTGCCTCCGCTGGACTCGGCGTTGTGGCACCTTCGCCGGATCGCAGACGAAAACCGTCCGGCGGTGCCGCGCATTGAGCCTATGCCCGGCTCCCCAGAGTTCACAGCTGAGATTGTCGAGGAGATCCGGCAGCGGATCAGGCGCTTCCCGGGAGGTCGCCTGCGCAGATCCCGTCCTTATGATCGGGCAAGGCCCTTCGCGAGCGCGCCGACACGGTCCCGGCCGCGGCGGACCTACGATCCCGCACGGGCAGCGCCCGATGCCGAGGGCGACTACGTGCCGACGCATCTGGCGTGGCTGTCGCTTCACGAGCCCGATACCTGGCAGAAGCTCCAGCGCCGGCTTGAGGATTTTGGGAGAGCGGCAGGTCTCTTTGACGAGGTCAGGGTGCGACGGCTCGGGAGGACCGCTTCGGATCCGTTCCAACTCCAGGTCCGCAAGTTTGGCAATGGACGCAAGGGGCCGATCCACAGTCTTGCAGACATGGGCTATGGCGTGAGCCAGATCCTGCCGCTCGCTGCTGAGTTGCTGCGCGACGACAGCCCCCAGACGCTCCTCGTTCAACAGCCCGAGGTGCATCTGCATCCCAGTGCGCAGGCGGCCCTCGGTGCCCTGTTGTGCGAAGTCGCCGCCGGCGATAGACAAGGCCGCCGTCTCATTATTGAAACCCACAGCGACTTCATCATCGACCGCGTCCGCATGTCGGTCCGAGATCAGGTTGGGGGGATGAGACCCGAAGACGTCTCGATCGTGTACTTCGAGCGGGACGGGCACGACGTGGTGATCCACAACTTGAGAGTGGACAAGAAAGGCAGCCTGCTCGACGCTCCGCCCGGTTACCGGCAGTTCTTCTTGGAGGAACTACAGCGCTCCATCGACCTGTGAGCCATGTGCGCGATCGTGGACACCAACGTCGTTGGCGAACTTTGGGATGGGGGCAGTTCTGCGGCGGGGCAGCGCTTCCGTCGCTGGGTCGAAGGTTCGAGTGGTCGGTTGGTAGTAGGCGGGCAGATCACGCGTGAGCTTGGATCAGGCAGCGCGGCACGATGGCTGCGAGAGTTGGACCGCGCCGGCAAGCTGACCAGAGTTGACGACAGCCGAGTCGACCGTCAGGCAGAAGGACTGAGAAGGATCCCTGCCAGTGATCCCGGTTCGTGCAGATCCGACGATCATCACGTCATAGCACTGGCCCAGATCAGCGGAGCGCGACTGCTATTCTCCAACGACAAGGCTCTGCACAAGGACTTCAAGAACAAGCAACTGATCGATCAGCCCTCGGGTACGGTCTACTCGACGTTGGCTCGTAAGGACTTCACCTCCCACCGCAGGGCACAACTACGCAAGCACCAGTGCATGCCCTAGTATTCGGTCCTCGCCTGCTGCATGTGCTGCACGAGCGAAGCTCCGAGTTCAGTGCGAGCGGGGGCGTCTCCTGACTTGACGGTCCAGATCCGTGGGACAGGGATCGAAGCAGCGAATCACGGATCTGCTTGGACGATAGGGTGCGGGTGGCTGCGGGGACGGTCTTGGCTGAAGCCCGTCTCGCGAGCAATCCTGCCTACGTAGGCGCGGTCGATGCCGGTACGGCGTGAGATCTCTCCGTAGGAGGCCCGGTCGTCGGCCCTGAGCGCGATCACGGCCACCTCCTTCTGCGAGAGGGCTCGCACACCTGAGATGGCCTCGCCGTCTGAGCCGGGCTGTTGCTGGAGCCAGTCGCAGAAGACGTCGTGGATGAAGCGGACCTCTCGCCCGTGGCGTTCCAGGACGCCGGCCCGGGCAAGCCTGTCGAGACTCGCGGTGGCCCGCCATCGGCCCAGATGCTGGTGCAGCAGGCCGGCCGCGGCCGCGCCGCCCTGCTCCGCCAGCAGCGCAAGGAGCTCCCGATCGGAGGTACCGAGCCGTCGCCACACTGGCAGCACGATGTGGGCGATCATGTCGTCGCGGGCCGCGGCGACACCGGCTGCGGCCTCGTGCTCGACGATGCCGGACGCGGGGTCGGCGGCGGCCTCCCAGGAATGGAAGCCGACGCTCTGCAGCAGGTACGGAGAGCCGCGCGCCGCCGCCACCAGCGCCGCGACCGACTCCGACCGCAGCGCGCCGCCGGCTGTCGCCGCCGTCTCGGTGAGAAGATGCGCAGCCTCGTCGGAATTGATTGCGTCGAGTCTCACCCTGAGACATCGCCCGAAGAAGGTGATGGCGTCGTCGTCGAGAAGCGTGTCTTCCAACTCGGGCAGGCCCGCACCGAGGAACACCATCGGAAGCTGCCGGTTGCGGACAGCCTCCTGCACCGCCACTGCGATGTCTCGCCCTGCGGCGGGGTCCATGGACTGCAGTTCGTCCACCGCGACAAGAACGCCGCGGCCCTCCTCCGAGGCGGCCGTCGCCAGTCCGACCAGCATTCTGGTGAGGCTGGCCGCGTGGAACACGCTCGCCGTGCCCGCACCCCGAGGCTCCGCCGATCCGAAGCCAGCCGGTCGCCTGCCCAGCCGGCCTCCGACGGCACGTCGCGGGCTGCGGCCACCAACTCGCCGACGATGTCCGACGAGGATGCCGACAGGGCGACCACTCCCCAGCCGCGGGTGGCAGCCTGGGAGCGGGCCGCATTGAGCATCACGGTCTTGCCCGAGCCGCGGGGGCCCAGCAGGATCATCGTCCGATAGGGGGTTCTCGGACCGTCGTTGTAGGCGCCGGCGATGCGCCCGAGCGCGTCGGCTCGGCCTGACACCACGGGGGGCATCGTGCCGAACGTCGGAACGAACGGGTTGGTGCCGTGGCGGGGTCTGGCCGGAGGTGCCTGCGGACCGGGTGGACTGGTGTTCATCAAGCCCAAGAGTAGCTCTCAAAGTGTATAAACCTACAGTTACAGGTTGATATGCTCGTCATTCTTGATGTAGTTGTGCAGGTCTGGTGCGGTCAACTGCATCAAGAACGTAGAGTCGAGTGCTCCACGAGGACCGCGCCCGCCGTCTGGGCCAGTCTGCGGTCGAACGTGCAGAGGGGTGCGGCGCCCGCCCGTTCGGCTGCGGAGAGAATCATGAGGTCCGAGAAGCCGGGACCGCCCTGGCCGTAGCGGTGCGCGGCGGCGGCCACATCGTCGGAATTCTCGACCACGAGGCTGTCCGAAGCCGTCAGATCCATCAAGGCCGCGGCGACCCGGGCCCGAGCGAAGCGGTAGCTCCTCTCCAGCACCCAGGCGACCTCGACGGCCACCTCCCGGCAGATGAAGCCCGGGTCGTCAGGGGTCAATCGATCCACCAGCGCACGAGCAGCGGCCGCCTGCGCCGCGTCGTCGCCGACGAGGTAGCGCACGATCACGCTGGTGTCGAGCGCGATCATCCCTCGGTCGCCCCCTCTGCGACGGCACGATCCATGTCCTCCAGGCTCACGGCGGGGCCGTCATACTCGAGACTGCGGAAAAGCCGGCTCGTGGGCTGCACCGGCAGGATCAACACGCCTTCCTCCAGGATGACGTAGCGCACCTTGTCACCTGCCTTGACCGCCAACGAGTCCCGGACGGCCTTGGGCAACGTGGTCTGGCCCTTCATGGTGATGCTGGACTCGATCATGGAATCCACTCCTTACAAGCTCTTGGCGTTTGCGCCTTGTATTCTAGACTAAAGTAATGCCATTTGCCAAGATAGCCGTCTTTGCGCAGCCTATGGTATGTCTAGGGAAAAAGTAATGCTGTGCGAACCGGTTGAGCGATCTCGAAACTGCACAGACCTGCAAAGTGCAGATCTGCCGTTTGTGTCCGTCTTGACGGGTGGCGCAGCCACTGGGCTGCTCCGGCCGGAAGGCGGGTCGGCGCGGTCGCCGCCTGGGCTGCCTCGTGTCGTGGACGGTGGCGGGAGGGTCGGTAGGCTTGCAGCCCGTGTCCGAGCTTCTGAGCGTCTGCGTCTCTGGCGGCGTCTCGCGGTGACGACCAACCCCAGGGTGGTGGTGTGATGGGTCTGGTGCCGGGTCTCGTCAAGGGGCTGGTCGTCACCGGCTCGACCGTGGTACGCACGGTGTTCCCCAAGCGCGGTATGCGCACGCTGGTGCCCGCGCCCACCAAGGGCGCGGCCACCGTGCAGTACCCGCATGTGAAGGAGGCGCCCCCCACCCGAGCCCGGGGCGTGATCGCCCTGCACGAGGGCAACTGCACCGCCTGCATGCTGTGCGCCCGCGAGTGCCCCGACTGGTGCATCTACATCGAGGGCCACAAGGAGAAGGCGCCGCCGCGCCGCGCCGCGGGCAAGCCCCGCCAGGTCAACATCCTCGACCGCTTCGACATCGACTACGCGCTGTGCATGTTCTGCGGAATCTGCGTGGACGTGTGCCCCTTCGAGGCGCTGTTCTGGAGCCCGGAGTACGAGTTCTCCGAGCCCCGCATCGCCGATCTGCTCCACGACAAGGAGCGCCTCACGGAGTGGATGGAGACCGTGCCCGACTTCGAGGACTACGAGCCGGGGTCGGTGGCCAAGAAGCTCGAGGTGCCCCCGACATGACCTACGCGGGCGTGCTGGCCGCGGGCGCGGCGAGCGGCGACCTGTTCGTCGCGCAGAACGTGTTCTTCGGCGTGATCGCGCTGGTGATGGTCGTGTCCGCACTCCGCTGCGTGACCACCAGCAACGTGGTTCACGCCGCGCTGTGGCTGGTGCTCGTGCTGGCCGGCGCGGCCGCCCAGTTCATCCTGCTGGGCTCGGAGTTCGTGGCCGTCACCCAGGTGCTGGTCTACATCGGCGCCATCATCGTGCTGTTCCTGTTCGGCATCATGCTCACCAAGGCGTCGATGGGCGACGACGACTCGGTGGCGACCGAGAAGCGGCTCATGGCCAGCCTGGTCGCCGTGCTGCTGGCCGTCGTGATGGGCGTCGCGCTGCTTGACAGCTACTCCGACACCCGGCTGGTGATCGACGAGCCCCAGCGTTTCGGGGCCGTGTCCGACGCCATCTTCAGCCAGTACATCGTGGCCTTCGAGGCAGTCTCGGTGCTGCTGCTGGCCGCCCTGATCGGCGCCATCGTCGTGGCTCGCAAGGAGTAGGGGCGGCCGTGATCCTCAACCAGTTCCTGCTGCTGGCCGCGGTGCTGTTCTGCATCGGCGTGTACGGCGTGCTGGCCCGGCGCAACGGGATCATGGTCCTGATGTCGGTCGAGATCATCCTCAACTCCGTCAACATCAACCTGGTCGCGTTCGGAGCCTTCCGCGACAACGTGGCCGGCGAGGTGTTCGCCCTGTTCGTGATCGCGGTGGCCGCGGCCGAGGTGGGCATCGGACTGGCCATCGTGCTGCTCATCTACCGCAACCGCCGGAGCATCGACCTCACCGAGGCCGATCTCCTGAAGGGCTGAGGGAGCTTCGCCGTGAGCCTCTTCGCTACGACGATCGCCGCGCTGGCGGCCGAGGAGCCCGTGGCCCACGGACCCAGCTCCGTGGCCAGTGCCGGGTTCTTCCTCGACTACGCCTGGCTGATCCCGCTGCTGCCCGCGCTGTCGTTCGCCGGCATCCTGCTGTTCGGCAAGCGCCTGCCCCGCAAGGGATCCGAGCTCGGGATCGCGGCCGTCGGCGGGTCCTTCGTGCTGGCGGTGGGCGCGGTCGTCACCTGGATGGGCCACCGCGACGACTCCGGTGAGGGCGTTCAGGCCGTGCACCGCACGGTGGGCTGGCTGCAATCCGGAGGCGTCGAGTACGACGCCGGCATCCTGCTCGACGGCCTGTCGGTGATGATGCTGTTCGTGGTGACCGCGGTGTCGCTGCTGGTGCACATCTACAGCACCGACTACGTGGCCGGCGACGCCCGCTACACGCACTTCTTCGCATTCCTGAGCCTGTTCACCGCGGCCATGCTGTTCTTCGTCCTCAGCGACAACCTGCTGCAGATGATCGTCGGCTGGGAGCTGGTCGGCGTGTGCTCGTTCGTGCTGATCGGCCACTGGTGGGAGCACAAGGAGAACTCCGACGCCGCCCTCAAGGCCTTCTTCACCAACCGGGTGGGCGACATCGGGCTCCTGGTGGGCGTGTCGATCCTGTTCTTCGCCGCCGGCGGCACCTTCGACACGCTGACCCTCAGCGAGCGCATCAACGCCGGCGAGGTGAGCCACACCGCGCTGGTGGTGGCCTCGCTGTGCCTGCTGGCCGCGGTGATGTCCAAGTCGGGCCAGTTCATCCTCCACACCTGGCTGCCCGACGCCATGGCCGGACCCACGCCGGTGTCCGCGCTCATCCACGCCGCCACGATGGTGGTGGCCGGCATCTACATGGTGGCCCGCCTGTACCCGGTGTTCTGGGAGGGCATGTCGATCGGCGGGTCCAGCATCAACGTGCTGGCGCTGGTCGGGGCGGTCACCCTGCTGTTCGGGGGGATGCTGGCCTTCACCCAGAACGACATCAAGAAGGTGCTGGCCTACTCCACCGTCAGCCAGCTCGGCTACATGGTGATGGCTCTCGGGGTGGGCGCCTGGACGGCGGCCATGTTCCACCTGTTCACCCACGCCTTCTTCAAGGCCTGCCTGTTCCTCGGTTCGGGCTCGGTGAGCCACGCGGTGCACAGCTTCGACATGAAGAACGACATGGGGGGCCTGCGCAAGGTGATGCCCCACACCTACCGCACCTTCATGGTGGCCACGGTGGCGCTGATGGGGCTGCCCCCTCTGGCCGGGTTCTGGTCCAAGGACGAGATCCTGGCCGGCACCGGCGGCTGGGGACTGTTCGGCGGCACCCACGGCAACGGGAACTACACCCTCATGCTGGTCATGGGGATGGTCGGTGCGGCCGTGACCGCGGCCTACATGACCCGGGTCGTCTATCTCACCTTCTATGGCACGTACCGGGGCCACGGCCATCCCCACGAGTCCGGGCCGCGGATTCTGGGGCCGCTGTACGTGCTGGCCTTCTTCGCGGTGGTGGCCGGGCTGTTCAACATGCCCAAGGGCTTCCAGCTGTGGCCCGGGGCCTGGCAGGAGCGTTTCGGCCACTACGTCGAACCGGTGGCGGCCTACTTCCCGGCCATCGGCCACGCCAAGCCGAGCTGGTCGCTGGCCATCGTGTCCACCCTGGTGGCGCTGACCGGCGCGGGCCTGGCCTGGCGCTACTACTTCAAGGGCGTGCAGAGCCGGTCCGAGGCCGCGGGCGCGTCGCTCACCGAGATCGGCGACGGCCCGGTGTCGAGAGGCGGTCTGCCCAAGGCCGTCCACACCGCGCTGGTCAACAAGTACTACTTCGACCACCTCTACACCGGCGTCATCGTCAAGGCGGTGAAGGGCCCGCTGGCCAAGGCTGCCTACTGGTCCAACCAGCGCATCATCGACGGTGCCGTCAACCAGGCTGGCCGGCAGTCGGTGGCCGCAGGCCGCGCCGTCTATGACCATGTCGACCAGGGCCTCATCGACAACGTCATCGTCGACGGCTCGGGCCGGGCCTCCGACGGTGCCGGCGAGGGCCTGCGGACCATGCAGACCGGCAAGGTCCAGCAGTACGCCGCCATACTCTTCGCAGCCGCCGCCGTGCTGGCCGGCGTGTTCATCCTCGTGCTGTCGCTGTGAGATCCGTGACCGAGATCGTGACCGACCCTGAAATCCCCGCCGAAACCAGGAGCCTCTAGGACCACACCATGACCGACTTTCTCAATGATTGGGGCCTCACCGCAGTCACCTTCGTCCCGCTGATCGGGGCGTTGGTGCTCATGGCGATCCCGGCCGCCGAGGAGCGGCTTGTCAAGCAGGTGGCCCTGCTGGCGTCGCTGGCCGCGATGGTCATCGGCGGCCTGCTGATGCTCGACTTCGACTACGGCAACGCCGGGGCCCTCCAGTACGTGGTGGACGCCCGCTGGATCGAAGTGATCAACAGCCGCTACATCCTCGGACTGGACGGGATATCGCTGCCGCTCATGGCGCTCACCCTGGTGGTGGTGCCGCTGTGCGTGATCTACTCATGGGACCACATCCCCGAGCCGGGCAACCCCAAGGCGTTCTTCATCCTGATGCTCATCCTCGAGACGGGCATGGTTGGCACGTTCGTGGCCCAGGACCTGATCCTGTTCTTCGTGTTCTTCGAGGTCGTGCTGCTGCCGATGTTCTTCATGATCGGCGTCTGGGGCGGCGAGAACCGGCGCTACGCCTCGATCAAGTTCTTCCTGTTCACCCTGTTCGGTTCGACGCTGATGCTGCTGTCGTTCCTGGCGCTGTTCTTCCTGTCCACCGATCCGGCCACCGGCGAGTCGCTGCGCACCTTCGACATGCGTGTCCTGACCGACGTGGCCGGCGCGGGCATCCTCGGCGCGACCCAGATCTGGATCTTCGCGGGCATGTTCATCGGCTTCGGGGTGAAGGTGCCGATGTTCCCGTTCCACACCTGGCTGCCCGACGCCCACACCGAGGCGCCCACGGTGGGGTCGGTGATCCTGGCCGCCGTGCTGTTGAAGCTCGGCACCTACGGGTTCGTGCGCATCGCGGTGCCCATGCTGCCCTCCGGCGCCGAGTCGTGGGCGCCCTGGATCGGCCTGCTGGCGGTGATAGGCATCATCTACGGCGCTCTCGGGTGCCTGGCCCAGACCGACATGAAGCGCCTGATCGCCTTCTCTTCGGTGGCCCACATGGGCTTCGTGATGCTGGGGATCGCCACGCTCACCGACTTCGGGATCAACGCGGCCATCTTCGGCATGGTCGCCCACGGGATCATCACCGGGATGCTGTTCTTCCTGGCCGGCTCGGTGAAGGAGCGCTACCACACGCTCGAGATCCGCCGGCTGGGCGGGATGCTGGTCCAAGCGCCGCGGATGGGCTGGATCCTGGGGTTCGTGTCGATGGCGTCATTGGGCCTTCCGGGGTTGGCCGGATTCTGGGGCGAGTTCCCCGCCATCCTGTCGGCCTACTCGCCGGCGGACGGCCTGCCCGTCGAGACCTTCCGGACCTACATGGTGGTGGCCGCGGTGGGCACGGTGCTGGCCGCGGGGTACCTGCTGTGGCTGCTCCAGCGCACCGCTATGGGGGCGCCGCGGGAGGAGTTCGCCGACAGCCCCGACATCGTCGACGTCACCCGCACCGAGTGGATCGCGTGGGTGCCGCTGCTGGTGGGGATCATCCTGTTCGGGGTGGCGCCCGGCCTGATCTTCGACGTGACCGACCCGGCCGTGGTCGGCCTGCTCGCGTCCGGAGGCTGAAGCCCTGATGCTCGGATCGGTGCTCACGCTCGCCTTCGAGCGGCCCGCGATCGACTGGCACGCGGTCGCGCCCGAGCTGACCCTGCTCGGCTTCGGAGCACTGCTCACGCTGGTCGACATCGTCTGGCTGGAGCGGGGCCGGGCCGTGGTCTCGGCGCTGGCGTCGTTCGGGCTGCTGGCGTCGATGGTGCCGGTGGTGACCCTTGCGTGGGACGGCGCCGACCGCTCCACGTTCTGGGGCGCCTACGTGGTCGACGACTACGCGCTGGTGATGAAGGCCGTGTTCCTGCTGGCCGGGTACGTGGTGGTGCTGCTGTCCACCAACTACATCGCCGAGGGCGACTACTGGGAGAACGAGTACTACCAGATGCTGCTGTCCGCGGTGCTGGGCATGGTGGTGATGGCCTCGGCCCGCGACCTGGTGACGATCTTCGTGGCCCTGGAGCTGCTGTCGATCCCGGCCTACCTGATGGCGACCTGGCGCAAGCGGGACCTGCGCAGCAACGAGGCCGGCCTCAAGTACTACCTGATGGGGGTGTTCGCCTCCGCGGTGCTGCTCTACGGCATGTCGCTGCTGTACGGCGCCACCGGCTCGACCATGCTCACCGACATCGACGCCGCGGTCTCCGGCGGCGGGGCGCCGCTGGCGGTGGTGACCCTCGGGGTGATCTTCGTGGTGGTCGGCTTCGGGTTCAAGGTGTCGGCCTTCCCGTTCCACACCTGGGCGCCCGACACCTACGAGGGCGCGCCCACACCGGTGACCGCGTTCTTGTCGGTGGCTTCCAAGGCGGCCGGGTTCGTGGCCCTGCTGTCGCTGGTGTTCGTGGGCTTCTGGGGCCGTGCCGACGTCTACCAGCCGCTGATGTGGGTGCTGGCCGCGGTGTCGATGTTCGGCGGCAACCTGATGGCGCTGCGCCAGACCAACGTTGTGCGCCTGCTGGCCTATTCGGGGGTGGCCCAGGCCGGCTACATGCTGGCCCCGCTGGCGGTGGCGGGGGAGTCCCTGGCCACCGCCGACGACGCCCTGGCTGCGGTGGTCACCTACCTGGCCATCTACGCAGCCATGAACCTGGGGGCGTTCGCGGTGATCATCGCGGTGGCCCGGCGAACCGCCTCGGCCGAGATCGGCACCTACAAGGGCCTGTTCCGCTACTCGCCGGGGCTGGCCGTCGCGATGACGATCTTCTTGATGGCCCTGGCCGGGATCCCGCCGCTGGGCGGCTGGTTCGCCAAGTTCGAGATCGTGCTGGCCCTGCTCTCGCCGGGCACGGCCTGGGGAGTGGCCCTGGGCGTGATCGTGGCCGTCAACTCGGTGATAGCCCTCTACTACTACGCCCGCATCGCGTCCTACATGTGGGTGGATGCCCCGCCCGAGTCCGCCGACTTCGACACCACCACCCCCATCAAGCCCCCCACCTCAGTCTCAGCTGCCCTGGTCCTGACCGGCGCAGCCACCCTCGCCTTCGGAATCCTCCCCCAATGGGTAGGCCACTTCACCGACGTAACCCTGCTAGCCGCCGGCCTGGGTTGACGCGTGGCCGCGAAGGACTCAGCACCGCGAGGACCGGCAGGCATCTAAGGACAGTTGTGCTGAAGGCGGGTCCGCGCGTGTCATGAGAGATACCGGCACCGACTCGGTCCGGATCTTCTACGGCATCGACTTCTCCGGCAACCATCGAATGTGGACACCAGGATGTCGGCGCTCAAACGTCTGGATTGCGACCGCGGAGGAACGAGCAGGCGTCCTGGGCCTCGTGGACTTGCGGCCCGTGCAGCAGTTGCGCGGCAGTGAGCATCCCTTCGAGCGGCTGGTGGCGCTGCTAGCCAACGACGACTATTGCGCGGCGGGAATCGACGCCCCCTTCTCGCTTCCCGAACGTCACATGCCGACAGACGGTTGGCCAGGGCTGCTGCGAGATGCTGCAGCGTTACCGAAAGACGGCCGGCCGTTCCCAACGGGGGAGGAACTCGTCGCCTACGCCGAAAGGAACGTTCGCCTCGCGGAGCCCAAGCCGCTGCGCCGCACAGAGAAACTATGGAGTGGCCGAGGACTCAACATCAGGTCGACTCTTTGGGACGGGCCGCGGGGAGGTGCCGCGTTCACGGTCGCCTGTCTCACGCTGCTTGAGCGAGTCAGGGCACCCGCCTGGCCATGGAAGAAGGAGGACCGCCTGCTGGTCGAGGCGTTTCCGGCTTGCCAGCTACTCGAGTGGGGGTTGGAACACCGCGGGTATGCGAGTTCGTATCCGTCTCCCGAACGCGAGGACATCATTGACCGAGTCTCGGCGCGGATCGAGATACCGGACGGCCTGCGCGAGCACTGTCGATGCAGCCCCGATGCCCTTGACGCGGTGCTGTGCTTGTTTGCTGCGAAGGCCGCGGCGGAGGATCGAGCGACGGTTGGCGATCGAGCGGCGGCGGCCACTGAGGGATGGATCGCCGTTGATCCAGACTGACGTAGAGCAACGAGGCTGATGCCGCGCCTCCAGCCCTACCGTGTCGAGGGGCCTCAGGTCGGACGGGTCGAGGTTCTCGGCCCACGCCGCGAAGGCCTCGGCGTGCTGCTTCCACCTGCTCTCCTGCATCTCGTCTTTGGCTAGCTGCCGGTCGTTCGGGATGCGTCAATATATCTTGACGACCGCACCGGCCAAGTGGCTCCGGCTTCGCTTTGGTCGCGGTGCGTTGCCTCCACCGACCCGCCGGACCTAGTCACAGTGGGGGCTTCGTCGCCCTCCAGCTGTGAGAAGTTGGTTATGGCGACTTCACCTTCGGGGAACTCTGCAATGATCCTCAACTTTCCGCCAACGGCCTCGATGTAGGAGCGAAGGCTGGAGACGTAGACGTCGGCCCGCTGTTCCAGCTTGGCGACCGCGGGTTGGCTGACCTGCAGCGTGTCGGCGAGATCTTGTTGGGTCAGTGTCCGGGCGCGGCGCAGTTCATGCAGCGGCATCTCCGCGAGCAGTTCGCGCTTGATGGCGTCTATGCGCTGGCGGCGCTCGGCCGTGAACTCCCTGGACAGCTCCTGGAACGGGTGTCGTCCGCTCATTCGATCAGTCCCTCCTGCCGTAGTTCGTCGAGATGTTCGTCGTAGAGGTCGTCGGCCACCGGCACGTACTCCTGGTAGAAGCGGTCGTTGCCCGTCTTGTCGCCGCCGACGAGGAGGATCGATGTGCGCCTGGGATCGAACGCGTAGAAGACGCGGATGGGTCTGCCTGCGCTCTGCACTCGAAGTTCGCGCATGACTCCGTGGCGCGAGTTCCTGATGTTCGAGCAGTGGGGATACGGCAGGAAGGGTCCGTAGTCCATGAGCAGTTCCACTCTGGCGGCCACATCGTCTTGCTGGCCTTCTGTGAGCGCCTGCCACCACTTGTTGAACTCATCGGTGTACTCGACCTCCCAGGACACGATCGGCAGTGTATAACCTTTGTGGAATATCAGGGTAGCGCTGCGTAGGTTCTTACGGCAAGATGTCGAGACATCCGTGTCGCGACTGGATTGCGCGGTGTCGTGTCAACCAGTATCTTCTGGGTATTCTTCCCCGCCATTCCCGGCTCTGGCCGGGAATGGCGGGGCTTTATCTTGGAGGATGAGTCCTGACACGAGTTGTGACGGTGAGTTGCTGGGTGGGTCAGCGGGCGCGCAGCTGCACTGTGCAGGGCTGGGCGGCTCGGGCTACGCCTCCGATCTGGCCCGGCCTGGGCGAGGCTTGGCTGAACATAGGTTCCAGATCGAACGCGCCGAACAGGCGCTCGATCACCCGCACCATCGCCGTCACCGAGAACGGGCGGGCCGGGCAGGAGTGCACGCCGTGACCGAAGGTGGTGACCGCCTCCGCGGGGAGCCCCGCGGGCGACACCAGCGAGCGTCCCTGCCACCTGTCGGGGTCGTAGCGGTCGAGCCCGCCGCCGGCCAGGTTCGTCAGCGGCAGGAACGTGGCCAGCGTCGCCCCCGGGGACACGTCGTAGGCCACCGAGCCGTCGTCCACGGTCACCGGCGCCAGAACGGCACGCAGCATGATGGACCGCTGGCCGTTGCGGGTGGACTCGAGCACGCAGCGCGACGCAAGGTCCCGGTCGGCGCCGCTCGCGGCACGCACCCGGGCCAGCACGGCGGGATGCTGCACCAGATGCACCAGCGACCACCCGAGCGCCGCGAACATGTTCGACATCGAGGCCAGATGCACCAGGATCACATCCCGGGCGATGCCGCTCAGCCGTGGCTGCCCGGCGGTGTCGGCCCACCTCTCGATGATGGCGCCCAGCAGGTCGTCTCCGACCGGGCCGCGGGTAGCGATCGACTCGGCGATGATCTCCTCGGCTGCGGCCATCGCCTCGTACTCCGCGGCCTTGTGCGACCGCGCCACCTCCTGCATCCGGGTCGGCGCCACGAACGCCTCCGCGCCGTCGAGCGCGTCCAGTGCGCCGATCAGCTCGTCGAAGCGCGGCGAGTCCAGGATCTCCATTCCGGCCCAGCTGGCCAGGCCCATGCTGTGGCCCAAGCGGCGGGTGAAGTCGAACAGTTCGATCTCGTCGCCGGGGCTCAGTCCGGCGAGCCGCCGTGAGATGGCCTCTTCCAGCGCGTCGAGGTAGCCGCGCACGTCGGAGCGCCCGAACAGCTCGTGGGGCAGCGTGCGGCGTCCCTCGAACAGCTCCTGCGGCAGCTTGCGCACCAGCATCTTCCAGTCGGCGAGGCCCTTGCTGGCGACCCGCTCGGGCACGGCGTAGAACTCCTGCAGGCCCTGCGCCGAGAACAGGAACAGGTAGCGGTCTCCGCCGCTGTCGATCACGAACGTGTCGCCGCAGGTCGATCGGGCGGCGCCGATGGCCGCCACGGTGTCGGCGACCGGTCCGTCCCAAGGCATCAGGCAGTCCGCAACCGGCGGCATCGGCTCGATCGGCGGCGGCACACCCATGCTCACATTCTCCTATGGAGTCGCTTGAGCGTCACGCCCACCGCAGCGTCGCCCCCGCGAGGCTGCATTCCAACCCGTAGGCGACCGCCCCTAGCGTGGGGGCGTGGCTGATCTGGCTTCCCGATCCTCGCCCGGCGAGCCCGTAGGGCGAGGCGACGGCCGGCTCGGGGAGCGGATCGCTCGCCGGGTCCAGGAGCGGGGGCCGATCCCGGTGTCGGAATATGTGGAGGCCTGCCTGTACGACCCCGACGGCGGCTTCTACATGCGTCCCGCTGGGGGGCGGTCCGGAGGCCGGTCCGGGCACTTCCTGACCGCGCCGGAGGTGGGCCCGCTGTTCGGAGCAGTGCTGGCCCGGGTGCTGGACGCCTGGTGGGCCGAGTTGGGCGAGCCCGACCCGTTCACGGTGATCGACTGGGGGGCAGGCCCGGGCACCCTGGCCCGCACGGTGCTGGCCGCGGAGCCCGGTTGCCTTGCGGCCGGCGCGCTGCGGCTGGTACTGGTGGAGTTGTCGCCCGCGCAACGGGACCTTCATCCCGAGCATCCGATGGTCACCAGCATGGCCCGGGTGCCGGAGGCCCGGCCGGCAGGGGTGGTGGTGGCCAACGAACTGCTGGACAACCTTCCCTTCGACGTGGTTCGTCGCACGGAAGGCGGCTGGGAGGAGTTGCGGGTCGATGCCGACGGCGCGTCGACGGGCCGCTTCTCGCTGGTGGCCGTGCCCGCGGCCGCAGAGCTGGTGGCTGGGTTGCCCGACATCGCGGCCGGCGCGCGGGTTCCGGTGCAGCGGGCCGCTCGCGACTGGGTGGCCGGAGCCCACGAGATGGTGGGGGAGGGCCGGGTCGTCGCCCTCGACTACGGCGCGACCTCCGGCGTGCTGGCCGGGCGAGCCAGCTGTTCGGCCGATCCCGCGGCCGGATTGGGTTGGCTGCGCACCCACCGGGACCATGATGGCGGCTCCTGGTGGCTGGCCGATCCAGGATCGTGCGACATCACCACCGATGTCGCCCTGGACCAGGTTCAGGCCGTTCACCGGGCCGAAGTGTGCACTCAGGCCGAGTTCCTTGTTGACCACGGAGTCGAAGAACTGGTGGCTGAGGGGCGGGCCGTGTGGCAGGAACGGGCCGGCGTCGGCGATCTCGACGCCCTCACGGCCCGCAGCCGGGCACGGGAGGCCGAGGCCCTGCTCGACCCGGCTGGCATGGGCGCCTTCAACACTCTCGTCTGGACGGTCGGCTGATCGCCGACTCCAGGTGTGCCGATCGTGGACCGTGACGGATCCGCTGCCGTGACGGATCAGGTTCTCGGCCATGGCCGAGCCCATCATGCCCAGGCCGATGTAGCCGTAGCGGGTCACGCGGTGGCGCTCTCCAGCCGGGGACCGGGGGTGAAGCTGATGGGCAGGCTCTTCCAGCCGCTGACGTTGCCGCTGTGGAATCGCACCTTGTTGTCGTGGTCCACCGTGTAGTCGCCCATGCGGCGGTGGATCTCCTCCAGCGCCACCTTGCCCTCCAGGCGGGCCAGGGCTGCGCCGAGGCAGAAGTGGACGCCGTACCCGAAGCCCAGATGTCGCTCCGGATTGCGGAAGATGTCGAACTCCGTCGCAGTCGGCCCGAACTCCCGCTCGTCCTGGTTGGCCGCGCCGATCAGCAGCAGCACCGAGTCTCCCTCCCGCATCCGCTGGCCGTGCATCTCGACGTCGCGGGTGAGGGTGCGGTGCATGTACTGGGTGGAGCTGTGGAATCGGACGACCTCCTCCACCGTCTGGGGCACCAGCGACGGGTCGGCCACCAGGGCGGCCCGCTGATCGGGATGGCGCGACAGCAGCTCGACGGCGTTGCCCACCATCTTGGCTGTCGTCTCGAATCCGGCGAACACGAACAGCAGGCAGAACCCCAGCAGCTCCACTTCGGTCAGCGCCCGGCCGTCGACCTCCAACCCCAGCAGGTCCGACAGCAGCCCGTCGTCGGGGGCCTGGCGGGTCCGCCGCCGCTCAAGATCCTCGGTGAAGTAGGCGAGCACCTCGAGGATCGCCTCGACCGCCTCGCCGGGGATCTCCATGGACCCGTCCCCGCGGACCAGGCCTCGGTCGGCGCAGTCCCTGAGCGTGTCGCGGTCGGACTCGGGTATGCCGAGCACGGCCGAGATCACATCCATCGGGAAACAGCCGGCCACATCGGACATCAGGTCGGCGCGACCCGCCTCGATCACCGTGTCGATGTAGTGGTTGACGATCCTGTGGATCTCGTCCTCCATCAGGGCCACGCGCCGGACCGTGAACACCCGCGACACCAGCGCCCGAAGAGCGGTGTGGTCCGGCGGGTCGACCTCGATGATCTCCCGGAACCTGGGGTTGTCTCGGTCGATGGGCCGCCTGCCCTCCAGGGCCACGCCACCGGCCGATGAGTAGGTCTCGTGGTCCCGGAACGCGTCCTGTACGTCGTCGAAGCGGCTCAGCGCCCAGAACCTCAGGTCGGAGTTCCAGTAGGCGGGCGCCTCGTCGCGCAGCCGCCGGTACGTGTCGTACGGGTTATCGTGGACGGTGAAGGCATACGGGTTGTACACCAGCGGCGAAGACACACCGCTGATGCTACGTCAGGTCGGGCGAGCCCTCCCGCAAGCGATCCCGCGGTGCGATACTGCGGGCCGGACCGGAGCACTTCCTTAGGAGGGCGCGCTGACGGGCGCAGCGGTCTCCGCTCCCCTGGAGCTGTACGCGGCGGCCGTCGAGCCCGACTGGGTGGACTACAACGGCCACATGACCGAGTGGGCGTTCCTGGCCGCCTTCGGGTGGGCCTCCGACGCGCTGTTCCGGTACGTCGGGATCGACGAGGACTACCGGGCCGGCGGGCACTCCTACTACACGGTCGAGACCCACCTCCACCACCGGCGGGAGGCATCTGAAGGCGAGCGGCTGCGGGTCACCACCCAGGTACTGGACAGCGACGCCAAGCGGCTGCACATCTTCCACACCATGTACCGGGGCGATGCCGGCGGTGCCGGCGGGAGCGAGGTGGTGTGCACCGGCGAGCAGATGCTGGTCCACGTCGACACCGCTGCCGGGCGAAGCGCGCCGCTGCTCGACGGTCCGGCAGCCGCGGTGGCCGCCATCAGCGCGGCTCACGCCTCGATGCCAAGACCGCCGGAGGCTGGCAGCCGCATGGCCATCGCCACGAAGGCCTGACAAGGAGGACTGGCTTGGACTGATCCGCGGCCGGTCCATCGACGCCGGCCTCTACGCGGCCAACATGCCCGCCGAACTGGGCGGGGGCGGCCTCGACGACCTCACGCTGGCCATGGCCGAGCGGGCCTTCGGCTGGACCGCCTACGCCCTGCACTGCATCGTGGCCCGGCCGTCCAACATTCTGAGGGCCTGCACCGGCGACCAGGTCACCGAGTACCTGCTGCCCACCGTGCGGGGGGAGAGGGTGGAGTGTCTGGCCATGAGCGAGCCCGACGCCGGCTCCGACCTGCGGGGCATGGCCTGCCGGGCCGAGCGCCGTGGCGGCGACTCCGCCGACGCGGCCGAGGGCCCCACCGCCTTCGCCGAGGGACGCGCCCCCCGCTGGCAGGGCCGCTGACGCTGGCGGTCCCGACCGCGGCGGATCTTGTTCAGTTGCCGCCCTCGACCGGGGTGAAGCGGCGGGTCCAGGCCTGCAGCAGGCGGTCGAGCAGCATGGCCAGCAACACGATGGCCATGCCGGCCACGAAACCCGACCCCACCGAGTCGGTCCGCCTGAGCCCCTTCACGGTCTCAAGACCGAGGCCGCCGCCGCCCACCAGCCCGGCGATGACCACCATGGCCAGCACCAGCATCACCGTCTGGTTGATGCCGGCGATGATGCTCGGCGCGGCCAGCGGCAACTGCACCTTGCGCAGGGTCTGGCCCCGGGTGGCGCCGAAAGCCCTGGCAGCCTCGGTGGTCTCGCCCTCCACCTGGCGTATGCCCAGGTTGGTGAGCCTGGTCGCGGCCGGCAATGCGTACAGCACCGAGGCGATGATCCCCGGGATCCGCCCCACGTTGAACATGATGATCACCGGCACGAGCAGCACGAAGCTGGGGATTGTCTGCAGGAAGTCGAGCACCGGCTTGAGCATCCGCTCGAACCGGTCGCTGCGGGCGGCCAGGACCCCCAGCGGAATGCCGCACAGGATCGCCATGGCTACCGCCACGATGACCTGGGCGAGAGTGTCCATGGAGAGCGTCCACATCCCGAGGAACCCGAGACCGATCGCGCAGGCCGTGCAGAGCGCGGCCAGGATCGCCCCGCCCAGCCGCCACGAAGCCAGCGCCACTGCCAGCACCACCACCGGCCAGGCCAGATCGGAGCTGAACAGCTCCCGCAGCGGCGTCACCGCGTAGATGGTGACCGAGTCGCTGAACCAGCCGGTCCCGAACCAGGTCCCGCCGATCTCGTAGAGGTTGTCCCGGACCCAGTCGACCAGCCAGTCGATCTGGTCTGCGAACGACAAGGAGATCGCGGCGGGAAACTCCGCCCTCCCGACCGCCACTCCCACCACCGTGCCGACCACCAGCAGCGCACCGCCGAGCACCCTGCGAGGATGCCGGACCAGCGCCGCCACGCCCAGCTTCTGGCTCATCCAGGCGGCCAGCATGCTTCCCGCCCGCGACAGGCAACCGTCGATCGTGGACAGGGCGCTCTCCACCCACCGCACCGGCTCGAAGCGGGCCAGGGAGTCGGGCATGAGACGCAGCCGGCGGCGGGCTCCGATGCCCGCGGCTCCATGGGTGACCCGGTCCATGATGACCGCGAGCACGACGATGGCCAGGCCGGCCTCCAGAGCCCGTCCGACGAACAGTCCCCGCAGCGACACGAGCACTACATGGCCCAACCCGCCGGCGCCGATGAGGGCCGCGATGACGACAATGCTCAGCGCCATCATGATGGTCTGGTTGATGCCGGTGAGCACGCTGGGCATCGCCAGGGGGAACTGCACCTTGCGCAGGGTCTGGCGGGGTGTGGCCCCGAACATCTCGGCGGCCTCCACCGTGACCGCAGGCACGCTCCGGATGCCCAGAGCGGTGAGCCTGATCACCGGCGGGAGGGCGTACACGACGGTGGCGATGATGGCCGGCACCCGGGCCACACCGAACAGGAGGACCACCGGGATCAGGTACACGAAGGCGGGCAGGGTCTGCATGGCGTCGAGCACGGGCCGCAGCGTCTGCTGGAGCCGGTCGTAGCGGGCCGAGGCGATTCCCACCGGCACGCCGATGGCCACCGAGATGGTTACGGCCACCGTCATCAGGGCCACTGTCTGGAGGCTCTCCTCCCACAGGCCGATGGCGCCGAAGTACATGACGCCCGCCCCGGCGAGCAGGCCCGCCCGGAGCCCCAGCACGGAAGCGGCGACCATGGCGGTCGCACCCACCACCACGTACCACGGCAGCCACAGCAGGAACCATTCGACGGCGCGCAATCCCCAGTCGATCATGTCGCTCACCGGGTTGAAGAAGAACGAGAAGCTCCAATGGCTCGTCTGGTTGTTGATCACCCAGCGGCGAGCGTCGTCGATCCAGTCGGCCAGCGGGATCACCAGCGACTCGGGGAACCCTCCCAGCGAGCTGAGGGAGATCTGGGCCGCCACCAGCAGCGCCACCCCGATGACGAGCCCGCCGCTCGAGCGCAATCGACGCTGCCGGTCGAGGGTAAGCCGAGCCTCGATGGTGCTTGCGGCCGCGGTCGGCGGGGCGGACGGCGCGGTCGCGGTCACAGCTGTTCGGCGACGGACCCCGCACCGGCTGAGACCCCGGCTCCGGAACTCTCGCCGAGCAGTGCGGCTACCTGATCCCGGTCCACTGTGCCGACGACCTCGCCCTGATCATCGACGACGCAGAGATCTTCGGGACTGGCCAGAAGCCTCGGCAGCACGTCGTCGAGCACCGCGGTGACGCTCACACGCTCTCGGGGCGGGGCTCCTGTGGCCAGAGGCCGCAGCACCGAGCCGACGGTGATGACCTTCGTCTTGGGAGCGTCCTCGGCGAACTCGCGCACGTACTCGTCGGCCGGTGCCGACACGATCTGCTCAGGGGTTCCCACCTGCACGAACTCGCCGTCCTTCATGATGGCGATGCGGTCCCCGAGCTTGAGCGCCTCATGGAAGTCGTGGGTGATGAACACCAGCGTGCGGCGCATGCTGGCTTGCAGGGACAGCAGTTCGTCCTGCATGTCGCGGCGGATCAGCGGGTCCAGCGCCGAGAACGGTTCGTCGAAGAACAGGATCTCGGGCTCCACGCACAGCGCCCGGGCCAGCCCGACCCGCTGCTGCATCCCGCCTGAGAGCTGCTGCGGGAAGTGGTCCGTCCAATCCTGCAAGCCGACGACTTCGAGGACCTGCAAGGCTCGCTCGTAACGGTCCGCCTTGGGTGCGCCCTGGATCTCGAGGCCGAAGGCGACGTTGTCGATCACCTTGCGGTGCGGGAACAGCCCGAAGTGCTGGAACACCATCGACAGGCGTTGGCGCCTGAGCTCGCGCAGGCCCTGATCGTCGAGATCGCCGATCGGAGTGCCTTCGATCTCGACGGTGCCGCTGGTGGGCTCGATCAGCCGCGAGAGACAGCGGATCAGGGTCGACTTCCCCGAACCCGAGAGGCCCATCACCACGAAGATCTCGCCGCGCTCCACCGAGAAGGTCGCGTTCCTGACCGCCACGAGGCAGCCCGTGCGCTCCAGCACGTCCTGGCGGTCGGAGCCCTCCTCGAGCAGTGCGCCGGCTGACGCGACGTCCTCGCCGAACACCTTGGTGACTCCGGTGCACGCCAGCGGAGCGGGCTCGGCGCCGGACCGGGCCTCGTGGGTTCCGGCGTCAGCGAGCACCCGCGCATCTTAGGCGCTGGGCTCCCTCCCATGGCTCTCGATGCCGTCCTCTAGCGAAGCCATGGCCGATGTGCTAATAATTCAGGCCACTACCGGTAGGCCGCGCGCAGGGCGCGACCTCAAGATCTGACTGGGAGGGGACACCCAATGCGGAAGTCTTTGTGGAGGCTCGCGGCTAAGGTGGCCGTGCTCGGCCTGCTGGCCGGAGCGTGTAGCGGCGACGCCGACAGCGGCGCCGAGGAGATCACCACCATCAAGCTCGTCGCCAATCCGTGGAGCGGCTCGGCGGCCAACATCGAGGTGGCCAAGCAGTTGCTCGAGAACGAGTTGGGCTACACGGTCGAGGTCACCGACCTGGACGAGAACGCCCAGTGGTCGGCGATCAACACCGGTGAGTTGCACGCGTCGCTCGAGGTGTGGCCGTCGGGCCACGCCCAGAACCGGGCCGATTTCATCGACAACCCCGACGGCAACGTCGTGGATGCCGGTCTGCTCGGTCCCGTCGGCCAGATCGGCTGGTTCCTGCCCGCCTACATGATCGATCAGGACCCCGCGCTGGCCGGCGCGGAAGGCTTCACCGATCCCTCGCTGGCCGCCCTGTTCGCCACCGCAGAGACGGGCGACCTGGGGCAGATCCTGCACGGCGACCCCAGCTGGGTGACCTTCGAGCAGGACATCATCGACGACTTCGGGCTGCAGCTCGAGATCGTGTACGCCGGCTCCGAGGAGGCGCTGCTGGCCGCGTTCGACGGGGCCTTCGCCCGCAACGAGCCGGTGCTGTCCTACTTCTGGACGCCGCACTCGGCGTTCGCCAGCTTCGATCTCGTCGAGCTGGAGTTGCCGCCGGACCCCGACGGCAACAAGTACTACCCGGCAGACGATCTCTTCAAGATCGTCTGGGCCGGGCTTGAGGAGGGGGCTCCCAACGCCTGGGCCCTCCTGCACAACTTCAACTACACCACCGCCGACCAGGTGTCGATGCTGGCCGCGATCGACGGAGAGGGCAAGAGCGTCGAGGAGGCCGCGGCCGACTGGATCGCCGCCAACGAGGCCACTTGGAGCGCCTGGATCCCGTCGTAGCCAACCATCAGCGGACTAGCTGAGCCGGGGCTCGTCCCCAGGCTCAAGAGGGGACCGGGGCTCCGCCCCGGTCCCTCCCGCGTGCGTCGCCAGGGTCTTCAGGCGTTGGCTCCCGCTCTTGTTCGCTGCGACCTGAGGGCCGCCCGATCCAGGGCATCACAGCCCACGGCCTCGCTCAGCGCGTCGCGGATCTACGCTGGATTGCGGCCTGCCCGCTCGGCCTCTGGGCTGCGGCCGAAGTCGAAGACCGCGACCTCGGCCATCTGCTCGCCGAGCAGGGCCACCGCGGTCTCGAAGAGCAGCTTGCCCTCCTCGATGTTGGCTCCCGTCGGGTCGCCGATGTGGCCGTCGGGCCCGAAATCGTTGGACAGCCAGCCGAAGGAGGCCGTCCCGCCGAAGCGCACGTAGCGGTTGTCCGCCAGGCGCTCCGGCACAGCCCGCCTCGCCCGCTCCAGGTGCACCAGGTGTGGGCGCAGGTGCATGAACACCGACGTCTCGCGGTGCCCGCCGTGGATCCCCATACCCAGCTCGTCTCTCGCCTCGGCGGGTGCACCGCCCTGGTCCGGCGGAACGAACGGGTGCACCAGGAAGGTCATCAACCCGTGGGCCAGCCGCAATTCCCGGCAGGCCACGTTCAGCAGCGACGAGTTGCCCCCGTGGCCGTTGAGGAACACCAGGCGCTGCGCCCCGGTCGAGGCGACGCAGCGGCCGATGTCACGCAGCACCGCCAGCAACGTCTCTGCCGACAGCCACAGCGTCCCCGGCGACCAGGCGTGCTCGTTGGACTTCGACACCGACAGCGTGGGCAGCAGCCACAGGTCATGCTCGTCGCCGTGCTCGGCGACGAGCGCGGCGGCGGCCTCGTGGGCGATCACGTGGTCCACCGACAGGGGCAGGTGCGGGCCGTGCTGCTCCACCGCGCCGATCGGCTGCACGATCACCGACGACTCTGTGATCCGTTCAGCGATCTCAGGTCCGCTGAGATCCTCAAGGTGGCGACTGCGGGCGGCTTCCATGGCTTCCAACGTACCCGCGACGCTCTCCATCACGGTCCCGCGTAGGAGTCGAGCGCTGTCGGGCTCCAGAACGAGACGTCCGCGACGCCGAGGTTCCTGACGCCGCCGATGCCGTCGATACGTGCCACCGCGGTGGTGTCCAGCCCGACGGCAGTGGCCCCGAACACGATGGCGTCGCTGTCGGGTGACCACAGACGGGGCGTCTCGACGTACTGGTCGGCGAAGCGCAGGTAGTCGCGGACGAAGGCCACGGTGGGGGTGAAGCGAGCCAGTTCCACCGTTCCCCGGCCGTCCCAGATGTGCCAGGCCAGGGTCTCTCCACCTGAGTCCTGTGTCGTGGGCGCCGCAATCAGCAGGCTGCGACCGTCGGGGCTCCATTCGAGCCAGAACCCCAGGCTGTCGAGCACCGCGGCGCGCTCGCCAGTGTCGAGGTCGACGATCCACACCGCGCCGCTGGAGACGTCCGGCTGAGCCGCAGCTTCGTCTGCCTGTGGGGTGGAGGTCCCATCCGGGCTGTCATCCGGACTTGCGAGAGCGGCCGGATCGTCCACCACCGACAGGGCGGCGAAGCGGCCCTCGGGGTGAACTGACATCATGGCCAGTCCCTCGGCCTGTCCGAGGTCGGTCAGCTCGCCGCTGTCCGCGCTGCGGCGTACCAGTCGAGGCCCGCTGGACGCGATTGCCTCCTCCAAGCCGGCTTCGCTCGGGCTGGCATCCGAACCGGTTCGGGAGGATGGTGCGAGCGAGTTCACGTACAGGAAGTCCGAGGTGCCAGGGACCCAGGCGGGCGCCTGAAATCCGAAGCCGACTGAGCCGAGGTCCGTGTGCTCCTGGGGCGAGTCGGGATCAGCGAGCAGCCACAGCTGGGACCCGGCGTGGATCAGCAGGCGCTCGCCGCCAGGCTCCCAGGCGACGTAGATGCTGCCGCTCTCCAACGAGACGTTCGAGGCTGGCATGCCGGTTGTGTCGAGGATGTCGAGCGACGTGCCGCCCGACCCGCCCGGTCCCAGGGCCGCCAGTCGAGTGCCGTCGTGGCTCCAGGAGTAGAAGAAGTACGGGCGGCCGGCCTGCGAGGCTTCGATCTGCCATGTGGAGACGTCTATCACCGCGACGCTGGCCGCCCCGCTGTCCGGGTCGACGACGGTGGCGACCAGCCGGCGGCCGTCGCGTGACCATGTGGGCTGGGTGACGAGAAGGTCGTCGGCCCATTCGGCCAGTGGCCTGCCGTCACCCATCAGGAAGCGCAGGCCTGTCGGGCCCGTGGCCGCGATCAGGCCGCGGCCGCCGACGGCAGCGATGCTGGGTTGGGTCGCCTCTGAGGTCGACGTGGGTGCTGCGGAGCTGGTTGCTGCGGTGCCCGGGGCCAAGGCGGACTCCAGGTCGGTGTCGGCCGGGGCGGGGACAGAGGTGCGCTCCGGTGCGCCGGCGCAAGACGCCAGAAGAAGTACGGCGCATATGGCCGCTCGCGTGGCGAGGCGTCGACGCGAGGGCACGATCGAGACCGTAGCCCGTGGTTGCGGCCCCGGCCCCGCCCCGGGGTTCCGGCCCGTCCGCAGGACCCGGCCGGTCTGGACTTGGAGCGTCCGCAAACAGGTGAGAGCCTGTGGCGTCGCAGCAGTGTCATTCCCGCTCTTGTTCGCTGCGCTCACGGGCCGCTCGGGCCACGGCCTCGCCCGTATGGACGGGGTTCGCTCGCCTATTCGCTCGGCCTCCTAGAAGGGGCTCAGGCCCAGGCGGTTGCGGATCGAGACCAGCTCGCCCAGATGGTTGAAGCCGTGGCCGACCGCGCTCCACTGCAGGAACCACGCCGTGGGTTTGCCCTCCCACATGGAGTAGAGCCAGTCGAAGCGGTCAGCAGGGGTGCCTATGGCTTCCAGGGCGGCGGTCGTGTCGGGCTGCTGGTCCATCGTCGGCAGGCCGCTGTCCTGGAGCCAGGCCGCGGTGGACACCATCACGTCGAGCGTGTAACCGCCGACGGCCTCCGGATCCAGCACATCCACCAGGTCCGCGTCCTCGCCCTCGGCCAGGCCTCGCCAGAGGTCCTCGCCGATGCCGAGGCGATCGGTCCAGCCCTCGACCACCGCGCCGGCGCCCCGCAGCACGCCGTTGACGGCCACGTCGTGGTGGCGGGCCAGGTGCCACAGCACGTAGACCGGCGCGATCCCCCCGCCGTCGGCCCGTTCCCGGCGCCGCTCCGGCGGGATCAGGCCGAGCACGCCGCCCTCGAGCTTGGCCCGCAGCGACCGCAGGTCTCCGACGATCCAGTCCCGCAGATCCACGCCAGGAACTCTAGGGGGCTGCGCGGGTCACTGGATGCGCTGCGTGTCGCGTCCTGCCGCCGGCGTCCACGACTCGATCAGCAGGCTGTCCCCTGACACTCGAACGAGGACGACCCTCGTGATCATGGCCACAAAGAGCACCATGATCGACGGATCGTCGACCGGATAGCGGTGTCCCGCAACGAACTCATCCTGCTGCGCGGCGTCTGCAAGCTGTGCGACGCCGTCGATGCGAGCGTCGCCCTTGGCCAGGTCCTCGGTGTCGGGGGCGCTGTGGAGCGAGAAGCGGGGGTCGCGCCCGAGATCGACGGCCTTGCGCGATCCCGGTGTCATCCCCAGCCACAACTGCCCGGACCGGATGGGCGCCTCCATGCCGGAGGTTCGAGGCGAGCCGTCCGCCTTCAGCGTGGCCATGACCGCGTGGCGGTGGCTTCCCAGCCTCGCGGTGACCCTCTGGGCCAGCGCCCCGTCGGCCTGCTCGAACCCGGCCCAGGTCACTGCGTCGTCGGCCATGGTGAGAATCTAGGCGGGTTGCGGGTGGGTACGCTCGGGCTGTGCGATTCGTGGTGCTGCACGCCCACCCGCAACAGGAGTGTCTCAATGTGGCTCTCCGCGACCGGGTGGTGGAGACGCTGGAGCAAGCCGGCCACGATGTGGACCTCGTGCGGCTGACACAGGGAGAGTGGATCGACGGAGTCGGCGTCCTGGGCGCCGAGGGCCTGGTGCTCGTCTACCCGACCTGGTGGGGCGGTCTGCCCGCGCCGATGCTCTCATGGGTGCAGCGCGAGCTCGCGGCCTGGCTCGACGGTCCGGTCGATCCGGCGACCTCGCCCCTGCGCACGGTCAAGCATCTCGTGGCCGTGACCACTCACGGCTCCCCTGGCCGGGTCAACTGGCTGCAGGGCGAGCCCGGGCGCCATCTGTTGCGGCGCTCGGTGGCTCGTCTGTGCGCTCCCGGGACGCGGCTGCGCTGGGTCGCCCTGTACGGCGTCGACCAGCGCACCCCGGCTGATATTTCGGCTTTCGTCGACCGCGCCGGCTCGGAGGCAGCCGCAGTCGGCGCCTGATCGGGTGCGGGTGCCCAGTTGGCAGCGGGGGGACGCTGTCAGCGGGCGGCCACCACTGCGATCTCGACCTTCCAGGCGGGTTGGGCCAACTCGGGCACCACCACCAGCGTCGAGGCAGCCAGATGGCCGCCCAGGAACTGGTCGCGCTCGGCCATCACCGCGCCGAGGTTCTGGCCCGGAACGACGTAGGTCGTCACCGAGACGATGTCGCTGCCGGACATGCCGGCCTCCGACAGCACGGCCGCGATGTTCTGCCAGACCGTGCGGGCCTGCTCGCCCACATCGTCGGGGACCGACCCGTCGGGGCGGGTGGGCACCACGCCCGACGTGTGCAGCCATTGCTGGGCGCCGGTCGTGGCGACGGCGTGGGCGTAGCGGGCCGCGGGCGGCGCGATGCCGGCTGGACTGATCACTCGTGAGGACATTGCAGCGATGGTAGCTGCGGCGTCCCGCAACCATCGGCGGCTCGGCACCGTGCGCGGCCCCCGTTGTGGCGGCTTGCCGGAGGCGTGGCACACTCTGCGCCATGGCACAGCGCATGGCTCTGTACTTCCAGGACAAGCACCCCATCGGCTACGAGATCGAGATGGCCCGGTACGCCGAGGAGCGGGGCTTCAGCGAGATCTGGCAGGGCGACACCCGCTTGGCCCGCGACTGCGTGGTCATGATGAGCGCCCTGCTGGCCTCCACCGAGCGGCTCCGCATCGCCAGCGGGGTGCTGCCGATCTACACCCGCAACCCCGCGGTGATCGCGGCCACATGGAGCACCATGCACGAGATGGCCGGACCCGCGCCCGACGGCGGCAGCCGGGTGATGCTGGGGCTCGGGGCCTGGTGGGAGCCGATCGCCGGACGGGTCGGGGCCGGCCGGCGCAAGCCGCTCACCGCCATGCGCGAGAACGTCGAGGCGATCAGGGCCCTGTTCACCATGGAGGAGGTCACCTACGAGGGCGAGTTCGTCCACCTCGACCGGGTCAGCCTCGATGTGGCCTACGGTGACACCTCGCCCCGCGACATCCCCATCTACATCGGGGCGACCGGTCCGAAGATGCTGGAGCTGACCGGCGAGATCGCCGATGGGGCCATGCTCAACTACGTGGTGCCGGTCGACTACATCCGCGACGCGATCGCCCGCGTCTCCGTCGGGGCCGCCAAGTCGGGGCGCACCATCGACGACATCGACCGCCCCGAGCTGCTGATCTGCTCGCTGTCCGAGGACGATCCTGAGCTGGCCCTGCTGACCGGCAAGTCGCTGGTGGCGTACTACCTGGGCACCGAGCCGCACATCATGGCCGCCTCCGGCGCCGACCCCGAGCTCATCGACCGGGTCAAGGAGGTGGTCGGCTGGCCGGCCACCGAGGCCGACTACTACAAGGCGGCTCCGCTCATCGGCGACGACCTGGTGCGCGGCATCATGGCCGTCGGCTCCGCCTCGGAGTGCCGCGACACGGTGGCCGAGTTCATCGACGCCGGCGTCACCTGCCCGGTGCTCTACCCGCTGATGGACAACATGGAGCCGGTGATCGACGCCTTCGCCCACTGGTCCCCCTGATCCTCTTGCTGACGTCCCGATGACCCCCGCCTGACGCCGCGGGGCGGCTTCGGGTCGGGATCGGGAGCTTCGCTACCGTTGCCGGCCGTGGTCGACGTGTTGATTCATGGCGGTGCGGTTGTGACCGTGGACGACCTGGGCACGGTCCACGATCCGGGCTGGGTGTATGTGCGGGGCAACCGGGTGGCCGAGGTGGGTGCCGGGGAGCCGCCCGCGAGCCGTGTCCGGCAGGCAGACGAGGTGATCGACGCCACCGGGTGCGCGGTCATGCCGGGCATGACCAACGCCCACACCCACCTGTTCCAGACGCTGTTCCGGGGACTGGCCGACGACAAGGCTCTGCTCGACTGGCTGCGAGACTGCATCTGGCCCGCGGCCGTCCATCTGGATGCCGAGACTGCCGGAGCCGCGGCCATGGCCGGTCTGGTCGAGAACCTGCGGGGCGGGGCCACCTCGGTGATCGACCACCAGTACATCCACACCGACGAGGGCATCAACGACGCGGTGTGCGGGGCTGCCGACCAGCTGGGGGTGCGGTTCCTGCTGGCCCACGGCTGGGCCGACCGCAACTACCACCCGACCCTGGAGCAGAATGCCGAGCAGGCCGTCGCCCGGGCCGACGCCGCCCGGCGTCGCTGGGACGGCCGCGACGACGACCGCATCCGTGTGGAGATGGCGCCGCTCATCCCCTGGGGATGCTCGGACGAGGCGATGCGCACCACCGTGGCCGCGGCCCGCAGGTGGGGCCGCGGCACCCACATCCACTGCGCTGAGACCGCGGTCGAGGTGGACATGAGCCTCGGAGAACGGGGGACGCGGCATGTGACGTGGCTCGACTCGCTGGGTGTCCTCGGACCGGACATGCAGCTCGCCCACAGCGTCTGGCTCGACGACGACGAACTCGACCTGATCGCTGCCTCCGGCTCGGTGGTGGTGCACTGCCCGGTGTCGAACATGTACTTGGCCTCGGGCGTGGCCCGTGTGCCCGAGATGCGAGCCCGAGGCATCACGGTGGCGCTGGCCAGCGACGGCCCGGGCAGCAACAACCGTCAGGACATGTTCGAGGTGCTCAAGGCAACCGTGCTCCTCCAGAAGGTGCACCACCTCGACCCCCTGGTGCTGCAGCCCGCCGACGTGCTGCAGATGGCCTGCCGGGGCGGGTCCGCCGCCTTCGGCATGCCGGGCTCCTTCGGCATGGTGGCCGAGGGCCAGCGGGCCGACCTGCTGGTCGTGGACCTGGGCTCGCCGTTCGTCGCGCCGGTGCACTCGGTGCCGAGCGCCCTCGTCTACAACGCCGGCCCCCGGGACCTACGAGACGTCGTGGTGGACGGCCGCGTCCTGTTGCGAGACGGCCAACTCGTCGTGGCCGACGAGCGCCGGATAATGGCCGAGGCCGGCGCCGCCGCCCGCCGTCTGTTCGACCGGGCCGGCATTGCCTCCCGCGTCACCCGGACCTGAGAGGCCGAGCGACGAGCGCCCATGCTCAGGCGTGGCGTTCGGCCCAGTGCGCCAGGGCGGCCAGCACGACCCGGCGCTTTGCGTCGTAGGGGAGGTAGTCGGCTCGGGACAGCTCGATCTGGACCCAGGGCATCTCGGCTGAGTGGGAGCGGCAGGTGTAGCCGCCCCTGAAGGGGTCATTGACCTTCACCGGCCCGTCGAGCTGCTGCTGGAAGCCTTCCTGCAGAGTGTCGACCCATTCCTGAGGGCAGGTGCCGTCGGCGTTGCTCACGCACACCCAGGGCCGCTCTCGGCCGGGGTCCGGCCCGACCGGGGGGCCCACCGCGGCCATGGTGTGGCAGTCAACCCCCAGCGGCCAGCGACCCGCGATGCCGATCTCGGTGAGACGGGCGTGGTAGGGGGCGTAGTACGCGTCCAGCAGACGCTCGATCTCGGCTTCCGTCAGCGGGCGGTCCCACACGCCCGCCATGTATGAGGAGTGGGTCTTGACGACTCCGTCGAGCCGGCGGTCGTCTCTCGCCCTGTTCATGTCGACCACGGCCCGGGCGACGTCAGTGGTCACGAACGCCCCGACTGCCGCCTCGAACGCGTAGATCTCATCGGCGCCCCCGTCGGAGTCCGCTGCGATCTCCGCCGGCGACAGCGCGCACACCGACTCGACCTCGGCCGGAACCCGCAGCCCGGCATGGGGCACCGACACCAGGAGCGGGAGCGTCATGGCGGTGGCGACAGAGTCGGGTCGGGACCCCGGGCCGCGCCGTCACGCCTGGGGTCGGCCACGCCGATGAGGCGGCCGCCCTCGCTCATCACCATCTGAACGCAGCCCATGTAGAACGAGTACGGCTCGCGCCGGTTCAGCTCGAATCCAGCGTCCTCGAGGGCAACCAGCACGTCGGTCGCCATCCGGGGCGCCTCCACCGACACGACACCGTCCAGCGAGCAGTGAAGGCGGGGAGCGGCCACGGCCTCCAGAGGCGAGGACTTCCGGAGGCGGAGCAGCACCTGCAGGATGGCAGGCGCGATCCGCTCGCTGCCGGGCGAGCCGATCGCCAGCCACGGCGTCCCTCCTCTGAAGATGATCGAGGGGGCCACGCTGGCCCACGGCGGGGCGTTGGGCCTCAGGTAGTAGGGGTGCGAGGCGTCCTCGTACTCGAAGGCGCTCATGTAGTTGTTGTAGAGGAACCCGAGTTGCGGCGACGCCGCGCACGAGCCGTACACGTTCTCGATGGACTGGGTGAGCGCCACCACGTTGCCGGACGAGTCCATCGCAGAGAGGTGCGTGGTCTCCCCGTGTCCCTGGCCCGGCGCGATCTGCCGGGCCACCTCGCGGGCGTACCGGCGGTTCAGCATCTGCTTGTCGGTGACCTGGGAGTACAGGTTGGGGTCGAAGGGGCGGTCCCGGCGGTCGATCAGGGCGTGGCGGATGGCCCTGGCCAGGCAAACGGCACCGTCGGGCGTGTCGATGTCCCGGAACTCGCGAGGGAGGCTCTGGTGGATGTTGAGCATCTCCAGCAGGGTGCGGCCCGCGCCGGGCAGCGGCATTGTGAGCACCTGGTCGGCGCCGAATCGCCCCGACAGCGGCTCGCGCTCGACGGGATGGGGGATCTGCGCCAGGTCGTCGGCTCGCAGGATCCCGCCGTTCGACTCCATGTCCTCGTGGATCAGGCGAGCGGTCTCGCCCAGGTAGAAGTCCTCGTAGCCGTGCTCGGCCAGGCGGCGCAGGGTCGCGGCCAGCACGGGCTGGACGAACCTCGTCCCGGCCCGGCGCACCCGCCGCCCGTCCTGCAGGAACAGCTGTCCTGCGGAATGAGCCCGCAGGTGCCGCCGCTCCCTCTTGGTGAGACGGTGCTGCAGCAGGCTGATCTCGTATCCGTCCTCAGCCAGCGCGATGGCCGGCTCCATGACGGTGGGCCAGTCGAGCTGCCCGTAGCGCTCCAGCGCGTGGGCATAGGTGGCCAGCGAGCTGGGGACGGTGGTGGCAAGGTGTCCCCGTCGCCGGTCGGCCCGAAGGTCGGCGAAGGCGTCGATCACGGCCCGGTTCGGGGCCCGCGAGGACCCGTCCACGGCCACGGTCGTGCCGGAGTCCCGGTGATGGACGAGCATCATGGTCTGGCCTCCCAGGCCCGACGCCGCGGGCTCGCACACCCCAAGCGCGAGCGCGCCGGCCACCGCGGCGTCGATCGCGTTGCCGCCCTTCTCCAGCATCCGCACGCCCGCGGCCGTGGCCGAGGAGTGGGCCGAGCTGACCATCCCGCTCCGAGATGCGGCGATGCGTTGCGGCTCGTCGACACCGGTGTCGGTCAACTCCAGCAGATCGGTGTCGATCTCCCGCCGGCGCGGTGGGCGCGGCCGTCCCACGGCGGAGTCCACGGTCCGTCCCACGGTGGAGTCGGCTTGCTTGGACGGGCGCGGTCGCGCCCCGAGTCCGGTCATCCGGTCAGCGCTCGAGCCGGCCGATCAGGTACTCCGTCAGAAGCAGCGTCCGTTGCACGAGGCTGATCCGCTGGACGGCCTCGTCGGGTGTTCCCCGGTCCCTGGTCACCGGGGCCATCCCGCACACCACGGCCGTGTCGGCGGGGACCAGTCCGGCAACCGACGGCCAGGCGGACGATTCCCGCTCCAGCGGGATCTCCCACCGCACCGCGGCAGCCTCGAGCGCCTCCACCAGCGCTGCGTTGTTGGGGCGGTCCGGCATGGGCGGCCGGTCGTCGAGCCGGTCGAGGTGCCACTTCGGTCCGCCGCGGCCCAGCGCGGCTCGCATCGCCGCCTCGGTCTCGTCCGCCTGCCCGGCCTCCAGGTACGACATCATCAGCGACACCTCGACCCGGTGGGGCACGAACATGGCGTGTCGCTCGGTCCTCACGTCGAGCGCGGCTATCGAGATGCGCTTCCGGGGGGAGCTCAGCGCGCCGATGGACTGCAGCTTCTCGCACGTCCAGCCGACGACCGTGCGGCGGCGGCCGATCTGGGCCGGGCTGAGCCTGTCTCCCTCCACGGTCAGCTCGTAGCGGCGGCTTCCCCGTCGCTGGGTGAGGACTCCGTTGCCGACGGTTCCGGGCCGGCACACGAGAACATGGTCGGCCCGCTCCGCGGCCTGCCGGATCAGGTGCCGGCTCTGCACTGCGTCACGGCCCTCGTCGGCGTACAGCATCACGCCCAGCGGCAGCCTGCGCAGGCTGCGGATGCTGCGCAGCGCTCTGAGCGAGTACTCCAGCATCACCAGCGGGCCCCGGGACCGCCCGACGCCCTCGCCGTAGAGCCATTCAGGGTCACGCCGGAACCCCTGGCGCACCCAGTCGGTGACGACGGGCACATCGATGTGGGCCAACAGCAGGACGCCGCCCTCCATCCCCCGGACCGTCTCCCATGTGTAGGCCTCGGGTCCATCGGTGAGCTCGGGCACGGACCGCATCCCCAGGTCGGCGAAGATGCGGTCGGCCCGTTCCGCGGCCCGTGACAGGCCCAGCGGGTCGTCGGTCCGGCTCGACACGCCCACCCACCGCTGCACCGAGCGCTCCATGGCGTCGCGGCGCTGGGTTGTGTACTGGAAGGCCCGCTCGGACCGGTCCGCGGCCCGGGTGTCGACCGGCGGGGGCTGCGGGGTGCCGAAGTAGCGAGCGCTGGCCACTTCGACCAGCCGGTTCACGAAGGCGGCGAAGTCCAGGCCGACATGGGCCGCGCCCACCAGGTAGGACCCGTGCTCTCCCAGGCTGGGCAGGCTGTTGGCCTCCAGCACGTAGAGGTTGTCGTCGGCGTCCATGCGCATGTCGACGCGGGCGCAGTCGTAGAGGCCCAGCGCGGTGAACGTGCGCACGGCGATCTCCTGAGCCCGCTCCGTCAACTGTGCGGAGATCGGCGCCGGGCACACAGGCTGGATCTGGCGACCGCTGCGGCCGGTCTTGTCCTCGTAGGTGTAGATCTGGGGACCGTCGCCGAAGCTCAGCAGCACCGGCGGGAAGGCCTCCGGGGGGCCGTTGCCCAACAGGCCGACGTTGATCTCGCGGCCCTCGATGTACTGCTCGGCCAGAACGGGCTGGCCGAACCGGTCGAAGATGACCTTCGCGGACTTGCGCAACTCGTCTTCGTCGCTCACCACGGCCAGACCGAACGACACGGCCTCGTTCTTGGGCTTGACCACCATCGGGTAGGGCAGGTCGGCCGGGATCGGTGTCTCCGGCGTGTCCAGCACCGCGAACTCCGGCGTGGGGATGCCGTTCTGGCGCAGGATCATCTTGGTGACGACCTTGTCCAGCGCCAGCGAGTGCCCCAGCGGACCGGAGGCGACATAGGGGATCCCGATCATCTCGAGAATGCTGGGCACGTGGGTGTAGCGGGCCTGGCCCTGCAGTCCGTAGGAGACGTTGAAGACCATTCCGGGACGTTCGCCCTTGACGACTCGGGGCATGAACGACTCCAGTTTGGAGATCAGCTCCTTGTCCGCCTCGAACGCTGTCACCTGGTGGCCGCCCCGACGCAGGGCCTCGGTGAGCCGCTTGATGGTGGCCAGGCCGATCCTCTCCTGGTTGGGCATGCCGAAGAGGTTGATGACGTTCCGGCTGTCCCGGTTGTAGACGACGGCGACCCTCACAGCCCGCCAATCTACTGTTCGGTCCGGCTCGTGATTCAGCAGGTCCGTGAACGTCGAGCGGCGGACGGTCCGTGCAACTGCCAGATTGTAGGCATTCCAACGTCCGTTTTATTGGCATATAGTGGAGGAGCAGAGAGCTTGGGAGGTGTGCAGGTGGCCGACGATCTTGTGCCCGAAGCGTACGCGCCGAGGGTCGTGGACGACGAGGTGCTCAGAGCGCTGGCCACGATGCCGGCCGTGGTCGTGGAGGGTCCCCGGGCGTGCGGAAAGACGTGGACTGGGCGCAGGTTCGCCAACAGCGCGGTGTACCTGGACGAGCGGGTGAGCGCCGCGCTGGACGCGGGGATGGATCCAGCCTCGATCCTCGGCGGCAGACCGCCTCTCCTGCTGGACGAGTGGCAACTCGCGCCCGGCATTTGGAACCCGATGCGGAGGGCCTGCGACGCTCGCGGCCTGAACGGCCAGTTCATCCTGACCGGCTCTGCCGACCCGCCCGACGACATCACCCGCCACTCCGGTGCGGGGCGGATCATGCGCGTTCGTATGCGGCCGATGAGCCTGTATGAGAGCGGCGAGTCCGATGGCCTCGTGTCGCTGTCTGCACTCCTCGACGGCCAGCAGTGCACAGCCGCCGACTCCGGCCTCACCCTGGGCGATGTGATCGCGCTGGCATGCCGGGGCGGATGGCCCCAGATGCGCAGCCACGACCCCGACACGGCCGCCGCCGCCGCCCGCGCCTACCTGGCAGAGATCGGCCGAACTGACGTGTCCAGAGTGGACGGCGTCGAGCGCGACCCAGTGCGGGTGGGGAGGCTGCTGGTGTCGCTGGCTCGCAACGTCGCCACCGAGGTGCGACACACGGTGCTCGCAGCGGACACGGCCGCACCGGGGGAGCCGCCCTTGGAACGCCGCACGGTCGCCGGTTACCTGGCCGCTCTGTCCCGGCTCTTCGTGGTGGACGAGGTGCCCGCGTGGAGGCCGCACCTGGCCTCGCGCGCCCAGGTGCGCCGCTCGCCGAAGATCCATTTGGCGGATCCGTCCCTGACTGCGGCCGCGCTGGGGACAAGCGTCGACGGGCTGATGCGCGATCTCGGCTTCGCGGGACGGCTGTTCGAGTCCATGGCTATCCGCGACCTTCAGGTGTACGCCCGGGCGAACCGCTGCTCGCTCTCGCACTACCGGGACAGCGACCTCGAAGTCGACCTGATAGTCGAGCACCCCGACGGCAGGTGGATTGCAGCCGAGGTCAAGCTGGGCGGCAAGGCCGCCATCGACAAAGCAGCCGACGTTATGCGACGGCTGACCGGCAAGCTCGACAGGGCCAAGACCGGCGACCCGGCCAAGCTCGTGGTCATCACCGCCGGCGGCTACGCCTACGAGCGTCCCGACGGCGTCGCGGTGGTTCCCATAACGACCCTGGGCCCGTAAGCGGCACCCACCATCACGGTGTTCCGTTCGCCTGCCGTTGATGCACGTCACAAGCCGTGCTACGGGGGCGGGACTGGCAAGAAGAAGGCACCCGCGGCTTGGGCGCGCTGCTTGGTGCGCTCGTGGCACGTCAGCAGGATCAGTTGGCAGCGTTCAGAGAACTCCGAGAGAAGAGCGAGGACTCGGTCGGAGCGTTGGTCGTCGAGCCCGATCAGCACATCATCCAATATGACGGGCAGGCGCACGCCGCGGACGTTGGCCTGCTTCTCCACAGTGGCCAGACGAAGCGACAAGTACAGCAGGGTCTGCGCCCCCAGCGACAGCCTGTGTGCCGGGTGCTCGCCTCGCGGACCGGCAACGAGCAGATTGTCGGCCTGGTCGGCAGAGCTGCTGGCATCCGCGGCGTGCGGATTCACGGTGACACCGGTCCAGTCGGCAACCTCGCACCCCATCCCCCTGATGCGCCGGAGCAGTTCGGGCTGCCGCTCCATGCGATGCTGCTCGGCCGCGTCTCGCAGCAGGCTCGCGGCCAGGTACCGGCCGAGTCCCCGCACCACGGCATCCTCGATGCGCGCCGACAGCTCGCTGCGTTCCAGAGACAACCTTGCGGCTTGGTTCTCAGAAGACTCGAGTTGTCGCTTCTCGACACGGAGATCCGTGATCGTCTCCTCTGTGTACTTGAGTTCGGCTTCGAGTCGGCGGCGCTCCTTGCTCAACTCCGACTCTTTCTTCCGCAGGGCTTCCGGGTTGCTGCGCTCGATGTAGGAGAGAGCGGTTTCGTTGTGCTGTACGGCCTTCCGCAGGCTGATGTCAGCCTCGCCGGCCTCCCGTTCGGCGGTGCGGTACTGGTCCACCCGGTCGCAGATCGTCTTCAGCCGGACCTGCGCTTCGGCCGCATCACGAAGTTCCACCTTCGCCGTGGCAATGCGGGCTTGCGACTCTACGCCTGTGAACAGCTTGCGCACCTCCTCAAGCCGTCTCGTACGGGCCTCTTGAGCCCTGGCCAGGCCCGCATTCGCGGACTGCGCCTTGTGCACCGCCTTGAGATGCTGCACTGCGTCAGGTTCGAACCTCTCGATGAGTTCGTGCGGAACCCCGAGAGCCTTCATCCTCTGCCAGTAGTGTTGGCGCGATCTGTTGACGTGGGCGGTCAGCCTGTCGAGGTCCCGCTGCGCGTCGCCGAGCGCCTTGCGGGCGGCGTCCCGGTTGTTGCGAGCGCTCTTGTAGGCGCGTGCCAACTCGATGAGCGCCGGATCCCAAGGTCTCTGCTGCCTGAGGGCTACAACGAGGTCCAGGCTCAGCGCGAGTCCGCCGAGAAGAGCCACCGCCGCTATCACCAAATCGCCCTGCGCCACCGACACAGCTCCCAAGATGACGACACAAATCGCGGCCACAACCCGCGCACCGATCCGGTAGCGGTTCGCGGGGCTGTCTCCCAGCACCATTGAGATCGTCGGTCCGTCGCGATCGTCGGACCCGGCCGGCTCACCATCGCCGATGGTCGGCAAGTGGTCGGGTGCCACACCGTCAGGAGCTCCCTCCCGAAACTCGTCGGCACAGCAGCCGAAGTCCGTCTCACTAGTCAGCGCACGCTTGTCGGCGATGTTCCGCTCTGTTTCGGCCTGCTTCTTTTGATCGCAGAAGTCCTTCAGGCGGCGTTCAGCCTCGTCGGCCGCCGCGAGTCCCGCTTCGCCGAGCGCCTCAGCGCCGATCAGCGGGCGCCAGTTGCCGTGCACCGCGTCGGTGGCCGCTTCGAGAGTTCTTCGCGCGGAATCCACCTCATTCTGCGCTGATCGCAGGTCGCCGATCCTCTCGCGCGCTAGCGATGCCTGCTCGTGAAGGTATTCGTCGCGCGCGGTTGGCTTCGGGGCGTTCGACAGTGCTATGGCGGTTGTGTCCCGCAACTCGACAAGCCCTCGGGTGAAGGCCACTAGGGCGAGACTCACCGCCGCGGAGTCTTCTGCCAGCGCCGCGAGTTCGGACTCAGTCTTGTCGCGTCGCAAGTTCGCGTCGTTGATCGACGCCTCGATGCGGGCCCATTCGCTCCTCTCTTCAGACAAGGTGCGTAGCTCTCCGCTCAAACTCTCGGCCTCAAGGTGCCATTCCCGCGCCGACCCGCTCGACGCCCTGCCCCTTGGAGCCCCGAGCAGATCCTTTGCACCCGCACTTAATTTGTCCGACTCCTTGAACGGATTGACGTCGCCGAACATGGCCTGCACCGAGACGCTCTCCTGTAGGTTGCTGCCGTCGGCCACATCCAAAGCCTCCACCCAGTAGAATCGCCGGAAACTGTCGAAGTCTCCGACGCCGAGCCGGTCGGTCTGATCAGCACGGTCTATTGAGGTCGTGCCGACCGACGCCTCGAGGCTCTCGCTTGCGGCGGCTCGCGTGCCCTTCCGCGGCACCTTGGCATTGACCTTGATCTTCAGAGACTCAGAACCAAGGTGACCGCTCAGGTGGGCGGAGAGCGTTTCACCCACAGTGCCGAAGCGCTTCAGCAGCCGCCGCGAGCCAGGTCCAGCAATGAGCCAGACGAGCGCGGTGGCTAGGCTGGTCTTGCCGGATTCGTTCGGACCGTAGAGCACTACGAAGTTGTCCTTGGGGAGGTTCAACTCAAAGCCCGACGCCCGGCCCCACCGATCCACAGCCACCTGCTCGACTCTGAGCATCTCACTCATGGCTGCTCCGTGTCGGCCTCGGCGAAGATCTTCAACAGCAGTTCCTCGGCCAGAGCGAGAACGTCGCCCAATCGCTCGGGACGCTTATCGAGAATGTCGCGCCATGCATCTGACAATGCGGGCGGGAGCCCGTCCTGGAGCAGTTCGTGGATGTCGGGTGCCGCGCTACTGTGCCCGGAGGAGTCGACGTCGTCTTGGGTCACGCCGCGGCCGTGGCCATCATCGTCAGCGCCGGTTCGTACTTTGTCGTCGTAGCGGTCATCGCCATCGCTGGCTCGTGCGTCACGGCTGACGTCTGCGCCAATCTCGACCGTCGGAGTACCGGCGGCGCTCCGGTTCAGCGCGGACTTGCACAGTCTCTGAAGCTCGCTTAGCACGTCGGCTCGGAGGTCGCCGGCGAGCAGGATCGCCTCGCGGTTGAGGGCGGTCCGAACAGCGGCTTCCAGGCGGCAGAGTCCACCGCCGCCCAGCAGTTTCGACAGCTTGTCGGAGACATGGCTCCGCAACTCGTCGCTGTCGACGGCATAGCGCATCTGCCCAGCCTCGTCGTTCGTGCCCGTGAGCCGTACATTCCACATGACCGGCTTCGGTGCATGGGCGACGCCCAACTCGGCTGCGGCCTCCAAGAGGCGGTCTTGGACGCCGAGGATCGAATCGCCAGGCGTCACAGCAATCTCGCCCCGCACGAACCTCACCTCGTCGCACGGCTTGAAGCGGGGCTCGCCGAGGTGGCCCTGCTCGATCGGTACAACCAGGGCACCCTTGTGCTCGCACTCGGCTGCCTTGAAGCTGCGGCCTTGGAGGTTGCCACAGTACGCCGCCCAGCCACCGCTATCCAACTGACGGACCTCTCGCTTGTGTATGTGGCCCAACGCCCAGTAGTCGACTCCGGAGCCGTCCAAGTCGTCGTACGAGCACGGCGCGTACGGGTCGTGGCCTGGATTGCCGCCGACGTTGGCATGCAGCACAGCCACATGCGGAGCGCTCACAGCGGCGGGAGGCGGCGACAATCCTGCGAAGCGTCGAGCGAGGTTCCCGGTCTCGTGCTGGGTGCCGAAGCTCACGCCGCTCACCAGCACGAGATCCCCGCTGTTGCGCAATGTCACGACGTGCGATTGCGGGGTACCGGGAGCGAAGCGGATCGCACCCTCGGGCAGTTCTCCGACGGGGTTGAAGGCCTTGCTGAGGGGATCGTGGTTGCCGTGGCAGATGAATGCCCTCACACTTTTCTCGGCCAGTTGCCGCAGACCCTCGTGGAACTTCAGCTGAACGACGGGGCTGGCCACGATGTTGTCGAAGATGTCACCGGCGAGCACTAGTGCATGCTCGCGTTAGTGTTTTGTCTGTGTTAGGGTCGGGGCATGACTATGCCGAAGGCCCTGGAAGTGTGCGATGAGGATCGGGTGGTGCTGGAGGCGCGGGTGGCTGCGTCGAAGAC